>ERZ808240.3313-NODE-3313-length-15953-cov-9.287835_pt1 | contig 15953 bp, 12 predicted proteins | sample MGYA00521084_ERZ808240 | MGnify/ENA primary metagenome ERZ808240 (study PRJEB31516, sample SAMN03275571) | gut metagenome | biome: mammalia-associated habitat; material: feces | host: Papio cynocephalus | place: Kenya | collected 2012-08-06 ... | reverse complement strand
CCCTGTGCGGTATCGGGATGGCCGCCCTGTGCGCCGGTGATGACGCCGTCAGAACCAACGACAACGTTGCAGTTGAAGTGGGTATCGACTTCCAGAGATGCCAGAATAACGTAATCCAGCTTGTTGACGAATGCACCCTTGTTCATCGGGCTTGCATACTCGCCAGCAGAGATGGGGAAGTGGTTGGGGTTGGAACGGACGTTATTGACAGCGTCCAGATCGAAGTCCTGCGTATCGACCAGCTTGTAAGCCAGACCACGGTCCAGCAGCTCGCACATCGGCTTGGTCAGACCGCCGACACCCAGACCCATGTGGATGTTCTTCTCCTCCATGATCTTGCTCAGGGAGATAGTGGAAGCGATGGATGCACCGCCGACACCGGTCTGATAAGAGAAGCCGTCCTTGAAGTACGGAGTGTTTGCGACGACCTGCGTGCAGTACTCCGCCATCATCAGCTTGCGCTGGTCGGTGGTGGGCTTTGCAGCACCGGTAGCGATCTTTTCGGGGATACCGATCTGATCAACGACGCAGACGTAATCGACCTTGGTCTGATTGATCTCAGCCGGGTAGTTGGGATAAGCGACCAGACAATCGGTGACAGCAACAACGTAATCTGCCTGATCCGCATCAACGTAAGCATAGCTCAGGACACCGCAGTTGGTCTTGCCGCCCATACCGGAGCAGTTGCCGTACTCGTCGCAGGAAGGTGCGCCGATGAAAGCGATGTCGATGTGGGTCTCGCCGGTCTCGATAGCACGGACACGACCGCCGTGGCTGCGCATGGTAGCCAGACCCTTCAGTTTGCCGTGGGAAATAGCATCACCGATCTTGCCGCGGACACCGGAAGACTCGATGTTGACAATGGTGCCGTCCTCGATCATAGGAACCAGCGCATCATGAGCCTTGCCCAGAGAGCTTGCGCTCAGGGTGATGTTCTTGATGCCCATCTTATGGATCTCTTCCATAACCATGCAGACGACCAAATCGCCCTCACGGAAGTGATGATGGAAGGAGATGGTCATACCGTCATGTGCGTTGCACTTGACCAGTGCCTCGTGGATGTCCTTGACCATCTTGTCATGGTCGTTCTTCATCACGGGAGTGACGGAAGGGCCGGCTTTCTTGAAAGCCTTGCCGTTTTTATAGTTATTGCCCTGAAAGACCTCTTTGCCGGTGCGCTCAAGGATCTCTTCGGGAATCTCTCTGCCGACTGCGTTCAACATAATTACAAATCCCCCTTATACACGCCGGATGCCTTTGCCAGGTCGATGGTGCGCTTTGCGCCGTCGTAGAAAGCGATGTCGATCATCTTGCCGTCGACGGTGAAGACGCCGATGCCCAGTGCCTTCTTGGAGTCGATCTCCTTAACGACCTTCTCAGCGAAGATGATGTCTTTCTGAGTCGGGGTGAAGATCTCATGCACGATGGGGATCTGACGAGGGTTGATGATGGATTTGCCATCGAAGCCCATCAGGTGGATGTTCTCGACGTCCTTACGGAAACCTTCCATATCCTTCAGGTCTGTGTAGACGGTATCGAAGCACTGGACGCCAGCTGCACGGGCTGCGATGATCATCTGCTGACGTGCGCCCATCAGCTCAATGCCGGTGCCGGTGATGTGGGTCTGCAGATCCTTGGTGTAGTCGCCGCCGGACAGTGCAATGCCGAACAGACGCTCGTTGGACTCGCAGATCTCCAGAGCGTTCATGACACCACGAGCGGACTCCAGAGCAGCGATGATCAGGACTTCTCCTTCCGGACGACCATAGGTCTTCTCATCCTCAGCGATAGCGTTAGCAACGATCTGAACGTCCTTTGCATGCTCAGTCTTGGGGATACGGATGGAATCACAGCCGCCGGCAACTGCCGCACGGATGTCTTCACGCCAGTAAGGAGTGTCCAGACCGTTGATACGGACCACACGCTCGCAGCCACGATAGTTGATGGTGCGCAGAGCGTGGTACAGGCTGAAACGAGCAACATCCTTCTGGTTCTCGGCGACAGCATCCTCGAGGTCCAGCATGATGGAGTCTGCCTTATAGATGTACGGATCTTTGATAAGGCCGGGCTTCTGCGCATTCAGGAACATCATCGTGCGACGCAGGCGTTTCTTGTTCGGGTTAATCATTTGATCGCACCTCCCCAGGGCAGGTTCTCATACTGATCGACGGAGCGGTAAACTGCGCCCTCGATGCGTGCTTTCAGGGTGCAGTCCAGCGCGCCCTTATCCACGATGGTGATGCGGACATCATTGATGTCCAGATTCTTCAGGGTCTCCAGAGTCACCTTGCGGATCTGATTGCCGTACTGGTTGATGACAGAGCTTTCCAGCGAGAAATCGACCTTGCCCTCGCCGGGCTCAACGGTCACCATGCAGTCGCTGGATTCCAGAGTTCCAGCAGTGGCTGCCTTTTTGATCTCCATGCTTTTTCCTCCTTGGTGGATCTTACACTTCTTATTATACCGTTTGCGGCTCCATAGCCGCTCTTGATGGTTCTATGATAGTCCGACAATCTTACAAATGGCATAGCAGACGTCTTAATATTCGTTAAGAAAAGTCAAAAAACGACTTGTATACATGAGATATTCCATTTTTGCATGATTCCCGGGCTGCCATATCAGCTCCTTTCCGTCTCCGTTTCCGGAGTTCGGCAAAGCTTCTGACTTTATAATAAACATGTTTCAGCTATTTGTAAAATGGTATGACTCGATTCTGAACCATTCTTTTTAAGAATGGATAAAAAGAGCCGGAAGGTTTTGACGCTTCCGGCTCCAAATAGTATCTGCATTATGCGTGATTGAATCCCTTACCAAAGACCTCGGTGGTGCTGAGCATCGAGATAAAGGCGTTCAGGTGCTGCTCATGGATAAAGTCCTGCAGCTGGTCGGCTTCCCGACGGGTTAAGGTGGTATAGATCATATAGTGGGGTTTATCGGTATAGGCACCGAAACAGGGGGTATAGGTAGCTCCTCGCACCAGCTTCTTCATGACGAAATCACAGATGGGCTCTTTATCGTCGCAGATGATGAGGATGGCCTTGCACATCTTGATCTTTTCCAGAACGGCGTCGATGACGAGGGATTTCACGGTCAGACCGACAAAAGAGTACAGAGCCGTGTACAGGTCGAAGACGAAGCAGGCCGCAATGACCATGAACAGGTCAGTCAGGAAAAGTGCCGCCGCAATGTTGTGCAGGTGGGTATATTTCTCGACGATAAGAGCAATGACGTCGGTACCGCCCGAGGAAGAACCAACATTAAAAAGCAGAGCTGAGGCAATGGCCGGAAGAGCGATGGCAAACAGCAGATCGAGCATGGGCTGGTCGGACAGAGGGCCGGATAGCGGCACCCATTTTTCCAACAGCATCAGCTCCACCGACATCAGAAAAGTTGCGTAACCGGTGTTGAGGGCAAATTCTTTTCCCAGAAAAATCAGACCCAGCACCAACAGGGCGATATTGGCTGCGGAAGAGAAGGCCGAAGCCGAAAGGGGCGTCAGTTTGGCCGCAAGAGCTGCCATACCGGTAACGCCGCCGAAAACAAAGTTGTTTGGGAACTTAAAAAAATACACACCAATGGACATGATCGTAATGCTCAGGGTGATGATGGCATATTTCGTGCCATATTGGAGGAGCTTTTCTTTCATTGTGGTTTCCTTTCGCCGCAACTCTGACATTCTACACTTTTTATCCACAGCCTTTTGCCGTGCCGAAGTAATTGTAGCACGAAAAAACATCCGGTCAAGCGTTTTGTCAAAAAACAGAAACGTCCGCCTGCGGTTTTCCACAAACGGACGCTTTACTGTTGAAAGAGCGTGTTTTTTTACAGAGTCTTGCCGGTCAGCATCTCATAGGCTTCGAGATACTTGGCGATGGTCTTGTCGATGATCTCCTGCGGCAGGTCGTAGTTGCTGTCGGGGTTGGCCTTGAGCCAGTCACGGACGAACTGCTTGTCGAAGGAGGGCTGACCGTGGCCAGCCTCATAGCCTTCCAGCGGCCAGAAACGGGAAGAATCCGGAGTCAGTACCTCATCGCCCAGCACGACGTTTCCGTTCTCGTCCAGACCGAACTCAAACTTGGTATCGGCGATGATGATGCCCCGGCTCAGAGCGTACTCGGCGCACTTCTTATACAGAGCGATGGTGTAATCACGCAGCTTGGTCGCATACTCCTCGCCGTGACCCGGGAAGAGCTTTTCCAGCACGCCGATGCTCTGCTCATAGGAGATATTCTCGTCGTGATCGCCGATCTCAGCCTTAGTGGACGGAGTGTAGATAGGCTCAGGCAGTTTCTCGGATTCCTTCAGGCCCTCGGGCAGCTTGATGCCGCAGACGACACCGTTCTCCTTGTAGCTTGCCCAGCCGCTGCCAGTGATATAACCGCGGACGATGCACTCGATGGGCAGCATGGTCAGCTTGCGGCACATGGTGCATTTGCCCTCGAACTCCGGCTGCTGGAAGAACTCCGGCATATCTTTGTTGTCGACGCTGATCAGGTCGTTGGGGATGACATCACGGGTATAGTCGAACCAGAATTTGCTCATCTGGGTCAGGACTTTGCCCTTGTTGGCAACTTTGTTTTTCAGGATGACGTCAAAAGCGGAAATGCGGTCGGTCGCAACCATGATGAGGCTGTCGCCGTTATCGTAGATCTCACGGACTTTACCTTCCTTGATGGGCTTGAACTCTGTCATAGCAAACACTCCATTTTTCCTTAAGTTTTGAAACGGCCCTGCCGTCTTGCCTTACCTATTTATCTTATCACAGTTGGTTCGACTTTAAAAGAAACAGAATGAGAGGAAAACGGGCCACTTTTAGGGAATTTATCGTGAAAATTGCAAAAAATCAGGGGCATTTTTCGTCATTTTGACGATAAAAGTCATACTTTCGTCGCTTTTCTGCCCTTCTAAAATACCGTTTTTCTCGAGCAGAATCCGCAAAAAACTTCACTGTTTTTTGTTCAATGCGCAGATGGACAACCTCAGCATGGACGATGTATCCTATATAAGGGTAAATATATACTTTTGGAGGTAAACCAATATGGGCAAGTTCCCTGAAAATTTCCTGTGGGGCGGTGCGACCGCTGCCAACCAGTGCGAAGGCGGCTGGCAGGAAGACGGCAAAGGCGTCGGTGTGCCGGATACCATGACTGGCGGCACCGTCAGCACCCCCCGTACTTTCTATCCGGAGATCAAGCCGGACATCTACTATCCCAGCCATGAGTCCATCGACATGTATCATCACTATCTCGAGGATATCAAGCTGTTCGGTGAGATGGGCTTCAAGTGCTACCGCATGTCCATCAACTGGACCCGTCTGTTCCCGAACGGCGACGAGCTGGAGCCGAACCCCAAGGGCGTGGCATTCTACCGCTCGATCTTTGAAGCTCTGAAAGCTGAGGGCATCCAGCCGCTGGTGACCCTGAGCCACTACGAGTTCCCCTATGCCCTCGTCAAGAAGTGGAACGGCTGGGCAGACCGCCGCACCATCGACTGCTTTGTACGTTATGCTGAGACCTGTTTCAAGGAATTTGGCGATATCGTCAAGCTGTGGCTGACCTTTAATGAGATCAACATGGGTCTGATGGATCACATCGGCCTTTTCTCCACCGGCGTCATGCCGGAAAAGGCTCCCTGCAACGCTATGGATTTCGGCTGCAAGGAGAGTGCGGAGCATCGGAACATCCGGTATAACGCTCTGCACCATCAGTTCCTCGCCAGTGCGAAGGTCTGCAAGCTGGCGCATGAGCAGTATCCCGACCTGAAGATCGGCTGCATGATCGCAGGCGGCTGCATCTATCCCCACACCTGCCGTCCGGAGGATATTCTGGCAGCACAGCAGGCCATGTTCAAACAGAACTACTACTGCGGTGATGTCCAGATGCGTGGTGCCTATGGTGCCATGAGCGAAGAAGTCTGGAAGTCCGAGGGCGTCACCATTGACTGGGAGCCGGGCGACGCCGAACTTCTGAAAGAAGGCACCGTCGATTTCTATTCCTTCAGCTACTACTCTTCTTCCAATGTGGCAGCACATCCCGAAGAGGACATCAGCGCAGGCGGCAACCTGTCGATGGGTCTGCCGAACCCCTATCTGAAAGCCAGTGACTGGGGCTGGACTATCGACCCGGTGGGCCTGCGTGTCTACTGCAACGAAGTCTACAACCGCTACCAGAAGCCCATCATGATCGTCGAGAACGGTCTGGGTGCGAACGATGTTGTTGAACCGGACGGCTCCATTCATGACAGCTACCGCATCGACTATCTGCGTGCCCACATCGAGCAGATGGAGAAGGTCGTCAACGAGGACAAGGTCGAGCTGATGGGCTACACCACTTGGGGCTGCATCGACCTCGTCAGCGCAGGCACCGGTGAGATGAAGAAACGTTACGGCTTCATCTATGTCGACAAGGACAACGACGGCAACGGCACCCTCGCACGCAGCCGCAAGGACAGTTTCTACTGGTATAAGAAGGTCATCGCGTCCGACGGCGAGGATCTTGCATGAGCCGACCATTGATTATCGGTCATCGCGGTGCGTCCCATCTTGCCCCTGAAAATACTCTTGTCTCCTTCCGGACAGCGAAAACGCTGGGTGCCGACGGCATCGAGATGGATGTCCAGATGACGAAGGACAAAAAACTTGTCATTGCGCATGATTTCGTCACCGACCGGGTATCCAATGCCCATTACGATATCTTTAACACGGATTTCGACACCCTGCGTCAGCTGGATTTCGGCAGCTGGAAAAGTCCGGACTACGCCGGTGAAAAGATTCCCACGCTGGAAGAAGTTCTCGAAATCGGCCGGGATATGAAGATGATGCACATCGAGCTGAAACCTTATTTCGACCGTGATAAGGACTTCGTTGCCCATGTCCTCGATGCCGTCGTCAACATGGGATGTGAAGACAAAGTCGTTCTGACCTCGTTTCAGTATGACCTGCTCCGGCAGATCAAAGAGCAGATGCCCGATATGAAGACTGCAGCTCTGTTCCTGAATATGGAGTCCACTCATTTTCCACCGCCGTCGCTCTGGGAAGATTTAGGCCTGACGAACGGCGACCCGATGCAGGAAAAAATTGCTTCCGTTCAGAGCCTCAGCGAGATGGCCGCTCTGGTGGAAAATCCGGACGAACTGGACGGCGAAAACGGCCCGGTCTTTCAGTATTACCGTGACCGTTTCCTTGCCATGTGTTCCAACTTTCCGGGAAAAAATCTGCTCGAGATCTTTGAAGATTATGTCCGTCAGATCGACACGATGCGGTACGTTTCTCAGTTTGATTTTCCGGTTGACTACATCGGACCGACCTATTACGGCTGTTTCCGGGATACAAAACTTATCTCGAAGATTCAGGCAAAAGGCTTTCAGGCTGCTCCCTGGCCGATGTTTACCGAAGACCGACGGGAACTGCGCAGTCTGCTCCGGATGAACCCGGAAGTCATTGTGACGAATCAGCCGGAACTGCTGCTCTCCGTCATGGAAGCCCGGGACAGCTCTTCTACGGAGGAGCCGCCTTTGAACAATCCTGAGGCACTGGCCGCTGCGGAGATCAACGAAAATCCATAAACTTTAAGAGGGCTGTCTCTTGACAGTCCTCTTCTTTTGACTATAATAGTTTTGTATCAAACAGTTTTAGTTGAAACAATCCTGCGCACAATCCACAACAAACGAGGTATTTCCATGTGTGATATCACCAAATCTTTGGCGGAGCACGAGGCAGCCTGCAAATGTCATGAGCCGCCTTGGGATCCGCCGCAGGTCATCCCGGCCATGATGCACCGGGTCAACAACCTGATCTTCCGCAAGACCAACTACTTCAGCCGCGCCAACCATGTCGAGGATGTGACCCCGATGCACGGCTGGATCCTGAGCTATCTGTATCACCATGCGGATACACCGGTCTTCCAGCGCGATATCGAGCGCGAGTTCTCCATCACCCGTTCCACCGTGACGAACATTTTACAGCTGATGGAGAAAAAGGGCTATATCGAGCGGCAGAGCGTGCCGCAGGACGCACGGCTCAAACAGCTCATCCTGACCGAACAGGGCATCCAGCTGCACGAAAAGACCATCCTCTCCTTCCACCAGACGGAAGAGTGTGTCGACAGCCTGCTGACCCCCGAGGAACACGCTGAACTGCTCCGCCTGCTGAACAAGCTCAAGGACGGCTTGCAGTAATCTGTGAAATCTTTTTGAAAGCCGCTTGACAATATAGTTGTTTGGTATAGAATTGTTCAGTTGCAAACTACCTGAAATCCAAAACGATAGGAGGATATCCTGATGATCAAAAAGCTCGTGTCACATCTGGGCGAGTACAAACGCGCCGCGATTTTGACACCTATCTTTTCCGCATTGGAAGCGGTCATGGACATTCTGCTGCCGACTCTGATGGCCTTTATCATTGATCAGGGCATTGAGAAAAGCGACATGAACGCCATCGTCAAATACGGCCTGCTGACTTTCCTTGTGGCGGCCATTGCCCTGCTTCTGGGCGTGCTGGCCGGCAAGTATGCCGCAAAAGCTTCCACCGGCTTTGCCGGAAACCTGCGCGATGCGATGTATGAGAACATCCAGCACTATTCTTTCTCCAACATCGACAAGTTTTCCACTGCCGGCCTCGTCACGCGTATGACGACCGACGTCACCAACGTCCAGAACGCATTTCAGATGATCGAGCGCATGTGTGTCCGCGCTCCGGTGCATCTGATCTTCGCGCTTATCATGGCGTTTTCCATCGGCGGCCCACTAGCTTTGATTTTCGTCATTGCCGTCGCATTTCTGGTCGCTGTGCTGGCGTCCATCATGATCCCCACTTTCAAGATCTTCGACCGGGTGTTTAAAAACTACGACAACCTGAACGCTTCTGTTCAGGAGAACGTCTCCGCCATCCGTGTTGTCAAGAGCTTTGTCCGGGAAGGCTTCGAGAACGAGAAGTACACCAAGGCCTGCGAGGGTCTGTACAACCAGTTCGTCAACGCTGAAAGCCGCCTGAGTTTCAATAACCCGGCCATGCTGACCGCCGTTTATGGCTGCAACCTTGCTCTGAGCTGGTTCGGCGCACACTACGTTCTGGCTGGTGCCATTACCACCGGCCAACTGAATGCACTGTTCGGCTACATTATGAACATTCTGATGGCTTTGATGATGCTGAGCATGGCTTTCGTCATGATCTCCATGTCCGCCGCTTCTGCAAAGCGTATCGTCGAAGTTCTGGATGAAAAGACCGACCTGCCCCCTGCAAAGCAGCCGGTCAGCACCGTCGCAGACGGCTCCATCAAGTTCGACCATGTTACCTTTAAGTATAAGCACGGCACCGGTCAGCCTGTCCTGAACGATATTTCGTTTGAGATCAAACCCGGCGAAACGCTGGGCATCATCGGCGGCACCGGCAGCGCAAAATCCAGTCTGGTACAGCTCATCCCCCGTCTGTACGACGCCGAGAGCGGCACTGTCAGCGTCGGCGGCGTGGATGTCCGGAACTATAACCTTGATGTCCTCCGCCGGGAAGTCTCGATGGTTCTCCAGAAGAACGTCCTGTTCTCCGGCACCATCCTCGATAACCTGCGCTGGGGCGATGAAAACGCCAGCGAGGAAGAGTGCATCCGTGTCGCAAAGCTGGCCTGTGCGGATGAGTTTATCGAGCGTTTCCCCGACAAGTACAATACATGGATCGAGCAGGGCGGCTCCAACGTTTCGGGCGGTCAGAAACAGCGTCTGACCATCGCACGCGCCCTGCTGCGTAAGCCGAAAGTCCTTATTCTAGACGACTCGACCAGCGCAGTCGATACAGCGACCGACGCCAAGATCCGGAAAGCGTTCCGGGAAGAGATCCCCGGCACCACCAAAATCATCATTGCGCAGCGTATTTCCTCGGTGCAGGACGCCGACCGCATCCTTGTTCTGGATGACGGCAAGATCAACGGCCTTGGCACCCATGAGGAGCTGCTGAAGACCAATCAGATCTATCAGGAAGTCTACAATAGCCAGACACAGGGCGGCGGCGACTTCGACAAGCAGGGAGGTGAGCAGTAATGGCTCAAGCAAAAGTAGTTCAGGGTCCCGGCCCTCGCGGTGCAGGCCGTCCACGTCCGAAGGTTGAAAATCCGGGCAAGCTGCTCAAGCGCATCATGGACGAGGTGTTCAAGCACTATCTGCCCCACTGCATCCTCGTTTTGCTCTGCATCATTGTCAGCGCGCTGGCAAACGTTCAGGCCAGCCTCTTCTTACAGAAACTCATTGATGATTACATCGTTCCCATGACTCAGCAGCAGAACCCTGATTTCGCGCCGCTGGCTGGTGCGCTGTTCCGGGTCGGCTGCATCTATGTCGTCGGCATTCTGGCCGCATGGCTGAACGCTCGCACGATGGTAAACGTGACACAGGGTACCCTGCGCAACATCCGCATCCAGCTCTTCACCCACATGGAGAGCCTGCCCATCAAATACTTTGACTCTAATCCGCACGGCGACATCATGTCGGTCTACACCAATGACGTTGATACTCTGCGCCAGATGCTCAGCCAGAGTATTCCGCAGCTGGTATCCAGTGCCATCACCATTGTTTCCGTTTTTGCCAGCATGTGTATGATGAGCCTGCCGCTGACCCTCGTCACGATGGTCATGGTCGCTCTGATGCTCTTCTGCACCAAGAAGATCACCGGCATGAGCGGAAAATACTTCATCGCTCAGCAGCGTGATCTCGGCAAGGTGAACGGCTACATCGAAGAGATGATGGAAGGTCAGAAAGTCGTCAAGGTCTTTACCCACGAGCAGAAGGCTCTGGCCGGTTTCCGTGAACTGAACGACAAGCTGAAAGAAAGTGCAAATAAGGCCAACAGTTTCGCAAACATCATCATGCCTGTCACCGCTCAGCTGGGTAATATCAGTTATGCGGTCTGCGCTCTGGTCGGCGCAGCGATGGCAGTCGGCAATGTCGGCGGCATGACCCTTGGCACCGTTGTCGCCTTCCTGTCGCTGAACAAGAGCTTCAATATGCCCATCAGTCAGGTATCCATGCAGGCCAACAGCATCATCATGGCTCTGGCCGGTGCAGAGCGTATCTTTAAGATGATGGACGCTCCCAGCGAGACCGACGAAGGTTATGTCACCCTTGTCAACGCCAAGTATGACCGAAACGACAACCTCGTCGAGACCGAGGAGCGCACCGGCATCTGGGCATGGAAGCATCCCCACCACGACGGCACCACCACCTACCACAAGCTGGAAGGCGACATCACCTTCACCGACGTCGATTTCGGTTATGTACCGGAGAAGACCGTCCTCCACGATATCAACCTGTATGGCCGTCCGGGTCAGAAGATCGCATTTGTCGGCTCCACCGGTGCCGGCAAGACGACCATCACCAACCTCATCAACCGCTTCTACGACATCTCGGACGGCAAGATCCGGTATGACGGCATCAACATCAGCAAGATCAAAAAAGCGGACCTCCGCCGCTCTCTGGGTATCGTTCTGCAGGATACTCACCTGTTCACTGGTACCGTCCTCGAGAACATTCGTTATGGCCGTCTGGATGCTTCTGACGAGGAGTGTGTTGCAGCCGCACGTCTTGCCAATGCAGATGGCTTTATCCAGCGTCTGCCGGATGGCTATAACACCATGCTGACCGGCGATGGCGCAAATCTCTCGCAGGGTCAGCGTCAGCTGCTGGCAATCGCCCGTGCTGCTGTTGCAGATCCCCCGGTGCTGATTCTGGACGAAGCAACGTCCTCCATCGACACCCGTACCGAAGCTCTGGTGCAGCGCGGCATGGACGGCCTGATGTATGGCCGCACTTCCTTCGTCATTGCTCACCGCCTGTCCACTGTCCGGAACGCCGACTGTATCGTTGTTCTGGAACAGGGCCGCATTATTGAGCGCGGCAGCCACGATGAGCTGATTGCCAAGAAGGGCAAGTATTATCAGCTCTATACCGGCAATCTGGCGGAGAACTAAGCCTTTCTCTGATAAAAAGTAACCGACCGCTCGAGTTTGTGAGGCTGGAGGCAGTCGTTACTTTGAAAAAAGCGTATGCTTCACGGTTTCGTGTTGCATACGCTTTTCTTGTTTATTCTGATTTTCAGGTTGCTTTTGGTTTATATTGCAGGACTTTTTCGGAAACAGTGCCATTGAAGAACTGGATAAAAGGTCCAAGGCAGAACGCACAGACCAACGTTCCGAGGCCGACCAGACCACCCAGAATCCATGCAAGGAAAGCACAGAGCGCATCTGTAAAGACACGGCAGCCAAAATACGGTACCGGTGTGTAGTCACGCAGTTCCAACGCCAGCGAATCATACGGCGCAATGCCGAGGTCAGCGGTCTGATAGAGCGACGCACCCAGTGCCGTGACCGGGACTGCCAGAGCGACCCAGAGCAGCTGCACCGGGAAAGAGCTTGCCGGGCCGAAGAACGCTGCAATGGGGTCATAGAAGAAGGTCACGATAAATCCGATACCAATGCCGTTGACAAAAGTTCCAAGCCCGATGTACTGCCGGCCGACCCAGAGTTCCAGTGCGAAAAACAGGATATTCGTGCAAAGGTTCTGCACGCCCAGCGAGATTCCCAGCATCTCCGCCAGCCGCATATTCAGTGCGCTGATGGAGTCATTGCCGAGGTGTGACTGTTTGAACAGGGCAATGCCAAGACCGATGATAACGATTCCGACCACCATGCCGACGATGCGGCGTGCAGTCGGCTTTTCCGTGGCAGTTTTTTTCTGCGAAACTGCGCTCATGGATGGGTTCCTCCCGTATCTTTTATTTTCTAATTTATTATACGCCCCATCCAAGCCCGGTTCAACGGATTCTTTTCAACCTTTCCCGTTCACTCTGTGGAAAATCCAGCCTGTTTTTTGTCACTTTTTACGAACGAAGCAGTTCTTCGATTTTCTCCTTTTGCAGTCCCTCGCCAATAACGATAAGGACTTCCTGCCCCTGCGGAATGGGCGAAGCAGTCAGGCCCTCCGCCGTTGCGTTCAGCTCGAACCACTGTTCTCCATCCGGCACAAAGCCCTTGACCCGAAACACCTGACCGCAGCTCTCGTTTCCGAACAGTTTCGGGATATTCCGGGTCAGCGTGTTTTTATCCAGACCAAGTTCAAGGAAATAGGCTGACGAAAACGCCTTGTGTTCGTCAAAATGCAGTTTTTCGCAGCTGGCCTGCCGGTGGCCGCAGGAAGCGATTTTCGCCATGTCGTCATCGGTCAAGGTGTTCCAGTCCTTGACGAAAATTTCCTCCTCTTTGAACACCCGGGAGCATTTGCAGGCTTCCAACGCCCGGGCCAGATGTACCTTTGCAGCGTCGCACTGTCCGGGTTCGGAAAGCTGGCTCCGGCTGAACAGAACAAGCCCGGCATTTGCCGTCTCAGACGCCAGAATATAATCCGCCTGCGGCGAGAGCGTTTCCGGCAGCATGGCATCCACGATAGCAATGACGTTTCCAATCTCATACCAGCGGTCGAGTGGGTCATCTCGAAGGACATCAAAGAACTCATCCACGTCAAAAATTCCGCTTGGTTCCACCAGCACCCGGTCAAAGCCACGCATTGCCATTGAGATAAGCTTGGTGCGCATCCGCCGCTGATGGGTATCACAGTCGCATCCGCCGCTGATGGTCTCAATTTCGCAGCCATCATCCAGCAGGTCCTGCACCAGCATTGCGTCAACATTCACTGCACCAAAATCGTTCTCAAGGATGCAGACTTTATGCCCCTGCCGGGCAAGATAGGCGGCATATTTTCGCAGAAAGGTCGTTTTTCCTGCGCCCAGAAATCCCGTGATCAAATCGACCTGTACCATATCGTTTTCCCCTCTTTATTGTTGTGTTCAGGGTCAGTATAGCCTGATTTCCTGCTTCTGTCAAAGAATTTCTAGCCGGGTGATTTATCATTTTGCCAAATCTGAAGCGAAAAATTTGGCTCATGTTCACAAAAATCCGTGAAGGTTGTGTTATACTAGAGCCTGAATCAAACGCATGGAATCATCGAAAGGAGTCACCCGTCATGAATCAGCCCACAGCCTCTCAGCAGCCATCGCGCAAAAAAACGCTTGTTTCTCTGCTCATCCTGCTGGCACTGACCGGTGTGGTCGTTTACATCTTCAAAGACCATTGGGAAGAGATTTCCTCCGCTCTGGCCGCCCTTTCCTGGTGGCAGGTAGTGCTGGTGCTGCTCATCGGCATCAGCTATCCCCTTCTGGAAGGTGTTGCCAGCTGGCTTATCGTTCGGAGCCGCATCCCGAATTTTGGGCTTCGGGAAGGCATCGAGAATGCTTTTATGGGAACCTTCGGCAATGTTGTCTGTCTTGGCACCGGTGCCGTACCGCTGCAGACCTATTATCTGTATCACTGGGGACTTCAGGTCGGCCCGGGTGTCGGCCTGATGACCCTGCAATACGTTTTTCATAAGAGTGCTGTTCTGATTTATGCAACCGTTATGCTGTTATTTCAGCACCAATGGTTCTCGGACAACGCTTCCGGTGTTCTCAGCTATCTGCCTGCCGCTTATGCTGTGGTCGCTGCGATCATCATTGCTCTTGTGCTGGTCTGCGTTTCACCGCTGGTGCAGAGGTTGGCACGCTGGCTGCTGGGTTATCTGCCCAAGACCGAAAAGTGGCAGGCTCGGCGAAACAGCTGGCTCGAGCAGCTGGACACCCTCGCCGAGGAGAGCCGCAACCTGCTGACCGATAAGGGCCGCTGCGTCAAAATTTTCGCAGTGCAGGCATTCAAGCTGTTCCTGCTTTTCACCATTCCCTATCTCTGCATCCAGTTCATGGGGCTTTCCTCCCCCCTGACCTTCTGGCAGGTACAGCTTCTCACAAGCCTGATGCTCTTCCTCTCGAATGCCCTGCCAAATGTTGCCGGTATGGGCTCCATCGAGACGGCATTCCTGCTGGTCTTCGGCAGCTTCATGCCGCAGGGCGAAGTCATGAGTACCCTCATGCTCTACCGCATCGCAAGCTATTATGTCGTTTTCCTTGTCAGTGCCATCGGATTCTTTGTGGCAGAGCGGCATATCAAGAATTGAATTTTTCTCGTATAGAAAACAAAAATCGGGGCGCACAGGTGGTCAAGCTGTACGTCCCGTTTTTGTTTTCTTTTGCGCAAGGTGCCGTACCAAAAGCCCCCTGTGCCGCGCCGGAAGCTGACAGAGCAAACCACAAGCTGCCGCTTCCTTTTTGAAAAAAGAGAATGGAATGGAGGAATTAGGGTTTTCTTTCAGAGGTCTTGCAGGAACCTCCGCAGCTTTGGTTAGGTTTAACTAACCTTGCCGTGACAACAGGATATCATAGTTTGTCGTGACTGTCAACCCCTGATTTTTTATTTTTTCAAAAAATTTTATGGGCGGTTGCTCGAGTCACATTTTGGCTCTTCCGGTTTGGAATGCCATAAAATTTCCACCAAAATGCTCTTGCTTTTTTTCGGAATCGTTGTTATTATAAGTGCAGGCTGCCGGGTACAGATGCAAAGGTCTGCGTCTGACAGTCCGTCCGAACTCCCCGAAAGCCGCATGAGGCGGTTTTTTATAGGCAAAGCAGTTAGCTAAATCTAACTCAGAAATGGAAGGAACAAGGAGGTTCCAATGATCAATTTTGAACAGTGGGAAGGCTTTGATGGCCGCATCTGGAAAGAAGAGGTCAACGTTCGTGACTTCATCCAGAAGAACTATACCCCGTATGACGGCGATGAGTCGTTTCTGGCCGGCCCGACCGAGGCTACCAACAAGCTGTGGGGCGCACTGCAGCAGCTCCAGAAAGCGGAGCGTGCCAAGGGCGGTGTGCTGGACATGGAGACCGAAGTCGTCAGCGGTCTGACCGCTTACGGCCCGGGCTACATCGACGAGAACCTGAAAGACCTTGAGCAGATCGTCGGCCTGCAGACTGACAAGCCCCTGAAGCGTGCTTTCATGCCCTACGGCGGCATCAAGATGGCTGAGCAGGCCTGCACCACCTACGGCTA
>ERZ808240.3312-NODE-3312-length-15955-cov-5.361384_pt1 | contig 15955 bp, 21 predicted proteins | sample MGYA00521084_ERZ808240 | MGnify/ENA primary metagenome ERZ808240 (study PRJEB31516, sample SAMN03275571) | gut metagenome | biome: mammalia-associated habitat; material: feces | host: Papio cynocephalus | place: Kenya | collected 2012-08-06 ... | reverse complement strand
GTCTGTCTGTCTGTCTGTCTGTCTGTCTGTCTGTCTGTCTGTCTGTCAAAATTGTGTCGGTTTCAACTGTATATGTCAAGTCTTTTTCATCATTTCCTTTGCGAAATTTTACGACTTCAAACTGTTCCGGATTGTGTTTTTCAAGATATGTAATCGGCACTCCCATATCCGCGAAGTAATCGCTGGGAATAGCATCTACAAACGGAACCTCTATTGCGTCATAATTATCATATTTCACATAGCCCTGTTCTCTAATCTGCTTATGCTTGCTATACTTCAAATTATCCGCCATAGTCATTAGTGATAAAGGCTGGTGCCGCCTGCCGTGGTCAATATTCGTGAACCAACAAGCATTCCCTAATCTGGTGTAATTGCCGACATAGCCCAATTTTGCGGCTTTCTCACGGTCACTCGGCGCAACATATGCGCCTTCAGGAACTTCAAAAACCATATCTTTGCCGTTGTTGGTTGCACCTATCCATAATTTGTTTTCTTTAAGCAACGGGAAAATTTCCTTGTATGTTATAGCGTTTTGATTGCCAATAATAACAAGTTTTTTGCCCGCTTCCATCACCCATGCTACAAAGTCACGGAACAGGGAAAACGGCGGATTTGTTGCAATTATATCTGCTTCATCACGCAATGCCTTTACTTCATCACTGCGAAAATCGCCATCACCCTCCAAGTATTCCCACTGCAAATCATCTATATCAATAGTTCCCGATTTGTCAGCGTCTCGTTCAAGTGTAAAAATTCTACCATGTGCACGGGATTTCTTTTCATCGTATTGCGGCGACTGCAATTCAAACAATGACATTTGATGATACTGCTCATATTGTTGCTCTTTGCTTTCGGTTGCATAGCCAGTACTGATTAACTTTTTCAATCCAAGCGTTTCAAAATTCTGTGCAAAATACCTTGTAAAATTACTCCATGCAGGGTCATCGCAAGGCAATAAGACCGTTTTCCCGCGGAAAACATTGGGGTCATATTCCAAATAAGCGTTCATTTCTTTCTGAATGTAGTCAAATACCGTGTAGAACTCATCGTTTTTCTTTGACTTTGCCTTGCTTAAACTTTCGTTTGCCATTATTTCTCGCCGCCTCCCTCTGTATCGCTACTTATCTCTACTATGTCGTCAAGCGTACAATCAAGCGCGACACAGATTTTTGCTAACGTATCCATTGCAACAGGTTCATCCTTGCCCATTTTTGCAAGAATGTTTGTGCTGATACCTGCCTGCTTTCGCATTTCGGTTTTCGTCATACGCTTGTCAATCAGTAATTTCCACAAGCGGTTATAGCTATATGTCATTTACTCCACCTCTGCCGAAAGTAACTACACAAATACAGAATACAGTATAGCACATTTCTCGGCAGATTGCAATATTATATCCTGTATTCGTGATATTAAATTTCCAAATTGATTTTACCTTGCCCGTCGGCTGCAATATAGGGTCAAATCCTCTTTGTACCCCTCGAATGTGTCCACACGGGTTATATCGTACAGAACACCTTTATAGCGCACAACATGGGCGGTCGTTATGTCCTTGCGGTAATTTATCGTGAACAGCACTTCTTCCTTGTAGTTGGTCGTTGCCGCCGCGAAAACCTCTTTGCCGGAAAGCTGCCGGAAATACGCCCAAACAGGCGCACCCACGGATTGCAGGGTCGTTTGCGCAAAACCCTCGTTGTCGCGGGTCGTCACCTGTTGTAGCAGTTCTATTTTCTTGTCTTTCAGCTTCATGTTGCGCCCCCTAAATTGCGGTCGTGTATTCGTTGTAATGCTCGTACAGTCCAACATAGCAGTCAAGCAATGCCGCCGTTCCGTCAATGCGCTGCTTCGGTGATTGGTTCTTAATGGGAACAATATTGCCGTTGCGGTCGGTCTGTACGCCCGTGTTCGTCAGGCACCATTTCAAGATAGGATTGTTGTTGTATATGACCTTGTGCGCCTGCAAGTCTGCGCCCAACATCTGCATGGGCAGGGACAGGGTTTTCGCACCCTGAATGCAGCGTACCATGTTAAAGCCCTGCATTTGCATTTCTTCCACAAAGTACCGGGCGGAATAGCTGTCGTAATACACCCACGCCGGGAACAGGTCGTTTTGCTTCACGGTTTCGACAAACCACGCCGTAACGTCGGAATAGTTGATACTGTTCCCGTCGCACAGGCGCAGCAAGCCACGGTCGAACCATTTGTCATAGGGGATTTTGTCCTGCTGCACACGCTCTTGCAGACGGTCAGCAGGCAGCCAGTACATTTGCGTGATATACTTTTTGTCATCGCCCCGGCGCATGAACAGCAGGCTTGCGCACGTCAGGTCGGTCGTAATGGACAGGTCAACGCCGCCGATACAGTACGCGCCCCGGAATGCTTCAAGGTCGAATGTACTTTCGTTGTTAATATCGTCAAAGGAAAGCCACGCCGTTTTGACGGTTTCACGGACATTAAATTCCTTGCACAGAACGCCGGACAGTTCACTGCGGTTCTGCTTCGCCCGTTCAACCTTTTGCGTCAGGTCGTCGGTTTTCTTGATCGCGCCCAATGCCGGGTTTGCCTTAATCCATGCCGCCGGGTTCGTCCATTCGCTGCGGTCGTCAAGTTCATACATGACAGGCAGAAAATGCGGGTCTGTGATTGCGCCGTCTGCCACGCTTGCGGCATATTGGTACATTTCATCGAATATACATTCCCGCACGGTTCCGGCGGTCGTTATCATGATAAGCAGGGGTTGCCGCCGCGCCGCCATGCTCTGCCGCATGACTTCGTAAAGGTTCCTGTCCTTTACGCCGTGCAGTTCGTCCATAATAACAAAACTTGCATTCAGACCATCAAGGGTATCTGAATTGCGGGCAAGGGGCTGAAACTTTGACATGGCGGGGTCATAGTATAAATCGCTCTTGCGCTTTCGGAAATGCTTTGACAGCGCCGGGGACTGCTTTATCATGTTGTGGGCTTCGTCGAACAATAACCGTGCCTGCGCGTATTTTGTCGCCGTGCTGTAAACCTCTGCGCCACCCTCGCCGTCGCTTGTCAGCATATACAGGGCAAGCCCCGCAAGCAGGGTGGACTTGCCATTCTTTCGCCCTACAAGAAAGAAACTCTCCCTGTACTGTCTGCACCCTGTGTCGCGGTCTATAAAACCGTACAGGGCTTGAATATACGCTTTCTGAAACAGTTCAAGAGTGATACCGCGCCCCGCCCATTCGCCTTTGCTGTGCTTGCAGAACCGTTCTATAAAGGCAATGGGGCGTTCTGCGTGGGCTTCGTCGAACACATACTGCCCGGATGTGTCGGCGGTCGCCGCCGCAAGGCGGGCACATACCTGTTTTACCCGCCTTGAAGCAACGATTTCCCCGGACTGTATCAGGCTGTTGTACTGCGTGATATAGTTCATGATACCTTGTTGAACTCCGCAAGCGGGTCTGTGTCGCTTGCAGTTTCGCGCCGTTCCTGCTCCGCGCACAGCTTCAAATACTGCTTCTGCACGGGCAGGCATACCCGGAACAGGCGGGTGTATTCGTCCGTGTCGCCGCATTCACGGGCTTTTGCGATTTCGTCCTGCAAATAGGACAGTTCCGCGAACAGAAAACTGATTTCCTGCTGCAACTCCATTTCATAGACTTCATTCATGGTCGGTTTCCTCGCTTTCCTCTTTCATCAGGCGCAGCAGGGCAAGCTGCGCGGGGACATATGCCTGCAACAGTTCTGCGCTTTCCTCATCGACAAAGCCCGTGTATTCTGCCTGCGCGTCAAGTACGCTGCGGAACCTGCGGACGGTGTTGTAAAGGGTAACAATGGCGCGTTCGCGCTCTGCGTGGTAAACCTCTTTATTGCTTCTTTTCATAATTCTGTGTTCCTTTCTGAATGATATTTCCGGCTTCGTCAAAGGCAAGCCCCGCCGCCGTCGCGCCGCCCTGCCCGAAATGCTCTGCATTGTGGCAGGTCATGCAAAGGGCTTCAAGGTTGCCGGGATTAAGAGATATAGCCGGGTCAAGCAAATTCCCGGCGGTCAGATATTGCTTGTGGTGGGCGATTTCGGCGGGCTGTCCGCAGCGTTCGCAAATGTAATGTTTTGACATTAAAAACGCTTTGGACAGCTTGCGCCACGCCCTGCTGTGGTAGAACTGCGTCTGCGTCATGACTGCGCCCGTTCCGCCGACAGGGCTTTTAACAGACTGTCTATTACCCGCTGTAGCTTGTCCGTGTCGGAATTTTCGCCGTAATACCACAGTTGCAGCAGGAAACGCGCTTCCGCCTGCGCAAGCGGTGAATATCCGTTTACGGCGGCATAGCCCGTTGTCGCTTCAAGGTAAGGCGGGACGGCAGACAGCAAGGCATAAATCATTGCGTCATTGTCGCTGCCGTCTATTCTCAATATGTCACGGGCTTCTTCAATCGTAAAAATCATTATGCTTTACCGTCCTTTCCGGCAGGGCGGCATTACGCCGCCTGTACCTCGATTTTGACAAACGCGCCGGGGACAATGGGCTTGCCGTCTGCGATACACAAAGCTCGGTAGTCAATAAGCCCACTGGTAAAACCGCTTTCGCGGGAAACTTCGATTGCCACGCCCTGCGGAATGTTCACGCCGTAATAGCGGAAATTGCCGAACAAAATCGTTCCGGCGGGGATATTGTCGTCAAGCACGATTTCAAAGCCGAACAGACGGCGAACGCCGCCGCTTTCCGTGTCGGTGAAGTAATAATGCCCGACATTATCCTTGAGTGGGTAGACCGTGCCGAACAGTGTTGCGGTGCTCATTGCGAACTTTGCGCCGCCTGCATAGCCTGCGGGTAACAGTGCAACGGCGGCAAGCAGGTTGTCGGCGGTCAGGCTCTTTGTGGAAACGCTGTTCTTTGCGTTCCATGTAATGCCGGACAAAATGCCCGTGGGCTGTCCGCTGCCCGTGCCGGAAACAATGGCCGCGCCGATTGCGTCCGCAATACAGCTTTTCAGTTCGTCGGTCAGATAGCGTTCAAACGCCGCAATCTCCATGCGCTTAACAGCGGCGGACATGGACAGAACCTTGATAAGCTCCCGCCCGGTAAAGGTCACGGCGGCGGTCGTCACGTTCTTGCGCTCTACGGCCGCGCCCTCTGTGTGCCATGCCGCCGCATCGGTGGGTGTGCCTACAGGGACAGACAGGTTGTTCGGGACGGCAAACAGGCGGACTTCGTTATAAAGCCCGTTGGTGTTCCGCGCCTGCTTCACGACTTCATTCAGAGTGGTAGTGGGAACTACGGCTGCGGAATTGGACAGGGTGTTGAACGCGTCTGCGCGCTTCTCCGCCTGTGCCGCCTGCATAGCGCGGCTCTCGCCGTCGGTCAGTTCCTTGCCCATTAGGGACTTATAGAATGCGCTGCGGTACTCCGGGGTGTCGTGGGTGTCATTGTTGATGCTGCCTTTTTCAAGGCCTGCGGTAATGGGGTTAAACATATTCGTTTCTTCCTTTCCGGCTCTTGCCTGTACGTTGGTTTGGGTGTATGCGGCATAATTTACGATACTGATTTCGTAAATTTTGCTGATTTGGGTAACGGTTCGCGTCTGCGTCTGCTCGTCAAAGGTGTATTTTCCAATGTCAAACGCAAAGGACATCTGCGACAGGTCGCCGCGCTTCACGGCTTCATATACCGCCCGCGCCTGCTCCGTGTCCGGCAGTTCCACCGACATTTCAAGCCCCTGTTCGGTGACGGTCAGGGACAGGGTTTTCGGGCTTCTTGCAAGCGGTATCTGTCCGCCGTCGTGATTGGTGATAAGGACGATATTGTCAAGGTCAAGCCCGCGCAAAGCGTCCGGGGCGATAACTTCCTTGACCGCGCCTAAATCAGCAGGCTGATTGAATACCACGGCAACACCTGTCAGGGTCAGGGGCTTGTCTGCCGCCCGGACTTCATAGGAACGTGTTTCATGCTTCATCTGTGTTTTCCTCGCTTTCGTCAAGTTGGTATGCGTCCGCTTTTTCTGCGGAAACATAGTTCAGGGATTGCAAACGCCTGTCGCCGTCCTCGACGGGCGGTAATGCCAGTAAATGCCGCGCTTCGTTTACGGTTATCAGCCCCAACGGCGCGGCTTCGTGCAGCAGCTTTATTTTCGTGTCTGCGCTGGAAAACTCCATGCGTTCCGCCGTGAATGTGATTTCCGCGCCGCATTTCAGCTTCATTTCCTGCGAAAGCTGCAAGGCGAACGGTTCGACAACGCTTTCATAAAAAGCGGAAAACTCGTTTTCGTTGTAGCTGCCGGAAATGATTTTTGCGTTTACGCCTAAATAGTCGTAAATTTGCCTGTTCACGGCTTCGATTTGCTCCTGCGGTATAGAATAGGGCTGTATGTTGGTGGGTACAAAGTCGAACCGTTGGTCGGTCGCCGCCACGCCGCCGGAATTGGCAGGATTGAAATAGTCCGCGACGAACTGTTCCTTTTCACTCTTGACCTGTGCGGGGTTGACAAGCGATGTGAATTTCAGAACGCCGCGAATACTCGTTCCGTTCTTCACGCTTGCGGCAATGCCCTGTGTCAGCGTTTCCGCCGTGTCAAGCAGTGGGAACAGCGGCGCGTTGCCCTCACCCAAAAGGTCATTTGTCAGGAAATGGCGGCGCAAATGGACAATATCCGTATAGGGGAACAACGCCTTTCTGCCGTCTGCGAACAGACAGTCAAGGTAAACTGCACCGTCCGCGCCGGGAACGAACTCCACGGACTGCGGGCAAATGGGATAAACCGCCGTAATGCGCCCGGCTTCGTCGCAGGCAAGCAGCAGAAACGCATTGTTGTTTGTAAAATATGCCGCTGCCGTTTTATACAGCAGGTCATACCCAGACATATAGGCGTTTGGGGCGTTGTTCAGCAGACTTTCAAGCTGTCTGTCGTCAGAATGGGCCTGCAGCTTTGCCGTGTGTCTGCCGATTGCGTCCACGGCTGCGCGGAACGCCGCATTGCCGTATGCCGTGCCGCTGAAACTTGAAAATGTGTTGTGTATCTCAATGACGGCCTGCGGCGCTTTCTGCTTCTGCCGGAACAGACCTGTTAAAATTCCCATGCTTCAAACTCCTTTCAAATTGTTTTTTCTCCTGCGGGGGAAAAGATAACCCCGGCATCGGTGCTTGCGGGGCCGTGCTTTCGGCGCGGGGCGGGGGTGGTGACGGACGGTGACGGGCAAATACATAATAGCCTTCGTACAAACCCTGTTTTGATTTTTTGACTTTATGCAGTTGGGTGTCACCCTCTGTCACCCCGTGCCGCAAAGCGGTTGAATTTCAGGGCTTTCCGGCAGAAACTCCGACGCAAGCCGAATGCCGTAATACAACGCGCCTGTTTTTGTTTTATGCCACTTGTACCCGGCTTTCAGCATTTCGTTTTTGAACTCTGCCGCACTGCGCTTGTAGTCGCCCACTTCGTCGCAATAGGCGCGATAATTCAAATACATCGTCTGTGAACCCTCTGCATAGCTACCGCCGATTTCGCAGCGGTCGTCTATGAAATTGTGGAACCAGTCGTTTTGCTGCCTGTATTCGCGGATAGCCTGTTTGACGCATTCCGGCTGTTCAATGTGATACCGCGCCGCAATGAACTTTCGTGCGCCCTCAATAATCCATGTCAAAATTGCCCCGCCGCAATTCTCGAACAGATAGTCGGCATAATTGAAGATTTCACCTTTCATGCCGCGAAAACTCGCCTTGAACGGAACCACAACAAGCCTGTCCCATGTGCCTTTATCATTGGTTCCCACTTTCGGCAGGTGGTTCGTGTAAAGCACGGTCGTGTGTGACGGGATAAAATCAAACGGTGCTTTGAACTTCTTTTCGGCGCGTATGGGGTCGGTGCTGCAAAGCCTTTTTACAACGCCTGTGTCAAGGCGGGTGCCTTCTTCCAGTTCCGCCGCAATGACAAGGCGTTTGCCGCGCAGCTCTGCATATTCCGGTGCTTTGTTCTTGCGGCTGTTGGTAATGAGCACATCGGACGCAATGCTCCCGGCATAATCGCCCATAACACGCGCCATTGCGTTGTAAAATGAACTTTTGCCGTTGCCGCCGATACCCGTTGCAATGATAAGGTTCTCGACAAACACCTTTCCCACGGCCTGCATTCCGGCTACGATTTGGTGGTATTCCTGCAAGTCGCGGTCGCCGCAAGTCAGGCGGTCAAGGAACGCAAGCCATTCGTCCATGCCGTCAAGGGACGGCGCAACGGCGGTTATTTTGGTGCAGTAATCGTTCGGGGCATTGGGACGGATTTTGCCCGTGCGCAAATCCACGGCACCGGCGGGTGTATTCAGCAGAAATTCGTCCCTGTCAAGTTCCATGACATTGACTTCTGCCGCCGGTTCCGCTTCGGTTAGGGTCGCCGCAATACGGCTTGTCTTTCGTCTGCCCAATACATAGCCCCGGAATGCTTCGGCGGCTCTTACCGCGCTTGCCGCCTGTTCCTGCCGTTCCTCATCGCTCGCTTCAACCGCCTTGTCCAGTTCGACACGGGCTTTTTTAATGCGCTTGCGGCTTTCCGCAAGCTGCTTGTCTGTCAACTGCTGCGCTAATCCGTGGGCTTTCAGTTCGCTTTCGTCCCATTTCTTGCCGTTATATACAAGCCATTTCGTAGCCCTGCTATAACGAACGCACCCGCCGTACAGCGCAAAGAATAGCTGTGCCTGTCCACATCGGTATAATCTTCGGGTTCAAGGCTCCGTGCAAACTCCTGTGCGGCGTATTCCGGCGGGGCGATATAGCCCGGCTTCGTCAATACCTTGTTACGGTAGCCGGTTACACCGCTGTTCCAGATTGACGCGATTTCCCGGTCGTCAAGGGGCGGGACGCATTTTGTGGCGGTCTGCAAAAACGCTTCGTACGCCTTGCCGTCGCTGTCGCCGTACTTTTTCAGCAAAGACAACGCCGCGCTTGCAAGAGTGCTGTTGCGCTCGCCGTCGGGGATAATGCCGGACTGTTTCTTTTTGTCCTGCGCCGCCTGCGCGGACTGTACGGGCTGTTCCGGCAGGCTGTATGCGTCTGCAAGGGCTAGCAGGCTTTCTTTACTGCATACCGCTTCAAAATCGGTATAGCCGTCAAGCAAGCCTTTGTCCGTGCCGAAAAAGATACGGTCGGCATTGATACAGTCGGTATCAGCCTGCGGGGACATTGCAATAATGGCACCTTGTATGCGGTCACGCTCTGCCCGGTCGGTGATTTCCTTGTCACAGACAACGGCATAACGGAACCGCTGCTGTGTCGCCGTGCTGTTGAATGTTTCGTACATAAACGCCGCTTTCAGCCCGTGCGCCGCAAGCAGTTCTGCAATATGCGCCGGGGTTTCGGCAGGAACATCCTTGCGCTTGTTGTCAATGTCGTTCATGAAAACAGTCTGCTTCGCAAAATCTGCGTCTTTTGTGCCTTTGTAGCCCTTTGTACGGCTGCTTTCGGAAAAAGGGCAAACACCCGGCTGCACGGTCTGCCCGGCGGTCAAGCAGTCGGCAAGCTGCTTTGCGGTCATGTCCTTAATGCTTGCCGATTTGGTGAAACGGGACTTAATGCCGCCGATTTCCGCGCCCGTCGGCTTGACTTTGAACTTTACCCTGTCAATGTGCAGCAGCATACGTTTCGCCCCCTTTCTGCAAATACTCTGCGAAAATCTCCCTTGTGATATAGCAGCGGTTGCCCACTTGAATAACGGGGAACGCCCCGCGCTTTACAAGGGTTCTGATTGCGTATTCCGGGAACTGAAATTCTTTTGCTGTTTCCTTTATGGTCAATGCGGGTTTCTCCATGTCCGCGCTCCTCTCTTTCCTAAAAATGGGCATGAAAAACCGCCTTGCGGCTGCTGCCGTTTGGCGGTCGTTGGTTTCAGTGCAATGCGATTTCTGCCTTGCCGTTCGTGCGTATCTGCTGCACGGCGTTGTACGGCGTCAGGTCTTTCATTCCGCAGTTGTCGCGCTTTGCAAGTTTTTCCTCATGGTGCTTTTTGCGCCTGTTTTCTCTTTGTTGCGTTCGGTCGGTGTATTTCTTTCCCATTTGTTTGCCCCTCTCTTTTGGACATACTGCCCCCTCGGTTCGCTTCTGTTGAAGTGACCGGGAATGTTCGTCCGGTGTTTCTTGCCCAAAAGGCCTTGACAATGCGCTTTTGATTGTCTATAATAATTATAGCAAGCATGACGCAGCAAGTCAACGCCACGCTTGTTAAAAACAGAAATGTTCAATCAAAACGAATTTTGAGAGGTGAACGGAATGACAAAAGCAAGCGGAATATATATTGACAAGTACAATGCGCTGTTTGCAACAACGCTGCGTGACTTCATGATGAAAAGCCCGAAAACAAATGTGCCCGTTACACAAAAGGAACTTGCGGGCTATTTGGGCGTTCGTCCGCAGACGGTTTCCCTGTATTGCACAGGGGAAAGCCTGCCGAACTGCGAACAGCTTTTGCGCATAGCAGACTTTTTCGGGGTGACGGCGGATTATATGATGACAGGTAGAAAGCCCGAAAACAAGCCCGTCCGGGAAATGCTCGGCCTTTCCGAAACGGCGGTGCAGAATATGCGGCTTGTAAACGACGGCTATTTTGAAGATAGTCCGTATATGCTGCCGCTGCTTGACTGCCTACTGTCGGACAAAGGCTTCTACACTACATTGGAACGGGCGGCATATTGGCAACAGAACGGCGCGGAAGATGAAGAAGAAATGCGCGAATTTTACGCATGGAAAGCAACGCAGGTTCTGAATGATTATTTTATGGATTTCCTGTCGAAAGACTTGAAGGCAATCTATACGGAAAGAAAAAGGGGCGATTAAATGGCAAGTATCCGAAAGCGCGGCGACACATTCACCATAACCGCATACATGGGTTATGACGAACAGGGCAGGCAGCGCAAGAAAACAACAACGTTCCGTCCGCCGGACGGTGTGACGGCAGGCAAGGCGGAAAAACTCGCAAAGCAGTATGCGGCAGTGTGGGAAGAAAAAATCCGGGGCTATGTCGCCCTTGACGAAAATCGAACATTCGCCGAACTTGCGGAATGGTACTATTCCACGGTTGCGCCGTCCACGCTGAAACCGAATATTCTCGTGAATTACCGCAAAGGCATTTATGACCACGTTATCCCTGTAATAGGGCGGGAAAAGCTGAAAAATATCACGCCGCCCATGCTCGACAGACTGTTTGCGGACTTGCAGAAAAGCGGCAACATGGAACAGTCTTTCCGTCTGAAAGACAAGTCCCTGTGCAACGGTATCAAGCGCAGCGATTTAGCGGAAAAGGCAGGCATTGACCGAACCACGCTTTACACCCTGCTGCGGGGTGGAACGGTAAAACGCGCAACGGCTGAAAAGCTCGTCGCCGCGCTCAATATGAAACTTGAAAGCGCATTCGACGACAGGACGAAAAAGGCGGGGCTGTCCGGCGCGTCCGCAAACAAAATAAAGCTGAACCTGTCTGCGATATTCACGGCCGCGGTCAAAAAAGAGATTATGCGCCGCAATCCCTGCAAGCTGGTTACGCCGCCGAAAGTTGACACGGCACCCGCCGCGTATCTCAATGAAGCACAATGCCATGAACTGTTGCAGCTACTTTCGCAGCAAGACGATTTTCAATTTGAAGTCATTATCAACCTGTTCATTGCGTCCGGCATTCGCGCCGGGGAATTGACCGCCTTGTATTGGGAAGATATAGACCTTGACACAGGAATGCTGTTTGTCCGTCATACGCTTGTAAAGGTGGGCGCGGAATATATCCGGCAGGAACCGAAAACGGCGGACAGTACGCGCAGAATTGTATTGCCGCAGTACATTGTCGGTCTGCTGAAACGGCACAGGGCATTGCAGACGGAACAGCGGTTCAGAATGGGCAGGCAATGGAAAAACGCTGATTTGGTCTTTACAAACAAGTCCGGCGGCTTCTATCTCGCTACGAACATGAACAACAAGCTGAAACGCATTATTGCGGGAACAGACTTGCCGCAGGATTTACACCTGCATTCCATGCGGCACACGCACGCTTCGTTGCTGATTAACTCCGACGTTGCGGCGCGGGTCATTGCCGACAGGTTAGGACACAGCACTACGAAAACCACGCTTGACACATACAGTCATGTGTTTGCGGAAAGTGAAGCAAAGGCAATGCAGGCCATTGATATGGCTTTGTTCCGGCAGGCAAAATGAACAGGCAAAAGAAAAACCGCCCTTTCGGACGGCTAAAATTTGTCGCTTATTTGTCGCTTAAACCTGTTAGAAGTAGCTTATTGAAATAAGACGATATTCAATTACGGTTCAATATATAGTGCTTATACAGTGTAGTAAAGCACAACATATTGTGCATGATTGAGTATCATGGAATATCGTTTTATTTGAATATACTCTGAAAAAGAGAACATCTTCACCACGGATTCAAAGGGCGAGTTCCTGCTGACCATTATGTCTTCGCTTGCCCAGGAAGAGAGCCGTTCCATCTCCGAAAATGTGACATGGGGTCAGAGAAAACGAATGGCAGACGGAAAGGTCAGCCTCGCATATAGTCGTTTCCTCGGATATGACAAGGGCAAGGGAAAATACGAGATGGTCGTAAACGAGGAGCAGGCCGTGACCGTCCGCAGGATATTTTTTATGTTCTTACAGGGCTATACGCCGCACACGATTGCCTCTCTGCTCACGGCAGACGGAGTGCCGACTCCATGTAGCTGCGATACATGGAGCGGAATGACAGTCCGTAGGATACTGTCAAACGAGAAATATAAAGGTGATGCGCTGCTACAGAAATTCTTCACGGTCGATTTCCTTACGAAAAAGCTGAAGAAAAACGAGGGAGAACTTCCACAATACTATGTCGAAAAAGACCACGAGCCGATTATCAGCCCGTGGCTTTTTGATTATGTGCAGAAAAAACTCGATGCCAGATTTGAGATTGGAAATACAAGGTACAGCGGAGTGACGCTGTTCAGCAGTAAGCTGATCTGCGGGAAATGCGGCTCAATATACGGTCCCAAGCCATGGCACTCCACCAGCTACAACAACCTGGTATGGCAATGCCGCCGCAGGCACGTCAAGGAGAGTAAATGTCTCGCATCCCGCAAGTGGAGAATGCGCTTTATTGGCCGCAGTGATGGAAACGTTTGGAAACAATAATGAATATATAGGGATAGATGTTGACAAGGATGCCGTTAATAATACAAAAGAGAATTTTCATATCATTCACAACGATGCAATTATGCCTCAGAACGTAAAAAAGAAAACGGCTGAGTATTGGCACGACAAGCTGCCAGTTGTGGATTTTGACAAGAAAAAGCATACGGTTCTTCAGAAAAGATTTTTAGGAAACAGTGGATATAATTTCGATATTGACACCCATATGGCGAGTACATATATACCCAACAAAGATTTAAGGAAAAATATGGCGAAGATGTCCCTGTGTTTAATGCATTTCTGATGCCATTTAACAGAGAATCAAATGGTTTTGAAACCAGCGATTTCTTTGCCAATGTAGGAGAGGCTACGAGTGATTGGAAGAATAACGATTATCCATATCAGCGCGTCCAGGGAATTGTTATAGATACACGCTTTTTGATGTATAACTATTATGGATCACATAAGAGCAAAATCCTAAAAATGGCAGAAACGATTGACCGAGCGTTATTGGAAAACGGAGGACAACTGCCCGAAGATACAACTGAAGATGAAGAGTGACATTATCCCGCTGGCATGAGAAAAGTCAGCGGGATTTTTTTACTTTCAAGCGATGTGTCCTTTGATTATTCGCATTGCGGCATTCACTGCAACAGTATCGTTTTCTTTCATGGCCGATTATTTTGGTGTGAGTGCGGATTACCTGCTTGTCGGCTACGAGGACGGAGATTTGTATTTTTCCATGATGGATGCGCAGCGGCGCGGAGTCTACGAGAAGCTGGGAAACATTGCCGTACTCTGCTCCAATGCAGAGAATCTGGCACTGGGGCTGATGGAGAGCGAGGTGAAGCAGGATGTATAAAAACAGCGAGGGCTACGCAGACCCTACAGCTGGGGCTGCGCTGAGCAATGTTATGAGAGCGTACAAGCAACAGCAGAAAAAGCGCTATGCGGACAAAAACCGTAGAAAAGTCTATGTGGTTTCGCCCTATGCAGGAGATGTAGACGGCAATGTCTGCGCCGCAGTCGGGCACTGCCGCATGGCAGTCAAAGAAGGCTATATGCCGATTTCCGGTCACCTTCTGTATCCGCAGATTTTAAATGATAACGTCCCGGAGGAACGGGATCTGGGGCTGCTGTTTGGGCTTGCCCTGCTTGCAATATGCGATGAGGTGTGGGTCTTTGGCTTGCCCTCACCAGGAATGGCGCAGGAAATTGAGGAAGCAAAGAGACTGAACAAAAAACTCCGGTATTTTGAGGAGGTGGGCAAATGAACGTATCTGCAACCGATGTTCTCGGCGCGCTTTTTAATCCTACGGATACGGTGTGCTTCCGTGTCTTTGATGATAAAAAGGACGGCGTTTTTAAAGGCTCAAAGCTGTCCTGTGAGTGCGGAAAGTACAAAGGCATCGAAGAAACGCTCAAGAACCATAACGCCATGAACCGCGGCATCTTCTTCGTGGTCAACTACGGCGGGCAGGACGATGAGTCCATTACGAGGATCAACGCGCAGTTCGTTGAGATGGACAACGACAGCTTTGACGAGCAGCAGAAAAAGATGCTACATCATTGCGGAAACCTCCGTTTCTCTGGACAAAGCGGATGTCACAGCCGCCGTTCATCGCATCGCCGGAAACCTCATCGTGGACTATGTAGAAGTGCCGCAGGACGGTCACCTCGCCAACAACCAGACAGACGGAGTCCGCTGCGGAGATAACGGCATCTTCAAGGGAATGCCCGTGACCGAGGAGCAGAAAAAGCTGTCGCAGATCGCACGGGATATTTTCTCCGTGTATCCTTATGACGGCAAGTATGTCCTGAACGGCGACCGACTCATTCTCTGTCAGAGCAATGCCGAGACGCAAGATCTGCGTGAGAGTTATCCTTCTGCGGAAATCAATCCGCTCGGCGATTGGACAGGCGGCACCGATGTGGACACCGGCGCGACCAACCGCAAGCTCGGCTCGGATATGGCTGACTCGGTGACCGGCGGCGGTCTGCACGGCAAGGATCTGTCCAAGGCAGATGTGTCCGTCAATATCTACGCTTTCCTCAAAGCCCAGGAAACCGGCAAGCCTGTGACGCTCTGCTGCGCCATCGGGGACGATACCGTGGATGGCAGACCGTATGAGGAGATCGTCAAGATTGCTCGGAAGTACATCTCTGACCTTGGCGGCTTCGAGAAGTTTGCGGAATGGGGGCTTGTCTGATGAAAACAACGACCGAAATGCAGCTTGTCCCCATTACGAAGCTGGTGCCGTATGTCAATAACGCCCGTACCCATTCGCCAGAGCAGATCAACAAGCTCCGCTCCTCGCTGCGTGAGTTCGGCTTTATCAATCCCGTCATCATCGACCGTGACTATGGTGTGATTGCCGGTCACGGTCGTATTCTTGCCGCCAAGGAGGAAGGCATCGCTGAGGTGCCGTGTGTTTTTGCCGACCACCTCACCGAAGCGCAGAAGAAAGCCTACATCATTGCCGACAACCGCATGGCGATGGACGCAGGCTGGGATGAAGAACTCCTTCGTGTGGAGATCGAGTCCTTGCAGGCAGCGGACTTTGACCCGCTCCTCACCGGTTTTGACGAAAAGGAACTGTCCAGGCTCTTTGACGACGGCAAGGACATCAAAGAGGACGATTTTGACGTGGATGCCGAACTGCAAAAGCCGACCTTCTCCAAGCCCGGTGACATCTGGACATTGGGACAGCACAGACTCATCTGCGGCGACAGTACCAAAGAAGAAACCTACGCCGCCCTCATGGACGCCCGCAAGGCAAACCTCGTCATCACCGATCCACCCTACAATGTGAACTACGAGGGCAGCGCCGGAAAAATCAAAAACGACAACATGG
>ERZ808240.3311-NODE-3311-length-15959-cov-7.781313_pt1 | contig 15959 bp, 13 predicted proteins | sample MGYA00521084_ERZ808240 | MGnify/ENA primary metagenome ERZ808240 (study PRJEB31516, sample SAMN03275571) | gut metagenome | biome: mammalia-associated habitat; material: feces | host: Papio cynocephalus | place: Kenya | collected 2012-08-06 ... | reverse complement strand
GGAGAACAATTAGGTAGAACTATTATGGAAGGCTGGCAGAAAATCGTATTAGATTAAGGAGTACGTTCATTGTGAAGTCTTATAATCAAATAAAAAAATGATAATGTGAAAAAATCCAACATTAATTTTAATTGCCTTATTAAAGGAGATGTTTAATTATGAAAAAAATTATTATTATGCTTTTAATAGTCGTTTTATGCTGTTCATTTTCACCTGTATATGTTAAAGCAGTTACGACTACTACAACTACTTTGATTACTTCTGAAAACAATCCTGAACTTTGGGAAAGATTTTTGAAATATGACCTTTGCATACTTGACTATGATTCTCTTGACGATGAAGAAAAAACTCTTTGTAAATTTATCTTTGAAACTGAACTCAATTCTGATGATACTATAATTTGTGAACGTGCAAGGTGTATACTCAATGGATATGATGTTGGAAGACGTGTAACTCTTGAAGATACTGAAAATTATTATGATTTTGGTGACCCTGCTTTCCTTTATAAACATGCATTGCCTGATACTCCATATTTTTATGCTGTACCTGATATAAAACATATCGATTCTGATGTAAATTATAATGAATATTGGCTTGATAACTTTGGAAATAAGAAGATATTATCAACAGGTGAAGCAATTAATTCTGACAATACTGATTTTTTAGATATTTACAAATATATTGAAAAAGATGAAAGCAACAACATTATAACAGATAAAGATATAAGAAGATATTCTATACACTTCAAAACAATAGAAGATGATAACTTCATATATGTTATATATCCTGATAATACTTTGTATGTAAAAAAGATGAAATCCAACACTGCATATCCTATTGTTCCTGAAGAAGTAAACGGAATGAAAGTAATAGGAATAAAAGACAATGTTTTTGAAGGGCATGCCTATGTTTTAAAATTACCTGATACCATAGAATATATAGAACCTTTAGCTTTTGATTACTGTAATTATTTAAGAAGTGTAAATATACCAGACAATCTTAGATATTTAGGAGCAGGAGCTTTCCATCAATGTGAATCACTTGAAAATATAAGTATAGATTGTCCAAATCTTATAATTGTGGATTCAGCATTTCAATCAGCAAAAATAGATGGATTGTTCATAAATGTTAAATTTATTAAAAGCTGTGTTTTAAGAGGAGCTGAAAGGTTAAACAATCTTAGTTTTGGAAGCAATGTTATTAAACTGGGTACGCTTTGGGCAAATTCTAAGTTTATGAAAGATTGGAATTATACAATCCCAGCAAACGTTAAGGCAATTACAAATGACTATTTTCCAATTTATAATGATTATTATTCAGATGATTTAATAATACCCGAAACTGTTGAAGTTTTTGGTGCTTATTCTACTTCAGTAAAAAAAGAGGAAAATGGTAACAATATATTGTTTGTTATTGATGATAATGAATGGCATCTTTCCTCTGATACAATAATTTCAGGCTATTATGGTACAGAAGCACACAACTATGCACTTTTACATAATATAAAATTCAAACCTCTTGATGATATTTTATATGGCGATACAAATAAAGACGAAAAAATAAATATAGCAGATTTAGTTCTGTTACAAGATTATTTACTTCATAATTCTACTATTGACTATGAAGCAGATATGAATAAAGACGGCAGAATTAATGTGTTCGATTTAATATCAATAAAAAAATATATTACAAAAAATATTGAAGAATGATATGACAAAAAAGCTATCAGGAAAGTTTTCTTGATAGCTTTTTTATACCATTTTTAAAGAAAAGAAATTTATAAAAACTTCTCCTTTTTAAGAACTTTGGTTGATATATTGTATGATTCCTGAATCTTAGTTAAAATACACTGTTGTGAATTTAAAGTGTTAATGTAAAATATCAAATTTTTTCAATAAGTTTAAGCCAATGGTAATTATATGTAAAAGCCTCTCCAAACGATGTTTCGTAGTCAATAAATCTGTTTCTGACAATATCTCTATCAACACAGCCATAGCATATATCCATACATTCTAACTTTATTTGATTATAAGATTTCACAACGAATATACTTCTTAATCTAATACGATTCTCTGCCAGCCTTCCATAATAGTTCTACCTAATTGTTCTCCCAGGTCAGAAAACATTCTGCTATCAGAACTCAGAAATAACTTAATATTTTGTTTTATTATATCATAATTGAAAAAATCTGCAAGCTTTTATCAGAAATTTTTTACATTTTCTGGAATAACATTCTGTATTGTGTAGCTTTCATACCTGTTTCCTGTACAAACTGACGCATAAAATATTTATTATCGGAATAACCGCAGTAACAGGCAATATCAGCTATATTCATTGATGTTGTAACCAGAAAATATCTGGCTCTTGCAATACGGGCAGAAATATAATCCTGATGAAAGGTTTTTCCGAAACAGTTTTTATAAATTCTTCGCAGATGTCCGAGACTTCCGTCATAATATCTGATAATTTCATTGCTGTCAGAAGTGTTATGAGATTTCATATAAATTTCTGTACGCAAAGATATGAGTGTTTTATAATTTTTTATTGATTTCTGAGCAGAAATTATATTTGTTTTCTGTTCAAATTCATATCGGCATTTCTCAAGAACCTGAGAATACGTCATTTCCTGACACCTGAATGTACAGCAGACGAATGAATCCATTCCATAATATTTCAAATATTCTTTGTGCTGACAGAGAACAGATTCAAGACATTCAGAAAGTATTTCCGGAGATGCAGTATTATTTATAAGGCAAAAGAATGTATCATTATCTACTTTTGCACATATACCGGAAGTTCCGCAGAACTGGTGTATACATTCAGCTATATCAGTTATAGATTTTATTTTTATATTATGATTTATTGCAGAATATTTTTCATTGAACAGACATACATGCAAACCGACAAAACAGATATTATTATTCTTTTCAGCTGATTGAAATGCATTTCTGAATCCTTTTTCATTAAGCATATTTGTAAGGGTATCACGGTTTTCTGCAATATTCTGACAATGTAAAAGATATTTTATATCATTTTTCATTCTTAAAAATTCAAGATTATTTGAAACTGATTTAAGTATATTTCTGAAAATATAGTCATATGAATCCGGTTTATCATATCTCAGCACAATAAATCCGAGTTCACGTTTTTCAAAGAACAATGGACACATATAATATGCTCCTGTATCTTTACAGAACAGCTGAGAAAACTGATTTTTCTGAAAAAAGGCTGGTTCTTCGTATCGGGTGAGATTATATCGTATGATATTTTCAGAATTGGTTTCTTCATTATACCAGTTCTCATAAAGGCACATATATATTCTTTCAGCATCACGAACCATAAATGTAAAATCCCAGCATCTTGAAACAAATTCATCAATATTGCAGCATTCTGTCAGTCGCTGTTCAAACTGACTGAAAAAATTAAGGAAATCATAAGTTGCCTTTTTCTGTATATCCGCAATTTCACGTTTTATATCATCATTTCTTGCCCCACAGCTACAAGTATCGCCATATATAATACAACCGTCAGGGGCATTGAAATCACCGTATCTGTCATTCTTCAGTTTTTCAGTCAGTAATCGTACTGCTTCTGAACCAATCATTTTACGGTTGCGTTTATAGGTTGTGAGTATAGGGTTATGGTTGCGACGTTCACGGATATATTCATAGCCTGTTACTGTAATGGACTCCGGAATTTTAATATCGTGTTCCATAAATGCATCAAGCACACCGTAAGCCATATAATCATTACAGCAGATTAGAGCCTGCGGAAATTCAAGTTCGCCGTTTATATACTTTTCAGCCTGAGCACGTCCGGAACTGAACCAGAAATCTCCGAAAAAAACTTTACTTTCATCAAATTCAATATTATGTTTTTCAAGTGATTTCCTATAACCTTTCACCCGCTCATATGAAACATCAATAAATTTATGCCCTGTCAGAATGTGAATATCTGTAAATTTATGAGTTTCAATCAGATGGTCAGTAATATCTTCTATATCGTGTTCATCATTTGTATTGATAAAATGAAAATAAGGCAGAGTAAAATTCGGCTGAGGTGTACCTACTGCTACGACAGGAACACCTGATTTCTGCTTTAAATTATTTATGATAAGCTTCTGAAGTTCGGGATTTATAATTGATTCAGAAACAAGAATAAAACCATCAAATATATCTGAAAGAATAAGATTATATATATTGTTTTCTGCGTTCAGAACGTTTGACGGTTTAACAGGATTATAGATATTGGAAATAACAACAGTATCAATATCAAGTTTCTGCGCAGTTTCAATAATGCCTGACAAGATTTCACGTTGTTCAATATCAGAAACCTGTGCAGTGATTACACCGTAAACTAATCTTTTCATCATTTATCCTCCATATAGTTTTATCTTTACTATAACATATATTTTAATATTAATCAATAGTTTTAATAAAAGAAACTGATATTTCTGGTTTGGTTTAAATTTGATAAAATTCAACAAAAATAATCTTTAATTATATTATAAATTTTTTGAAATATTTATTTTATCCACCTTTAATGCATTATGTGGGTTTACATTTACCTAAAAAATGCTATAATATTATCAGAAAATTTGTTATAACTGAGGAGGAATTTCTATGCGGTTAAAAAATATATGTACAGCATTGCTTTCCGGAATCTTTGCAGTCAGTGCAATTGCTGTTCCGTACCCATATAAAAATCAGATGATTTTACCTTATTGCATAGCTGATACAGTAAATGCTGTTTCTTCAATGCGCCGTCCCTGCTCGGCAGATAATCCTATGCTTATTGTTCATATTGACACCTGGAATGTAGCTGACCCAGCAAAAATAATTGCTCTTATTCCTGAAGATATAAAACCATACTGTGTATTTAATATTTCAATGTCAATTAACTGGAGCAATGATACTCATGAATGGCTTATGACTCAGGACGGATATGAACTTGCTAAATCCTGGCTGAAAACCTGTGCTGATGAAGGTGTATGGTGTATGGTTCAGCCTGCAAGCGGAGGTCAGTGTCATCTGCCTGATTATGATTCTTCAGGAAACATTGTGGATTTTCCGAACAAAGATGAATTTACTGCTCACGCTGACAGTGATTATGAAAATACAATTTATGCGGAATTTTTCAGAGATTATCCGAATTTCATCGGTTTTAATTACAGTGAACAGTTCTGGGGATTTGAATCAGCAGATTTTCCTGTTACACCCCTTCAGCGTTACCAACATTTTGCAAATCTGCTAAAACTCTGTAACAAATACGGAGGTTATCTTAATATCAACTGGTGTGCAAACCGCTGGAGTGCTTCTCTGAATCCTGTTGCTATGTTAAAAAGATGCCCTGAATGGCGTTCTGCCTGCGAACAGTATTCCGATAATTTACAGCTTGAAGAAAAATATACTCAGGGCAGTTTTATTCAGGACGTAGAAAGTGAAGTTTTCGGAGCATATGTTTCAGGTTACTGCGGAAATTTCGGTGTAAGATATGATGAAACAGGCTGGACAGACCGTTCAGCAGACGACAAGCCGTTATCAACAAAGGAACAATTCAGACAGATTACAGGACTCCCCATTTATCTTGAAAGAATGGCTCTCAACGGTGCAACAGTCATTGACGGACCGGAACTTGTATGGCAGGACGATTTTAAAGAAACGTGGGGCGGTGTCAAGGACAGTGAAGGTTACAGTTGCAGAAACTGGGAAACAAGAGAACAGTATGTAAACGATACTCTTAACTTTTTTCGTAAAATAATTGACGGCACTATCAGAATACCTTCAAGACAGGAAGTTGTTGACAGAACAAAGGTTGTTATTATTCAGGATAACGAAAGCGGTGATGACCATAACAAATATAGTACATATCAATCGTTATTTGAGGGTTTATATCGTATGCCTGGTGACGGAAACCTTTGGGATAACACAAATCTCTACAAGAGTACAGGACGTTATCCGACAATTCCTACTGTATATGCTTTAAAAGATGATATTGCAAAATCATTCAAAGTTCAGATAAAACAGTCTGAAATACCTTCCCGCTGGAGTGATATTGCCGAAAAGCAGGAAGAATTCAATAATATTTTTGAATCAGATTATTACGGAAACTGCTATGCAGGAAGATATGAAAATACCTGGGTAGCCTATAATCCGAATAAAGACGGCAGCAACTGCGGTGCGGTTCTCTCCCTGAAATATAATACCTGCAAGACCCTTGATGTCAATTTCAATGAGTATGGAAACGCTCTCATAAAAGAATACAGTGACCGTATTAATATTTATGCAAATAACTTTGATGAAAAGGCACAGACTACACTTAGAACTGATACTTTCAAAATAAGTGGCTGTTCGTCAAAGCCGTTATATTCTGCAAAGGATACAGGCGTAAGTCAGACAAAATCGGAAATAAGCGAAAGCTATTCAGACGGAACATATACTCTCACCGTAAAGCATAACGGCCCTGTTGAAATCAGTATAAAATGCAGTGGAAATGAAACAGGAAAACAGTCTGCAATAAAGGAATCAACTGTAAAAGCTCCTGCATCACCGTCATTCTATACAGGTATCCGTCAGTATGAGGGGGAATTTTTTGATATAAAGAATGTAGAAGGCTATGTACAGAATGCCTGCGGAAGTGGCGTTACAGGTGTTCAGGGGCAGGGTTTCCTGAAATTTGGAAAAAATTCATCAGCATCAGCCAAAGATACTATATCAACGGATAAAGCAGGTGATTTTACACTCAGTCTCAGATATTCTTCACTTTCAGACATCAGCAATGTTGATTTGTATGTAAATGATGCTAAGATTGAAACAATGAAACTCAGCAATACAAACAGTTACAGCAACTGGAAAACATATCAGAAGAAAATAACTCTCAGGCAGGGTGACAATAAGATTGAATTTAAAGCAAATTCTGAACTTTCATCTTCATTGTATCTCGATTGCTTTACAGTTGAAGGAAATTTCGGTGATTCAGAAGTAAAACCGGTTGAACCTATAAACGGAAAACTTATAAAAAATCTTGTTGTATCTGATACAGAACATGCAGAAAACTGGTCTGTTCAGTATGATTTCAACAAAAATTCACAGATTTTCGGCGACAGAAGCTTTACCTGCATAGATTTGCCTTCAGAACTGATTGGTGCAGAATATATCCGTACTGCCTGCGATTCCAAAACAGTAACCAAAGATTTGGGAACATTCACAGCTGGAGATGATATTACTGTTTATATTGCAATAGATAAACGTGTTGTTTCAAATCTTCCCGACTGGCTGAAAGATTGGGAGAAAACAGGCGGGACAGTTACAGCAGACAACGATTTGACTTTTGAAATATATAAAAAAAGCTTTGAATCCGGTGAAAATGTCACACTCGGTATGAACGGCGGAACAGGAAACAATGTAAATTATATTGTTCTTGCAAAAAAAACTGAAACAGTATCTGAAAATCTTGCAGGTGATGCAAATCTGGACGGAGCAGTGGATATTGCTGATGTTGTTGCAGTAGCTTCATATGTCGGCAATGCTGATGTAAATAAACTTGAACCTCAGGGAATTATAAATGCTGATGTTCAGGGAGACGGAAACGGACTTAATGCCAATGATTCTTTGATGATACAGCAGTATCTTGCAAATATCATTGAAAAGCTTTAAAATTTCTCATCAGTTGCAACTGAGCAAGTTTTTTCTGTTATTGACAAAACAAAAAAAATAGTATATACTAAGTATATACCTAAAAACAGAAAGGACTGGTTTTATGACTACAACTGCTACAATACAGAAATGGGGAAACAGTCAGGGTATCCGTATACCAAAATTTATATTGGAACAGATTAATCTTGATACTGATTCCGATGTGTCAATAATGGTTAAAGACGACAGTATTATTATCCGTAAGGCTCGAAAAAAACATATTACTCTTGCTGAACGTTTTGAAAATTATACCGGTGAAGCTCTAAGTGGTGAATATGACTGGGGCGAACCTCAGGGAGAAGAAATATGGTAAAACTTAAACAGGGCGACATAATAAAATTAAATTTTAATCCGCAGGCAGGTTACAGGCCGGCTTTGGTTGTGAGTAATGATGTATTTCATCAGAAAACCAATCTGGTTATAGTATGCCCTATAAGCAACACTTCTAACGATTTTCCGCTACACGTCAGACTTGACGAACGGTCTGTAACTACCGGAATCATTTTATGTCAGCATATCAAATCATTAGATGTTGTTTCAAGAGGATATGTATTTGTTGAACATCTGCCTGATGATATTCTTCAGGAAGTTTTTGATATAATCTACGGCGAAATGGAAATTATTGATAATTAAGAAAATTTAAAAAGGTTACTGAAAAAATTCAGCAACCTTTTTTTATAATATAACGACAGCCACTCTGAAAAAAATCAGAATGGCTGTCGTTAAGAATTTTATATGGAAAAAATAGAAATAAACAATTATTATTCAGCTTTTCCGCTGCTTATATCTGCATAATATGCAAGTACAGCAGAAGCATCACTTGAATTTATAACACCATCACCGTTATAATCACCAAGATTATTACCTACTCCAATATATTCAGGAGACTTAGAAGAATCTGAAGCATATTTTGCAAGTATAAGTGAAGCATCAGATGCATCAATAGAACCGTCGCAGTTTACATCGCCTTTCTCTACTATGTCATCATAAACATCATCGCCGTTTTTATCAATATAGTATACTATTTCCTGATTTTTTACACTTATAAGAACATTGTTGTCAGTTTCAATAACAGCCTGTTTTTCCTGTGAATTAACTCTTCCTGTGCTTATGTTGGAATAACTGCTATTAAATTTAAAATGTCCGTCTTCGTCCAGCAGATAGCAGTATGGTGTTATATTTGCTTTAACATGACCATTATTTTTCAGCAGCATACCATCATCTCTGACTTCAACTGTTATTTCATCTGCAAAGTCAAACAGATAAATATTCCACCAGAAAAATGGTGAGTAGTTATATGTTCCCTCATTCATTCTTATCTGCAAATCAATATCATCAATCTCATTTTCATTGCATTTTATATGAACCTCGTTGTCAGAAATATCAATATTAGCATTGTGAAACTTTTCGGTCATTAAATCATTATTATTCTGAAATTCAATATTTATCCATCTGTCTGAATTAATGTATCTGAAATGCGGACATTGCTTTCCTTCATCATTCATATCAATGTGAACAGAATCAGCTTTAACGAGTTTTATTCTTTCTGCTTCTTCATCAGAAGAAGTTTCATCGAATAATGTTTTGTTTCCGTTATTAACAGCATATAGCTTTGTATCACTGGTTGTATCATAGCTTACGTGTTTTATATCAGCAACATCTTCATTATTTATGGTTTTTGACGGATTTATTGCACCTTTGTAGTTCAGAAGCGTATCATCATCAACGACAGCAAAAGAAAGATTATTATCTGTACCTATTTCGTGAGACGGAATATAACAACGTTTTGTTTCAGAATTGATATATATACAGGATTTTTCATTAAATCCATTCGCATTTTCCTTTGAATCGAGCGTTAAAATGCACTTGTCATATTTTTCGCCGTTCCATTCCCATACACCGTCAGTTATTCCTATACCGCAAACAGCATTAGAAAATTTTTCTGAATCTGAAACAGAAATGAAAAAATATCTGTTATTTTTCATATTGGTTTCAGCTGTTTCAATAAGTCGGATTATCTGGTCAGCATAGGAAAGATTTGTTGTCATAAAATTTGTATAGTTATTAAATTCCGTATATCCCTGCAAGAACTGATAACTTGTTATTATTTTATCAACATCATCATTGTAAGAAACTTCACTCAAAGTATTTGCACCTGTTTGAATATCTGACGGTTTTATAACTTTATTATGTGAAAGAACTTCCAATGCAGATATACCTATACTTGAACCCGATTTCATAATATTTGAAAATACTCCATTAGGATCATATGAAGCTTCAAGAACAGAGCAATTCCAAAAATAATCTGTGTATTTATCCATCAAAGCAGGAATATCATCATAGTTGTGATAATAATCAGCGATGCTTAGATAGTCAGTATCAGCTCCAAGAGAGCTGGCAATAGAATTCAAATCAGTAATGTTCACATTATCTGCATATGAATAAAGCGGAGAAGCAGATGTACAAAGGGCAAACGATGTAAGAACAGAAAGTATTTTTTTCATAAAAATCCTCCTTTTATGTAACATCAAAGTTTTATTTTCTATTTTGATGTATTATAATCTATTAATCACAGTCATATTTTATTATCTTTCAACAAAGGTAATCTGTTCGCCACAATAATTATCTTCTTCAGCAGAAAGTTCAATATATGCTTCTTCCCTTGTATAACCTGCTGAGACATATGTGTAAAATTGAAGAACATTATTTGCATCTGCTTTTCTAATTTTATCATCTTTGTTTGTATCAGCAACCTCTGCACATCTTACAAAAGAAAAATAGTCAGAAATGTGGTCATTAGCAAAATCAACAGTAAGCTCTTTACTTGGATAGCTATCCTTAAATAGTGAAATAGCACGAAGAATCTGAGAAGAATCACTTGAGTTTATATAACCATCATTGTCAACATCTCCAATGCAGTATGTATATCTTGTGCTCAATGCTGTAACAGTATTACCCATTTCAGTTGAAATAACTTCATTTGTAATATCTTCAATGTTTACACCAGAATAATTGTCAGCAACATAGATAGTAAACATTTCTCCGTCTACATTTGTGTTATTATCAGAAGCAAATGATATAACAATTGTTCCATTCTTTAATGCTGACGCAATAATAAAGTCATCAAGAACATCACCTTTAGTTACAACAGGACGACCAGATTCATTTACAACAACATCAGCAAACATTCCAACATCTAATTTAGTTGCAGAAGAATCAAATCCACAGTTATTGTTAATATTAACTGTTAAAGCAATTGTACCGGCAGGAACAACAGTTCCGTCATCAGAAATGATATCTGAAGTAATAGGTTTTGCTGTTATAGAAAGTTCATTGCTTTCTACTGCTGAGGCTGAAATAACAGAAAGCGATGAAACAGTGAGTACTGCTGAGGCGAGAATTGGCATAATCTTTTTCATAGTGAAAAACCCCTTTAAAATAAATTTTTATTTATTCTTATTCTTTTCTGCGAGCTTTCTTACTGCTTCCGGAATTTTTGGCTGATATGTATCAAGTATTGATGTAGCTCCGCAAGACTTGACAGCAATCTTTTCGCTTAATCTGGCTCCAAGATTAAGAATTTTTTTTGTTACCTTTTTCATAAAAACATCTTCTTTCTTTAATTTTAGAAATAATTATAAGCATTGCAATAACAAACAGTGTCAATGATGATACAGTCACAAGCTTGGGCATATAACTATGCATCACCAGATTTGATATTGCTAATAATATAGCCATAATAATTGAAACAACTCTATTACGTGTTTTATTATCATTCAGGGGTGCATTGATATGTTCAACCGGTGCAAACAGACAGACTGTTATCAGGTATAGTATCAAAAGAAAAACATATGCTTTTTCAAAGTAAATATAATACTTGGATAAAACCAATACTGACAGACAGCATACAGACAAAGTCAATTTGCATTTGAAATGTGTTTCTGCGTGGTATCCTCCCGTAAACATACGAACAATAACAAACAGGAAATAGAATAATAATGCTTCAACAAATTCATTCAGAACAATGCCTATTATCGAAACAATCAGAAATCCCATAAGTGTGGATACAATAATCTCAAAACCATATTGACAGACAGGAATTTTTTCTTTTTCGATAATCTGGTTCTTAAATAAATAATGAGCTATAAAATTACTCAGAAATGAAATCATTTTCATCACCTGATAAAATTATAGCCCCTGTTATTTAAAAAATCAATATGTGTGTCACGAAATGCATATCTGTGTCACGAAATGCAGTTGTTCAAAGAAACGTATACATAAAATTTATCAGATTTCTGTTCAAAATTCATTATACCGTTATATTTATAAACAATGTCCTTTATAGAATTAATTCCTATTCCGTGAATTTTTTTATTTTTCTTGCTTGTAACAAGATTGGGATTATCTTTTAAAATATCCGTTTCCACAGTATTCACAATCTTTATACAATAATACCCTCCGTTTTCCCAAATCTTAATTATTATTTCTGATTCATTTCTGTTTTTTTCGCAGGCTTCTATTGCATTATCCAGTAAATTTGCAATTAATATACCGATGTCGATATCAGAAATATTTTTCAGTTCGCTCATAATTACGCACCGCACATTAATATTTTTACTTTTCGCAACTCCTATTTTAGAATTGATTATAATACTGAGTATCTTTCTGTTTATCTGAACATAGTCAATAACACTGTCAATTTTATTTTTTGACAAATTTTTCAGATATTCAATCAGTTCCTTGTTATCATCACTTTTTTTTGCTAAGTTCAATGCACAAGACAGATAATTTTTCATATCGTGGCGGATTTTTGTAATTTCATTGTACTGTTTTTCAAGAGTATGAATATTGTTTTCCTGCATTTCTATCTGCTTATGCATAAGAGACATATTCTTTTCATCGATATTTTTTTTACTCATATAAATTATAATATAATACTGAATAATATTAAGCAGAATCAGGCAGAGAAGAATAATAAGGAACTCGTTATAACAATCATTGAATTTGTAAATTATATTTCTTACAAGAGAAATCAATATGATTGATACAGTAAGAGTAGAGAATATCATCAACAGTTCAATGCGATGGAGCATAAAGGAATATCGTTTTCTAAAAGAAACAATAATAGTTACAGCTAAAAAGTAAACTATTTTAGTTGTCATAACAGCTAAAAAACGTGATAAATTATCTTTTACTACAAGTTCATTATATTCTACTCCAAGAACCCTGCTCATAAGGGTAAGCACGCAGACATCAATCAGTGCCAGCAATATGGCAACAGTGATTGAAATTAATATATGTTCCCATATTTTTCCCTGATAGAAATATTCTAAAATGCCGATAAGAAGAAGTATCAGGAGTGAAAGTGTTTCAATCCACGACAAGCTGATTATTGTCATCAGATTTGAAAATGCAAAAATTAATGAAAATGATACACCGACAGCAACCTTTTTGGAATATTTATTCTGAATATCAAAAAAGCCATATATAAAAGCTACAATAATTGCTGATTCTACGATACTGTAAAACAATTCCATTATCTTATTCATATCATACCTCCATCATCACAAATTTCTGATAAATTTTTTTAATGTCATTGGCTTTACGAGGATTAATGTTTATTTTCAGATTATTTTTTAAAATAATATTACTATAATTTATAGTGTGGATATAAAGATAATTTACAAGAAAACTTTTATGTACTCTGATAAAACCTTTATTTTCAAATTTTTCTGTTATAAATTTTACAGTCATATTTCTATCACGTTCTCTTTTTATTTTAAAATTGCCGTCAACTGTATAAATAAAAATATCGTGGCCCATACTTTCAAAATACATTATATCCGATGTTTTTACGCTTCTTTCAGCTTCATTGGTTTTAAAAAAATAAACATCTTTTTTTCTCTCTATCTCTCTTTTGTATGCATTCAGAGCAGAATCTATATCTTTTTTAAGATTGCTTTTCCGTACAAACCTGAAAGGGTGATATTCAAAAGATTCAAAGACAAAATTCTCAAAACTTGAAACGAAAATTATAGTTATATCGGGTCTGATATTATTTAAAGTTTTAGCAATATCGAAACCGTTCATTTCCGGCATATCTATGTCAAGAAATACTATATCGCATAATATATTATTTATTTTCTGAAAAAACTCAATACTGCGTTCAAAAGTTTCTATAATACATTTCATATCAGTTGAACTTTCAATCAGACTGCATATTTCATTGATTATTGTTTTTTCATTATCTACAATTGCTATTTTAACCATAAAAATCCTCGTATTTAAAAATCAAATCTTTATTTAAATTATAGCATAGTAAAATAAATATTTCAAGAAAAATTATTATAATTTTCTATAAAAAATTAGGGTTTAAGTTTTTTATAACTATTCATCGCTTAAAAAAACCAATAAAAAAAGATAGTCAAAGCAGACTATCTTTTTTTGATATTAAATAAATTCAAATCATTTTTATCAGAATTTATATTCCTATTTCCTGAGAAATAAAGTTCAGAAAAAGAAATATAAATGCAATGTGCGTCAGAATGGCTCTAAAATCCTCTCTATGAGGTTTTTGAAGGGTTGGTAGTTAAACTATACGTTGAAAGCTAATAGCGTTATTTACGGGGCTATACTGCACATCATAGCTTATTCATAGTTATTCAGCCTCTGTTCCATTTCTGTTTCAATCATCTTTTTCAGATATCTGAATCTGTTTTTTATTTCTTTATACTGTGATTCGCAGTTCATTTCGATATATTTACGCAAAAGATATTTATATATTGCTCCTGAATTGCCGAACTGATCCGGCGGTAACAGTTCAGGCTGGATTATAACAGACAACAAAGTAATTTCTTCTTTTGTAAATTCATCATTGCAGGCAGAAGAATACAATGATAAATTAGGATTTTCCCATTCTCCGTTATATTTTTCCTCGTTACTGGTTAATTGTTTCTGCTGTAACCGTGATTTTGACTTCTTAATTATGTAAAAGTAAATTTTTGCTATTTTTCGCCCGTTTTTTTCTGTTGTATAGGTTACAAGCAAATCACTGTACTGATTTATCTCAGTGATGCCAGGCTCTAAAACTCGTTTTTTGAAATCCTTGAATACAGAATATTTTTCCTGACAGTTTAAATACTCTTTCAGTGATTCCAATGTAAAAGACCACGATTCATTATTGCTCAAAGACTTGAGTAACTCATACAGACGGATTGAATAAGCAGATTTGAAACTTAACACATTCCTCAATTCATACGATGTGTAGAACCTGTTTGACAGTTCCAGAAGGTAAGGCTTCAGAATCTGATGAAATTCAAGTTCAATAGTGCAAGTATCCTTATAAACTTTTATGAAGGAAAACCATTGAACAAGACAATCTGCTATCCTGTTATTTTCGTCTTTTACCGTTATCCACCAGCATTTTTTATTTATGTCAGTCAAATCTTGTTTAAGTTTTGTATAATCATTATGAGCAACATTGCAGATATTCTGAAACTCTTTAAGATTGAATGTTATTCTTTCAAAGTTTTCAGATGACTTATTAATTTTGCTGATTGCATAAAGAATTAATTTTTGCTGTGTCAGTGTCAGGTCAAATCTTGCTTTCTGAATAAATTCATTAGTCTTGTAAACTTTTTTGTCAGCTTTTTTATTTATAATTTTCACCAAAAAAATCACTCCTTTATTATCACTATATCACAAAAATTGGAAAATGTCAATACCTTTGTCCTGCATAAGAGAATTTTAATATTTTGTCCTTTAATATCACCTATCTGTCCATAGGTCATCACCTATCCGTCCATAGGTCATCACCAATCTGTCCCCTGTTTGACGAAGCATACTATTTATATATATATAAAATTCTTTTTATACAATCCTTCAATCAAGGAACCACACCCCCATTTTTTTTCGAGACCTCAACTTTTCAGACCCTTTCAGCCCTTAAATATTTTAAAAAATTTTTTTACTAAAAATGGAATAATTGGCAGATAAAAAACCAATAAAAAAATTTGCATTTTTACTTGACTGAACTCAGAAATATTTTGGAATAACAAGAGAGGATACCTGAAAAAAAAACTGAACTCTTTACAGGACTTCAGAACTAAAAGCAATCATATCATCAGAAACACATTCCACTTTGTTTAATAGCTGATAAAAAAATAACCGGCAGAATGCTTAAATCCAACAAAGCCATAATAAATACCTGGTAACTGAAAATAAAAAATTCAGTTAAAATCAGCAGTGTTTTATTGCTCTTACAGA
>ERZ808240.3310-NODE-3310-length-15962-cov-3.158609_pt1 | contig 15962 bp, 10 predicted proteins | sample MGYA00521084_ERZ808240 | MGnify/ENA primary metagenome ERZ808240 (study PRJEB31516, sample SAMN03275571) | gut metagenome | biome: mammalia-associated habitat; material: feces | host: Papio cynocephalus | place: Kenya | collected 2012-08-06 ... | reverse complement strand
TGTACTGGTCAGAGAGCAGCTGGGCCAGGCCCCGGATGGCCACGGTCTCTACGATGGCATCGCTCACGTCGTTGTGTACAGACAGCAGGTAGTAATGGGTGGCCGACTCTACGTTGTGCAGGCGTAGGTCTATGCTGGCCAGCGATGAGTAGAGTATGGAACGGAGCTCCACATCGTTGGCCCTACACAGACTGAGCGCACGTATATAATAGGGACGCGCCTCGCGCAGCCTGTTCTGCCAGAGCAGTATCTTGCCCTTGACATAGAGGTTGGTCACGGGCGACTCGATGTAAGTCAGGGCACGGCTAAGCAGCTCGTTGCCCTGCTGCTTGTACGCTGACGACAACTGGGGTAAGTCGGCATAGTCGGCCAGGTCGTGCCAGATGCGGCCGCCATAGAGATACACGGCGGCCAAGACCGAGTCGGGCATCGAGGCGCTGACATGTATCGCGTTAAAGCTGTCCACAGCCTCCTTGAACAGGCCGCCCCGGCACAGGGAGTAGGCCAGGTATGCCTGGGCCTCGGCCTTGCGTGCAGGGTCGGCCATGCGGTCGGCCAGCGCCACCATGCGCCGTGGAAACTCTAAGGAGTAAGAGAACTTTACCAGGTGCGACTGCATGAAGAGCTGTTTATAGTCGGCATACTGCTGGCTGAGCGGCCGGGTGGCCGAACGGGTCTCCAGCACGCGGGCCACGGAGTCTATATAGTGCGAGCGGGCCTCGATGAGGGCCTGGCGCTGCGGCAGCAGGCTGTCTACCTGCCGGAGCAGCTTGGCGTTAGCCTCTGACAGGCCGCTGGGGGTGCCCTGCTTCTGGCCGTAGACTACGAAGCCTATCACGATGATGATGACCACGAGGCTCGCGGTTATCATATACTTGGAGAAACGTACTATCGGTTTAGCCATACTCTCTGTAGCTGTTATCTGAATAAGACCGGCTGCCCTTACCGGGCGATGTGTATCGTGTGGTCGCCGGCACCGAGCCATACGGCGGTGTGGCCGGGCTTAGCCAGCTGGCTGTCGGTTACTATGAGGCGGGCAGCCAATGGCCGGCCGTCGACGGTAATGCGGGCCGCGTGGGCCGACGGGATGTACACCAGCGCCTGGGTACGGGCCGGAACGCCCACCGACATGCTGAGGGCATCCTGGCTGCGTCTGAAAGCCGTGCTGACCGTGCCGCTCATGGTGGGAAACGAGAGCGATGCCTCGCGTAGCGTCACATACTGTGGCTCTATCTTGAACTTGCGCCAGCGTGGCTCCAGGGGCTGGGCTCCCATGAGCTGCTGGGCTATCACGGTCAGGCCGCCGCCGCTCCAGGCATGGTTAGACGACCCTCCACGGAAGCCGCGCTTACGGGCATCCCAGTATTCGAAGAGTGTGGGATAGTCCTTGTCGTTGACCATCGGGGCTATACGCTTCTGCAGGCGCGCCATGGCATACTCGCCCTGCCCCATCCGGAACAGTGCCTCCATGACATAGCGTTCCATATAGGGGCTGGCGTACTCCTGGCTCTTCAGCACCTTAAAGATGGCGGCATACTTGGACGCATCGGCTATGCCGGACAGTACGGCCAGGGCCTGTACGCGGTCGTCGGTGGCGCCCATGTACTCGGGGTGACGGTAGCTGTAGCCGTTCCAGCAGCGGTTGTAGCCCTCCTTGATTTTCAGCATGATGGCGCGATACTGGCGGGCATCGTCGGGGCGGCCGAGCAGGTCGGCGGTGCGGGCCATGCCCTCCAGGGCCATGTAGTGCCATCCGGCAAAGATAAGGCGTATGTCGCGGTTGTCGCCCCAGTCGCCCCAGAGCCAGGTGGCCTTGTAGGCTGCGGTGAGGCCGGTATCATCCAGGGGGAAGCGCTCCAGGTAACGGCGCACGGCAGGGTAAACAGCGCGCAGGGTGGCCGTGTCGCCAGTGTTCATGTAGTAGTTCCAGAAGCCGTAGACACCCACAGCGGCCAGCATCTGGCCAGGCAGCTCGCTCTTATAGTTGCCGGGCACGGGGGCGTGGAGCACACCGTTGGGGAACTGCCATCCGGCCAGCTCGAGCATGCCCTTGCGCATCAGGTCGGCCGAAGAGAGCGAGAGGGTGTAGAAAGCCTGGCTGGCAAGGATGACCTCGTCGCCCCACCACTGGGCGCGCTCGCGGTCGGGACAGTCCATATAGGTGTCGCGCATGTTGACGCAGAGCGTGTTGAGTGCTTTCTGCCAGAAGCGGTTGTAGAAGTCGTTGTCGCAACTGAAGGTGCCCTGGACATAGGTGTCATAGCCTGTCTGGCGGTAGCTTACGCCGTTTACCGTAAGCCCCTTGGGCAGGTAGAGGATTATCTGCTCGCCGTTCATCCAGCCCAGCGACTCGTACTGCTGCCGTCCGGGACGGGTAATGTACTGGGCCCTGACGTTCCAGGTGCCTGCCATGTGGCTGTGGTTGGTCCATATATCTATGGTGTGGCCGCCCTGGGGGTCGGTGACGTCTATCACGGGGGTTACCTGCAGGTTGCCGGGCAGGGTGGCGACAACGGTGTCGCGGTCGCGTCCGGCATGCAGTTCGTAGGGGGCGGCCTTGACACCGTAGTCGCGGAACAGGGGAATGGGGCGGAGGGTCATCTTGCCCCAGGGGGCCGACTGCCATGTGCCTATCTCGGCCGACGGGGCGAAACCGAGGCGCCGGGGCTGGGCGGCGGTCTGCCATCCGTCGATGGCCAGGCGGGCGTCGTAGCGCAGGTTGCTCTCAGACAGGCGGTAGTTGGGCTGTTCGCCCGTGGCGGTGCCGTAGGCGGGATGGACGCGGCTTACCCACTCGCGGCCGGTGTCAAAGGCGGCATTGTCGGCGCTGACATACAGCCCTGAGCGGCCGCTGTCCTCGTGCGAGAAACCCGAGCGGCCGAAGTAGCACACCAGGATGGCCACGCGGTTGGTGCCGCGCTGCAGGTACTGGCCCAGGTCTACCTCGTCGTAATAGCTCTGGCCGGGGGCGGGGCCGCGCTTGAGCTGGCCCTCGAACACCACCAGGCGGCCGTTAATCCACAGCCAGTACTTGGAGTCGCAGGCTATGCGGGCCGTCATGTGGCGGGGCTTACGGCTGAGTGTTACGTCCTTGCGGAAAGCTATCCATGTGTTAGGCCGGTTAACACTGTCGCCAGCGGCCGTAATCCACGTGGCACCGGCGGCATGTACGGCCAATGTGCAGAGACAGAACAGGGCGGTAAGAACTATATTTCGCATGCTACTTATTATTTATGGTAAAGATTGTTATACAAAATTACGAATTTTAAGGGAGTGGCCCAAAATATTTGGGCTTTTTGTGTAGCCGTCATAGAATATTAGGTAACTTTGCAGCACATCCCGGCTGCCTTGGCGGCCCTAACAGACAGAGAATATGTCCATTATACGGTTTATAAAGAACTGGACGCTGCCGGTATCGATAGCCGGCGGCATCATCATCTATCTTGTTTTTGCCCTGACACCGGCTCTCGACGGGGCCGCGCGGTTCTGCGCGCCCATCTGCGACCGCATCCTGCCGCTGTTCATGTTCCTCATCCTCTTCGTGACGTTCTGCAAGGTAGACTTCCGCCGTCTGGTGCCTGTAAGGTGGATACTGTGGGTAAGCGTGGTACAGGTGGCCCTGGTGGCGGTGGTAACGCTCATCACGGTAGAGCTGGGACTGTCGGGGCGGAGCCTGATACTGATGGAGGCCATACTGACCTGCATCATAGGGCCCTGCGCGGCGGCAGCCCCGGTGGTTACGGCCAAGTTAGGGGGCAACCTGGAGCAGATGACTACCTACACGTTTGCCTCCAACTTTATCACGGCACTGCTCATCCCCATCTGCTTTCCGCTGATAGACCGCTCGGCCAGCATATCCTTTGTCCAGGCGTTTCTGACCATACTGCACGAGGTGTGCTCGGTGCTGTTGCTGCCCATGCTGATGGCCTATGTGGTCAAGCACACCATGCACCGCTTTCACAAGTGGGTCACGGGTGTCAAGGACCTGTCGTACTACATGTGGGGTGGGTCGCTGCTCATCGTGTCGGGTACCACGGCCAAGAACATAGCCCATGCTGACACCACGCTGGGGTTCCTGGTCATCATCGGGATGCTGGGCCTGCTGCTATGTATCGTCCAGTTTGCCACGGGGCGGTTCATAGGCCACTACTTCGGGGTAACCACCGAGGCGGGGCAGGCTCTGGGACAGAAGAACACGGCCTTTGCCATCTGGATAGCCTACACCTATCTGCACCCGCTGTCCTCGATAGGGCCGGGGTGCTACATACTGTGGCAGAACATCATCAACTCGGTAGAGATATGGCACTACCGCAAGCACGAGGAGGCTGCGAAAGGTAAAAGGGTAAAAGAGTAAAAAGGTAAAAAGTGGCTTCCTGCGTGTGGGGCAGGTTTTCTGAGGGTGTGCGATAGCGAACAGGAGCGCAGTGGCGCTCGCCCCATTTGTCGCCATAGTCGCCCAGTAACTTTTTTACTCTTTTACTCTTTTACCTTTTTACCTTTAAAGATTTTTCTGATAATGTATAAATATACATTTCTGCCGTTTCGGCATGGGGCGAGGGCGTTTCGGGCTTCTGTAATTCGTCTGTACGCTCGGCGAGGGGGCACCGGTATCGAAAACGGCCATTTTCTGACCACCTGAAAACGGTCATTCTGGTGCTCGCGATGGTCATTAGAATCGTAATGACCATCGCGAGCAAAAAAATGGCCATCGCGGCGACCCCGAAAACCATCCTCGCCAGAGCCGAAAATAGCGATGAAAAAAGCGAAAAACGCCCCCATTTTGTAAAAGGTTGTTACTTTTACGGCTCTCGCGGTGCTCAGAAATGGCTCCAATGGCCTCGAAAATCGTCCTGGTTGGTCGAATTTTTATGGAAATCATGCCCCGAAAAACGGGCGTTACGACTGTATATTTATACATTATGCCCTCAAGTTTTGCATAAATATACAGCCGTGTGTAAAGGTTTTTCGCATGGCCTGCGTGTATGGCAATGGCCGTGGGCAACGGTTTCCCCTGCTTTGACGCTGCGCTACTGTTATAGAGAACGGCCCCCGGCATCCACACGGGGAGCCGGGGGCCGATGGCTAATACACGGGGCGATTACAGGGCAAACTTATAACCCAGGGTAATCTGGAATACGCTGTTGCGCCAGTCTACATCGCGGTACACCTTGGTAAGGCCCAGGTTGTAGCGGCCGTCGAGCACCACCTGGCCGAACTGATAAGACAGGCCAAGGGGCAGAGAGAGGTCTACACTCTTGGCATTGGTGCCGTCGTCGTCGACATTGAAGCCCAGTTGCAAGCCAGTCTTCAGGGCGAAGTTTCTTGCCACGTAGAAATTGAATACTACAGGCACGTTAAGGTAGTCGAGTTCGAGCGAGCCATGGTCGTCCTTGGCGCCCTGCATAGAGTAAAGCAAGCCGGTATTGAAACTTACATTCCTGGCCACGCCATACTCCAGCTCGGCACCCACTACGGCACCCACACGCGAGTCTGAATTGGTAACATTGGTAAGGTCGGCTATACTCAGACCCACCTTGGGCTGAATGGTAAGCTGACCTACACGGTTCTGTGCAACGGCTGTCAGCGACACTATCGCCAGCACGGCCACTAACAAAATCTTTTTCATGTTCAATTAGGGTTTTATGTTAATACTACGGGCATGGCCCTGAGCCTGCCCACTTCTTATATCTCTAACAATGGCGGCTCCCTCCATCCCGGCATGAGCCTGCCTTAATGTCTGAGGTGCCTTGCACGACTACAAAGATAGGCACTTTTAGCATGGAGCATCAAGTTTTTTGAGTACATATAACTAAAAACGGGCTGTTTTTAAGATTTGATAACGCTATGAGTGCCGTCCAAGCGCCCCAGGTGCCTGCGGCAGCCCGGCAGACTGACCGGCAAGCTGCCCCACACAGGCGCAGGGGTCACGGGGGATACAAGCAGAAACGGGCGCACCGCCAAGCGGCACGCCCGAGTACTGTCTATGCGATGGATAGTTAGAGACTGAACTTATAGCCTACCGTTATCTGGAACACGCTGTTCTTAACATCGCTGCCGTCGTACACCTTGGTAAGGCCCCAGTTGTAACGGCCGTCGATAACGAAGTTATTGTACTGGTAAGACAGGCCTACGGGGATAGACAGGTCTACCGTCTTGGCCTCAAGACCTATGCGGTCGCCGCTCACGCTGCCTGTAACGCCATTAGCGCTGGCCTCGACAGAGTTGTTCACATTGAAGCCAGGCTGCAAGCCCAACTTTACGGCCAGGCCCTTGGCTACATACACGTTGGCCAGGATAGGCACATTGATATAGTCGGCCTTGAGTGTTCCGTTTCCATCGTTATTCTTGCATCCCTGCATCGAATAGAGGGCGCCAAAGCTGAGGCCGAAGATGTCGCTCACGCCGTATTCTACCTCGGCACCGACGGCAACACCACAGCGAACCTTGCTGTTATCGAGCTTCTGATAATCGGCGATGTTAAGGCCCACCTTAGGCTGGATGGTCCACTGCCCTACTTCATTCTGAGCAAAAGTGGCTACAGAGGCCATCATCATTGCTACTACTAAAAGTACTTTTTTCATGTTTTTTCCAATTTTGGGTTTAACTTAAAGTGCTCTTCTCATTAAGAGCCACTGCAAATATAGTTACTGAAACGTAACCGACCAAGAAAAAAACCGAAAAAAGCACGCGCGCTGTCCTAACGGGCGCACAAATTGTCCTGTATTTACGTGTCGGGGCATATACAGGAAGACCCAAAGCGGTTTCAGCCGAGAAAAGAAATGCAATGCGCTGCATTTTTATCGCCCTCACGGACAGTGGGATGATGGCCGTAAATGGGAACTTAGCCGTGAGAGCTAATGCCAAGCGCAACGAGGGCCCGAGCTTGATAACTGCGGCAAATAAAAAGGGTGCCGAGCCAAAGCCCAGCACCCCAATTAAAAGATTGTTATATTAGGTAAGTGTTTTAATCCAAACCTCTATCGTTTTCAAGCTGCTTACTGGAAATACAGATACAATCCGGTAATGCCCGCATAGTCATATCGCCATGACCAGTCATTAGCATTCAGGTTGAATTCGTATTTCACATAACGGCAGTTGACAGCGCCATAGAGCACATAAACGTCAACATACTCGTCATTCCTTACAGACTTGTGGCCTGAAGTATTGCCAAGCTCGATCCATTTGCTATTGTCAGCGCTTACAGATACTGTATAGTTGTTGACTGCATAGCCATCGCAGCCGAAGCCTACGATACCCTTGGTCTCCTTGAGATCAAGCACGAACGAAGCCTTGTCACCCTTGTTAGAGAATGCCCAACGGGAGCTCCAGCCACCAGCAAACAAGTCACCGTACTTAGCAGGATCCATGTTCTCGGCAGAAACAACGGAGAAGGCAGAAGCATCGGCCTTGGTGCCCAGGATGCTTGATGCGTCATCGTTAACCAGAGAGGTCTTGACACCTACAACAACATAGACCACATCGTCTTCATCAACCGTGGCTCCATTGGCGAAGGTAGTCTTGAGACGCAGCGGAAGGACATAAGACCCCTCAAGATTCTTGGTGAGATCCTCAGGAACAGAAACCTTGATGGCACCCTCGCACTGTGTCTCTCCCTCCTTAACAGTAGCAGGAGTGATGGTCAGGGCGCTCAGGATATTTGAGGGCAGAGCCTGGCAATTGGCACTGTACTTGGCATTGTATGTATTTACCAGACTATTGTCGGCCACCAGTGTACCCTGCATATCGCCAGTGATAGCGATAAGGTTCTTGAACTGGAAGCTGGCAGAGATGCCGCCAAAGATGCCTACAGGAGTCTTGACAATGTTGCTCTCGACAACCTGGTCACTGCTGATAGAACTGAAATTGTCGGCCTTAGAGGTCTTTACTACGATATAGGCAATGCCCTGCTGCTGACTTACGGCAAAGGGGCGGTCGGTACCAGGACCCTCTGCGCCGTCGAACTTGAGCGAAACCGGGATAACATAGGTAGGAGCATTCTCTGCATCCTCTACCTTGAACTTCTCTATCTTGGAAGCGTCAAGCTGAACCTTGATTTCGTCACCATCGGCAGAATTCTTCTTGTTGGCACCCACGCCAGAGGTAGAAAGCACTTTCATGCCGCTGAGGATGTCCTGAGAAGGCAGTATATAGTCGGTGCCGTGCTCCTCATTGTAGGCATCTACCAGATCCTGACTGGCTTTTACCTCAGCCGATACCTTGACAGTGTCCTTGGTAGGCAACTGCACCTGCACCCGCATGGTGGCTGATACCTGACCATACACACCGGCCGGTGTAGTCATTACCTCGCAGGTGAAACCCTTCGAGTAATCCTGTGGCGCAATATAAATGAAGTTGCTATTGTTACCATATACATCATAGCTTTCGTCGTCAGAGCACGAGGTCATTGTGATGCCGGCTACAGCCAAAAGGCTGAGCGCGGCATATTTGATATTTATCTTCATAATCTTGAGTCTCCTATTAATTACTGTGCACACTTATTAATATCGTCCTTTACCCAATCGATGGCATCGGCAGCACCTGGAGTGTCAGAGAGGTTGTCGCCACTTACGGCACGCTTGGTCTTGCTCCAGTCCATATCCATGCCGTGGTTAGAGGCATCCTTGAACACGTGACCGGTACCCTCATTAAACTTCCAGTAAGCTACCAGGCCTTCGCTCTGTGGGTCAGCACCACACATGTTGGCATTGATCTCGCTGGTAGAGAGGGCGCGGTTCCAGATGCGGAGCTCACAGAAGCGGTGAGCAAAGAACTGCTGGCTGTTATAACCCTGGTAAGACATACCCATCTCGTAACGCTGGAAGTCGATACCATCAATAGCAGCGGCACCAGAGGTGTCAAGGGTTCCGTTGACATAGAAATAGACGTTGGTACCATCGTAAACCCAGGTGAGCAGATACCAGCTGCCATTCTCGAACTGAGTGTTGGACATGAGCTTGTTGCCAGCCAGAATGGTCTGCAGCTTATTGTCAGAGTTGGCCTCGTTAAAGCGCAGCAGGAGCGACTTAGACTCGTCTTTCTGCTCAAGGGCAAGGAAGCGCTGAGGATAGTTACGGCGGTTCAGGCCCTGAGGATAAATCTTAACCTCGTAAGTAAAGGTAGACAGGTGTACGGGCTGGTCGAAGATGAAGTTAGACGAAGCACGGTAGCTGGCCTGGATAGCGTAGAAGTTGATAACGCGTGATATGCGCAGGAAGATGGTCTTCGAGGTAGGTATCACGTCGCCCTGGCTTACCGACTTGACAGTGATAGGAACCACATAGTTACGGCCCTCAACCAGGTCTTCGGTGCTGAGCACCTTGACATTGGCAGCCGTAGATATGGCCGAACCGGCAGCAATGCTCACCTTAGTGGTCTCGAGCTCTACGCTGCCTTCAGGAACTGCTACATAGTTGGTACCATTAGCCTCATTGTAGGCATCTACAGTAGAGGCATCGATAGCCAGCTCTATATCTACCTTGCTGTCTACCTTCTTAGTCGACTGCACCGTTACAGCATAGCTGGCGGGAGTATCCTCGACCACGAATTTCACGACTGGGTTGTTCTCTGTACCTGAGACAAAGAGAGCAGACTTGTCCCAATCAAAATCGTCGCCCTCTGAGTTACAGGCGGTGAACACACTGCCTGTAAACATCAGCAAAGCTGCGGAAATGATATTTATTCTGAATTTCATGTTTATACGTATTTATATAATTACTTTTTAATAGCAGGATTCTGTATCTGGATACCCTCACGGAACTCCTTGTAAGGAATACCCGAGGTAGACTGATAGTTGTAATCGATATAGAAAGCTCCGAAACCACCCTTGCGGCCAGAGGCAGGCTCAAAGGCTGCATACTCGCGCACCATGGCACCGTCCTTGCCACCATTGGCAGCCTCGGCACCAGTACTCTCGCAGAGCACCAGTTTCTCGTAAGGACGACCGGCATTGCCAGTAGAGAAGCCTATCTGCCAAGAATAAGCCTGGCGGATAAAGTAATCGGTAACCTCATCGCAGCCACTGGGCGAACCACCGAAGAAGTCGATGATGAAGAGCTTCTCGGGCCACTTGCCCTCGGGGCCGAAGTACTTGTTGCACTCATCGGCAACCCAGATCATATCCTGGTTGTTCCAACCCTCATAGTCGAAGTCGACACCATCAAGCTCGCATTTAACAACCGTATCGACAGCCCAACGGGCGTAAGCGCGGATAGCCTCCTCGCGGCTCAGGCCGCTGGCACCGATGTTGCTGAGGTCTACCGAACGGGTCTTGTCGATAACGAGATTCTCGTCGCGGTACCAGAATTTATGGTGATAGTGAGAAGCGTCACCATGCATCACAAACTTCTGGCCTCTAACCTCCTGGCAGTACTTCATATCAGCATAGGCTACAGGATACTTCTCCTTAGTCACCACGTCTTCCCAGAGGTTGATGATGTCAAGACTATCGGGAAGACCGATGAAGCGCTGGCCATACGAGTTAGGCGACTGCGAGTACGACCATGAAGAATAGTAGCAGTACGATATCTCATGGTCAGAGTTATGATAATCGCGCAGATTCTTATAATACTGTGCATCGTACTTGTAAGGATCCTGGATATCTATCTTCTCTATATCAGTATCACAGCTGGTAAGAGAAGAACCAATGAGAGCCAGAGCACAAGCACTGAAAAATATTTTCAATTTCATAATTATAAATTCTCTTTAGATGATTGAACTATTAATGATTGGTATTCTTGTCCCACCAGAGACGGGTACCGCCATTATCGCCGCCACCGAGGAGCTGTACACCAGCCTCCACAGCCTCGCGGTTGTTGTCATAGAGATTCTGGGGGTAAGGCATACGACGAATCTGAGTATTAGTGTTGATGGTACCGCTATTGCTGTTACGCGTAGTGGGGAACAGCTTAGGATAGCCAGTACGACGGTACTCTGCCCAGCCCTCGGGCGAAATCATGAAGTTGGCAATCCACTTCTGGGTGATAATACGCTCCAGGTTGGTCTCGAAGCTGGCAGCATCGTCCCACTTTACACAGATGGTACTGGGCTGGGCTGCGTCGCCGCCATTACCGGTGTTATCAACAAAGGCGATAGGCTCGGCTGTGCTGTTGATGTAATTAGTAGGATCGGCAGAGATGCCCTGCTCGGCCATTGAAGCCTTGATACCAGCCTCATAGAACTGCTGGGCTGTGCCGCCCATGTTCCAGCCACGCAATGCACCTTCGGCACGCAGGAAGAAACTCTCTGAACTGCTCATATAAGGAATGGTAGAGCTGGAAGTAACGTTGAAGTTAGAAATCTTGCCACCGGTATAGGCGCTGTTGCCACCGGCCATGTTGATACCTAAGCGTACGCCATGATACTTGTTATCATCGGCAGCGGGCTTGAAGTAGACAGCCAGACGCGGGTCGCTATAGCCATTCATATAGGAATCCATAGAGGCACCCATACGTTCCTCGTTCCAGCTATAAGCCTGCTCGTAGATAGGATTCATCATGGTGATGCCCGAAACTACGGCACGGTCATTGGCCTCCTCAAGGAAGCCTACGGTAGAGTTGACACTCTTCTCGGCCTCCTGCTGTGCCAGGGCAGCGTTAGCATAAACTACACGCATGGCGAGACGCAGACGGAGGGTATTGGCAAACTTGGCCCAACGCGTAGCGTCGCCCTGATAGATATAGTCGAAGTCTGCCAGAATCTTCTGACCTGAAGCGGCGAAGGGGGCCAGCACTTCGATGGCATTGTCGAGTTCCTCGAAGAACTTATTGTACACCTCTTCCTGGCTGTTGAACTTGTTCTCGGTGCTACCCGAAACATAGTCAACATAGGGGATAGGACCGTACTGGTCGGTTACACGGTGCATACCATAAACCTTAACGACGGTAGCCAGGGCGGCCACCTCGGGCATATTGTTCTTGGTAGCATTCTTAACGATAGTGGCCCACGGGGTCATTATCTGGGTGTAGTTCTGGCTGTACATGGAGTTACCCCAAGTACCCGTAAAGTAGTAGTTACCGTTGTGGTTACCGTTGGCCCATGTACCCGTAGGACCTACATAGCCAGAGTACCAGTCTGAGCAGAGTCCCTGGAAGTGCTGATAAGAACCAGTAGATGCATAAGAGTCGTCCTGCTGGCCGCTTGCTGTGAAAGGCACCAGGCGAAGCACCATCTGCTGGAAGAACGAACCTACGGTAAGGTTGTCCTTCTCCAGGTCATCATCGGTGGCCTCGTAAGGGTTGGTGTTGATTTCGGTGAAGTTGTCGGTACAGCCGGTGAAGCCGAGCGTCAACGCACCAAGCAATGTATATTTGATAATTGATTTCATAATTGATAATTCTCCTTTAATTTAGAATTTAACCTTTACTGAGAAGCCCAGGTTGCGTGAACTTGGCTGCATGAAGAAGTCAATACCCTGGTTGTAAGTACCGCTGTAGGCTGTCAGTTCAGGATCGAACGGTGCCTTGCAGTAAATCATCCACAGGTTGTGAGCCACAAATGAAAGGTTGAGTCCCTTAACCCACTTTACATACTTGGTAATGGGGAAGTCGTAACCGAATGACAGTTCCTGCAGGCGCAGGTTGGTAGCGCTGTACACATACTGCGAAGCGATGGTCTGTGTAGTACTTGCTACAGTCTGGTAGTAAGTCTGGGGGTTGTAGCCGCCCATGCCATTGATTACCACACCACCGGCATCACGTGCGTCGGCACTGGTCTTTGACGAACCGTAAGCATCCATCAGCGACTCGGTGAGTGATACTACGATACCACCCTGACGGTAATTGAACAGGAAGCCGAGGTTGAAGCCCTTCCAGCTGAAGCTGTTGCCCCAAGAGAGGTTGTAGTTAGGTGTAGTATGACCGGCATTGATGTACTTGTTGGCATCTACCTTGATAGACTTGTCCTGCGGGTCTACTACTATTTCACCATGCTCGCCTGTAGCCAGGGTACGAACATAGATATCGGTAAGGTTGCCACCCTTGACGATGGTGTTGCGGGTACCGTTGAAACCACCCAGGTTCATGGCATCCTTCATAGAATACTTCTCGCCTGTCTCCGGGTCGGTGTACTCGGCGCTAACTTCCTTAACCTTGTTACGGTTGAGGGTCCAGGTAAGATAAGTTTCCCACTGAACGGGGCCAAGAGGCTGGTTGAAGCGGGCAGAGAGCTCAACACCCTTGTTGTCTACAGTACCACCGTTCACCCACATATTGGTATAACCAGATGAGGGGTCGAGCTGGATGTTGAAGAACTGGTTGTAGGTACGCGACTTGTAAAGTGTAGCGTTAATCTTCAACTTGTTCTGGAACAGCACAAAGTCGAAACCTGCCTCCCATGACTTGGTAAGCTCAGCCTTCAGGTTGGGGTTCTTCTTAGAAGTAGTCAGGTTAGGACCACTGGCTGCGATAGAGTAAGTGGTAGTGGTCAGATAGGGATCCGACGGGTCGTTACCTACCTCAGAGTAAGATATACGTGTCTTGAAGTAGTTGAGCCAATCGCCAGTCTTGAGGACGGGGAAGATGTCGGTCCAGATACCAGAGATACCACCAGACCAGTAGAAGTAAGACTTGTTGAACGGAGCAAGGGCCGATGACCAGTCGTTACGTGCGGTAACATCCAGGTAAGCCAAGCTCTTGTAACCCAGCTGGGCACTGCCGTAAACGGCCTGCTTGATACGGCGCTCGGTGTACTTCTGGCCAAGACGGAACTTAGGATCAGAAGGATCGAGGTTGTTAAGAGTAAACTTGTTAGGAACGGTAGCCAGGTTACCCGAAGCGCTCTCCTCCTTGGTATCGCGGCGGTCGTAGTTGGTACCTACCACACCGGTAAGGCTCCACTCGTTGTCGTTCCAGTACTTGTTGATAGTGGCGAAAGCCTCGGCCTAGAGCTGGGTAGCGCTCTGGTTGCGCAGGCCATAGTAACCAGCAGCAGAAGAGAACTGCAGCTTGGTACCAGCATTGAATTTCTCCTCGAAACGGTTGCTGCTGCTGTCATATTTTACACGGCCGGTCAGAGAGATCCACTTGGCAATATCCCACTTGAGTGAGGCGGTTATCATGTTGCGCACCTTGTGGTTCACAAACTTCTCCTTCTCGGCTATCCAGTAGGGGTTCTCCATCAGGTCACCCTGATCGAGCCATGGCCAGTACTGGGTCTCGAGGTTACGAGAGAGGTCGTGACGGCTGTAGTACTGCATGCCCTGCCAATCGCCACCTGCGGGGAAGAGGTACAGTGTGTACAGAGGGTTGTGATACTGACCCTGGGTAATCATGTTCTGCTCGCGGATGTTCGACATGGTATAGTTGAAGTCGAGCGTCAGCTTGTCGTCACAGAACTTAGCCGTATTACGGAAGTTGAGGTTGTAACGGTCGAAGTCGTTGTTGTGGATAAGACCGGTAGAGTTGGTAGCACCGAGCGACAGGTAAGTCTGGTTCTTGTCTGTACCTGTAGAGATTGACACGGTGTTAGAAATGTTGGTTCCGGTCTGGAAGAAGTCGTTAGGGTCATAGCTCGAGGGAGTAGAGAGCTTGCTGCCCCAGCTGTCGAAGGCACCCGTAGACGTCGGTCCGTAAGTATTCTGGAACTTGTGGGTCACGAAAGGACGCGAGAACTGGAAGCTACCGCTATAAGTAACATCCAGACGGCCGGCCTGGCCCTTCTTGGTGGTGATAAGTATCACACCGTTAGAGGCATCCGAACCATAGAGAGCAGCAGCCGAGGGACCGCTCAGCACTGAGATGCTCTCGATATCATTGGGGTTGATGTCGGCAGCAGAGTCACCGGTAGAACCAGCGCCGCCGTACATGGTCGACTCCTGCGAACTCTGCAGGTTGGGCATTGGCACACCGTCGATAACGTAGAGCGCACCGTTGTTACCGTTGATAGACTTGATACCACGCATTACGACACGGGTAGCAGAACCGGCACCGGCCGAGCTCTGTGAGAACTGGACACCGGCCACCTTACCGTTCAGAGAGTTAACGAAGTTGGCATCCTGAACCTTAGTCACAGCATCGCCGCCGAGCTGCTGTACATTGTACGAAAGTGACTTGGCCTCTTTCTTGATACCGAGGGCTGTCACCACTACTTCATTCAGCACCTGATTGTCGGGCTTCAGCGTTACCTTGATGTCCTGTCCGGCGGTAACTTCTGTAGTAGTATAGCCCAGATAAGTAATGACAAGTTTGCTCCCGGCAGGAGCCTTCATGGTAAATTTACCATCTACATCGGTAGGCACAGCGGTCTTGGTACCCTTAACTGTAACGGTAGCACCGATAACGGGTTCTCCGTTTTCATCAAAGATTTGTCCGCTAACCTGCTTCTCGTTTGCCTGCTGTACGGAGTAAGAGGTTCCCACATTGGCCGTAGCCGCTGCGTTAACACTCACTGCGCCCATGCACAAGGCTGCCGAAAAGCACAATTTTAGAAATTGCTTTTCATTCATAGCGTTGAACTTTATATTAATTAAGTTAGACATAAATTCTTCAGTCAGTACCTATACTACTCTATTAGGTTTTATTCACATTCTCATGGCCACTTGCTGCCATTTTTAGAGTTCTTATAGTAAGACGGGCACAAATTTAGCAAAAAAAAAGGTATTGCCCCAAATTTTAAGGGTAAAAATTAGCTTTTTAACACTTACTTTTCTGACTTCCGCGGCTGTGTGCGCACACAGGGTCAGGACAGCGGCCGCCGAGGGGGCCTTCAGCGGCCTAAACAGAGCTATCAAGGCTCTTGGAAAAAGTGCCAAGAAGTCCATGAACATTACCTTTTTAGCACTTTAGGGGACTGCTGCACACCCACTGGCCATCGGCCCGCACACAGAGGGTACCCATGGGTAAATATGTATCGGCCATTCTATACATTTTCACAGCATTAAGAGGCCGGAAGAGGATGTATTTTCGTCCAAAATAAGCCGCTAACTTGCCTTTTGCCATATTTTATAGGCTATTTGCTATCTTTTTGCT
>ERZ808240.3309-NODE-3309-length-15964-cov-4.377836_pt1 | contig 15964 bp, 12 predicted proteins | sample MGYA00521084_ERZ808240 | MGnify/ENA primary metagenome ERZ808240 (study PRJEB31516, sample SAMN03275571) | gut metagenome | biome: mammalia-associated habitat; material: feces | host: Papio cynocephalus | place: Kenya | collected 2012-08-06 ... | reverse complement strand
CTCCTCATAGATGCTCACGTCGGCGGAGACGGAGATGACCTTCACGCCCTTGGCGGCGCACTCGGCCTCCACTTCCTTCAGCTTGTCCAGACGGCGGGCGACCAGAACCAGATCACTGCCCTCATCGGCGAAGATCTCGGCGGTGCGCTTGCCGATGCCGGAGTTGGCGCCGGTGACGATGGAAACTTTACCTTTCAGACGATCCATAAAAACATCCTTTCTATTCCGCAAGATGGAACTTATATCGATATTACAGAATTATTATAACAGAAATGCCACAAAGGGGAAATAATTATTTGCCTATTCTGTTATAACTGCGATGATATAACAGTAGGCTTAAACGGAGTTAAAAGGTGAGGGCCAGTTTTGCCGCATCGGCAATGGCGTCGATGGCCCGGCCCAGTCTGGCGCAGTTTCCGACGGCCTCGACCTCGATGCCCTCCGCGCGCAGGGCGTTCAGCAGGCTGTCGTCCGGGTGGACGCCGGCGGCGCAGACCAGCGTGTCACAGGGGATGGGTTTTACCGTGACATTGCCATCCTTGTCCGTGCTCTCCAGCGTGATCGTGCCGTTTTCGGCGCGGTGGTCAGTGAGGCGGGTCAGCTTCTTTGTGTGGACATGGAGCCGATGCAGCTCCTGCATGACCGTCCATGCCACGCCGGGCTCATAGCCCGCGCCGATCTTCCTGTTCCGCTCCACCAGCGTGATCTCACGATTGCAGACGTTTGCCATGGCGGCGGCGGTCTCCGGCGTTTCGGCCTTTTCCGTGATGAGGAAGAAGAGCTCCTCCGGGGTGAGGGCCGACGCGCGGGCGATGTACCGGGCGGTTTCCACGCCCTTGAAGGAGCCGCCCACGATCACGACGTGCTTTCCGGGAATGACCGCGCCGGTCAGAATGTCCTCGGCGGTGACGGCGTTTTCAAAGACAGGGGCATTGGCCGCGCCGCCTGCGGCGGCGATGACCCGCCGGAATCCGGCGGTCGTGACGCTCACGGCGTCGGCGGCGCGGTTCAGCTCCACATGAACGCCCAGCTCAGCCAGCTGATGCTCATAGAAATGGATCAGAGTGTTGAATTCGCCCTTGGCGGGACAGGCCCCGGCCAGTTTCAGCTGGCCGCCCAGTGCGCCGGAGCGCTCCCAGAGGGTGACGGCATAGCCGCGCCGGGCCAGCTGGAGGGCGCTCTCACACCCGGCCGGGCCGCCGCCGATGACCAGCACCTTGCCAGCTGCGGGACGGTGCTCCAGCTGATACTCCCGGCCGCACAGCGGATTGGCCAGACAGCACAGGGGCCGGTCGAAGAACGCGCCCACGAGACAGCCCTGATTGCAGGCTACGCAGGGGCGGATCAGCTCTGCCCGGCCCGCCTCGGCCTTCCGGGGCAGCTCGGGGTCGGCCAGCAGAGGGCGGGCCATGCCGATGAGATCGGCCTTCTCTTCCGCCAGAATATTTTCCGCCACGGCGGGGGAGCTGATGCGGTTGCAGGCGGCCACCGGGATGGACACCCCACTTTTGACGTTTGCGGCCAGATAGCTCAGGCCGCCCCGGGGCAGGTCGCCGGGCAGCTGGGGGACGGTGGTCTCATGCCAGCCGCCGGTGACGTTCAGCAGGTCGATGCCCGCAGCCTCGGCCTCCACGGCAAAGACCCTGGCCTCCTCCAGACCATTGGAGCCGGGGATAAAGTCCTTGCCGCCCATGCGCAGGATCACGGGATAATCGGGGCCCACGGCCTGACGCACCGCGCGGATGACCTCCAGCGGGAAGCGGCGGCGGTTTTCGGCGCTGCCGCCGTACTCGTCCGTGCGCAGGTTGGTGACCGGGGAGAGAAACTCCGAGATGAGATAACCGGCGGAGCCGATGATCTCCACCGCGTCAAAGCCCGCCTGTCTGGCCCGGACGGCACCGGCAGCCCAGTCGGCAACGGTGCTCTGGATCTCCTCCACGCTCATCTCCTTTGGAGTGGAGCGGGAGAAACCGGAGAACACCGCCGAAGGGGCCAGTGCCTCGCCGCCGACGGCGCTCTGGTCATTGCCCACATAGCGCCCGCCGTGGAAGAGCTGGAGCGCCAGTTTGCAGTCCGGGGCGGCGGCGTGGAGCTCATTGGTGAAGGCACGCCACATAGGAATGTCGGCGTCGGAGTCGATGTGCATTACATTGGGCTTGCCGCCCTTGCCGTTGAAGCGGCAGGCCCCGATGACGAGCAGGCCCGCGCCGCCGACGGCCCGGGCCTTGTAGTATTCGGTGAACCGGGCGTTCACACTGCCGTCCTCAGAGAGCCCGCTGTGAATGGCGGGCATGAAGATGCGGTTTTTCAGTGTGAAGCCGGGTTTGATCGTAATAGGGGAAAAGAGACGGGGGTAATTCATAGCTTCTGACCTCTTTCCAGTTTGTTCAGCACGGCCTGGAACCAGTCGGGGAGGGGACACTCCACCGTCATGGCATCGCCGGTGCGGGGATGGACGAAGGTGAGTTTCCGCGCGTGCAGGCACTGGCCGGCCAGCGTCTTGACGGCTCTGCCGCCGTAGACCGTGTCGCCCACCAGCGGGTGGCCAATGTAGGCCATGTGGACGCGGATCTGATGGGTGCGGCCGGTCTCCAGGCGGCACTGGGCGTGGGTGTAGCCCGGATAGCGGCCAAGAACGGTATAGTGAGTCACGGCCCGCCTGCCGCCCGGTACCACCGCCATCTTTTTGCGGTCGCTTGGATTGCGGGCAATGGGGGCGTCGATGGTGCCCTCGTCCTCCCGTAGGTTCCCCTGCACCACGCACTCGTACACCCGGGCGAGGGAGTGATCCTCCAGCTGGGCGGCCAGTGCCAGATGGGCGGCGTCATTCTTGGCGGCGATGATGAGGCCGGAGGTGTCCCGGTCAATGCGGTGGACGATGCCGGGCCGCTTTTCGCCGTTGATGCCGCTCAGGCTGTCGCCGCAGTGCCACAGCAGGGCATTCACCAGTGTGCCGTCCGGGTGGCCGGGGGCGGGGTGGACGACCAGTCCCACCGGCTTGTTGACCACGATGACGTCCTCGTCCTCGTACACCACGTCCAGTGGGATGTCCTGGGGCACGATGTCCACCGGCTCCGGATCCGGGATGTCCACGGTGAGCAGCGTCCCCTCGTCCGGGCGGGCGTTCTTTTTCAGTGCCTTGCCGTTTGCGGTGACCCGGCCCTCGTCCAGCAGTTTCTGGGCGGCGGAGCGGGTCAGGCCCTCCACACTGCGGGCGAGTAGCTGGTCGGCCCGCTCGCCGGGGGCGTCAGCCCTGATCGTCAGAATGGCCATTGGCTTTCTTTCCCTCGCACTTCTCGTAGAAGAAGATGATGTAGACCGCCAGCGCCAGAATGCCAAGCACCACGCAGATGTCAGCAAAGTTGTAGACGGCGAAATTCATGAACAGGGTGTCCACCATGTCGGTGACATAGCCGATGAAGGCCCGGTCGATGAAGTTGCCGAAGGCCCCGGCCATGACCACCGCCATCGACCACTGGGCGAAGGGGTGGTGCAGCCAGTCTTTTGCGATGGCGATGCCGATGAGCACCGTGATGACCAGCGACAGCAGAGCCAGCAGCTTTGTCCCTCCGCTGAAGGAGGAGAAGGCCGCGCCGGTGTTCTGAACGTAGGTCAGCCCCACCACATGGGGGATCAGGGTGATCTTTTCACCCAGCGGAATGAAAGCGCGGGTCAGCACTTTCGTGATCTGATCGACCACCACCAGCGCGGCGGCGGTCAGAAATAAGGACAGTTTTTTGCGCATGATCGTTCCTTCTTCTTACAGTGATGCTGCGCAAAAGCCTTCCCCCTGAGGGGAAGGTGGCATTTGCGAAGCAAATGACGGATGAGGTGGCGTCTACTAGAGCGCTCGGTTTGACGCCCCCTCATCAGTCACCTTCGGTGACAGCTCCCCCCCGAGGGGAAGCCTTTGGGGTGCGGCACAGACCATCAGTCCACCGCGCGCGGAGGGGTGGATACCATCCGCCCGCCTGTACCAGCGGGCGAGCGCGGCTCGCCCCTGCCGTGACCAGTAAGCTTTCTTCCTTCGTCAATCGTCCGACAGGTAGTAGGGCTTCATGAGGGAGCCCTCCTGCTCGGTGGAGTCCTTCTTATGGGCACCGTAGATGGAGCGCTGCTGCATGGGCGGACGGTCGTTGCGGCGGGAGCGCTTTTTCTTCTTTTTCTCCGGGGTCAGCAGGCGCTGCTGAACGGCGGGCGTGCCCTGTTCCTGAGTGGGCTTGGGCTGAGCGGGCTTCTTTTTGCGCTTTTTCTTCTTGGCGGCAGAAGAATTTTCTTCTCCTGCAGGAGCATTCTGAGCCTGCTTGTTGGCGGGCTTTTTCTGCTTCTGCCTGGGCTTCTGCTCCTCCTGACCGGCGGCGGAAGCGGCCTTGTTCGGGCTCTTTTTGCCCTTGCTGCGGCGCTCCTCACGGTTTTCCGGGGTGCGGGCAGTGGAGCGGGAGGCAAAGAGCCGGGCGGTGGCATCCATGAAGGGCTCCGGCTCGCCGCCGTAGACCTTCTGTTCCTCGGGGGTGAAGAAGGTGTTGCGCAGATGGCCGGTGCGCTTTATGCCGTACTTGGGCTCAGGGCGCTCGTCCGCAGGCAGTGCCGGGGCGATCTCGTCCAGCGCGGACATGGGCTTGCGCTCCGGGCGCTTGTAGCGCCGCTCAGTGGGCAGCTTGACAGCGGCGGGGGAGTCGAGCTCCTCCGGCCTGGCCGGTTCTGCCTTCGCTTTGGCTTTTGCCTTTGTTTTCGCCTTGGACGCGGCCTGCTCCTGCACGGGCTTGGCCTTCACGGGCCCGGCCTGCTTGGCGGGCCTTTCCGCGGCGGCCTTTTCGCCGTTCTTTCTGCCCTTGCCGTTCTGGCGCTCGGCCCTGCGGGCCTTGGCGGCAGCGCGGGCCTCGGCGTCCTCGGGATTGACCACCCGTCCCCGGGCGTCCTTTACGGGCACCTCAAAGACCTGCATGGGGAAGGGGTGATCCTCCACTACGGGGATGGATCTGCCAATGAGCTTTTCAATGTCCCGCAGCAGGGGCTTTTCCCCGTAGTCGCAGAAGGAGATGGCGATGCCGTCCTTGCCGGCCCGGCCGGTGCGGCCGATGCGGTGGACGTAGGTCTCGGGCACCTCGGGCAGGTTGTAGTTGAACACGCAGCCCAGCGACTCGATGTCCAGTCCGCGGGCGGCGATGTCGGTGGCCACCAGCACCCGGACGGAGCCATCCTTGAATCCGGCCAGCGCGGCCTGACGGGCGGTCTGGCTCTTGTTGCCGTGGATGGCGGCGGCGGTGATGCCCGCCTTGGTGAGGTCCTGCGCCACCCGGTTGGCCCCGTGCTTCGTGCGGGTGAACACCAGGGCGGAGGGGATGTTCTTGTCGTTGACCAGCTTGACCAGCAGTTTTGTCTTGTTGTTCTTGTCTACCAGATAGACGCTCTGGTCGATGACCTCCACGGGGGAGCTCACCGGGTCCACCACGATCTTCACCGGGTCGTGGAGCAGGGAGTCCACCAGCTGGGAGATCTCCTTGGGCATGGTGGCGGAGAAGAACAGGGTCTGCTTTTTGGCGGGCAGCCAGGAGAGGATCTTCTTCACATCGTGGATGAAGCCCATGTCCAGCATACGGTCGGCTTCGTCCAGCACGAAGATCTCAAGCTGGCTCACGTCGATAAAGCCCTGATTGTGCAGATCCTCCAGACGGCCCGGAGTGGCGACGAGGATGTCGCAGCCGGACTGGATGGCCTCCACCTGCGGGTTCTGGCCCACGCCGCCGAAGATGACGACGCTGTTGATGTCCAGGTGGGCGGCGTAAGCCTCGATGCACTCCTGGATCTGAATGGCCAGCTCCCGGGTGGGGGTGAGGATCAGGGCACGGATGGGCCGCCCGGCCTTGGGGGCGGCGGAAAGGCGCTGGAGAATGGGTGCAGAGAAGGCGCAGGTCTTGCCCGTGCCGGTTCTGGCGCAGCCCAGCACGTCCCGTCCCGCCAGCGCGGCGGGGATGGCCTGTTCCTGAATGGGGGTGGGCTGCTGGTAGCCCTGCTCCTCCAGTGCGTTCAGGATGGGACGTATGAGGCCCAGGTTTTCAAATTTCAATGGTTTCCTTCCTTTTTAAAGCGCAGCAGCGCATAATATTACAAGCTATATGATAGCAGGATTTTCCCGCGCTGGCAAGAGAGGGAAACGGATGAGGGCCGAAAAATCAGCTTTCCTGTGGAGACGATGGGCTGCCTGCGGAGAAGGGCCCCATATTCATATAATCTTCCGTTTTCAAACCCGTGAAACTATGCTATAATGCTATCATCCATAATTGGGTGGATTTTGCCCATAGACAACAAATGAACCATTCTTTTGACTGGAGGATTTCCGAATATGAAGAGCAAAGTTACCGTTACCATCGCCCAGCGCGAGTACACTCTGATCTCCGACGAGGGCGAGGCCTATGTGGAGAAGGTGGCCGGCTATGTGAGCGGCCAGATCCAGGAAATGACGCGCACTGCCGGCGTTTCCGCCATGGATGCCGCCGTGCTGGCTGCCGCCAACATTGCCGACAGCTATTTCAAGGAGATGGAGGCCAGCGAACGCCTGCGCCGCCAGCTGAAGGAGGCGCTGGACGAGTCCGCCCAGATGAAGGCCGACCTGAGCGAGGCCAAGCGGGAGATCTTCCGCCTGAGCAGCGGCAAGGATAGCAAGGACAGCAAGGACAAAGAAAAGAAGTAATCATGCTGGAACTGCTGTCCCCGGCCGGGTCCCGGGAGGCGGTCACCGCCGCCGTTCAGAGCGGCGCGGGGGCGGTCTATCTGGGCTTTGGCGATTATAATGCCCGGCGCAACGCGAAAAATTTCACCCCGGAGCAGTTTGCCGAGACGGTGGAGTACTGCCACGTCCGGGGCGTCAAGGTCTATCTGACCCTGAACACCCTGCTCTCGGACGCGGAGCTGCCCGGCGCGGCGGAGCAGGTGCGCTTTGCCTCCGACGCGGGGGCGGACGCGGTGCTGGTGCAGGATCTGGGTGTGCAGGATCTGGTGCGCCGGACGGCGCCGGATCTGCCCATCCACGCCAGCACCCAGATGAGCATCATGAATCTGGACGGTGTGAAGCGGGCGGCGGATCTGGGCTGCACCCGGGCGGTGCTGGCCCGGGAACTTTCCAAAGATCAGATCGGCTATATCTGCGCTCATTCCCCCATTGAGATCGAAGTGTTCGGCCACGGCGCCCAGTGTATGTGCTACTCCGGCCAGTGCTTCTTCTCCTCCGTGATCGGCACCCGCAGCGGCAACCGGGGTCTGTGTGCCCAGCCCTGCCGGCTGAACTACGGCTGGGGCGAGCGGGCGGACAGGGCCCTGCTCTCGCTGAAGGATATGTCGCTGGCCGGGCACCTCCGGGAGCTGGAGGAGCTGGGCGTGGCCTGCCTGAAGATCGAGGGCCGCATGAAGCGGCCGGAATATGTGGCCGTGGTGACGGGCATCTACGCCCGGGCCATCCGGGAGGGGCGGGAGCCCACCGCCGAGGAGGTGGAGCAGCTGCGCACCGCCTTCTCCCGCCAGGGCTTCAGCGACGGCTATTTCACCGACCATACGGGCCGGCATATGTTCGGCACCCGGCAGGAGGAGCGGGAGCCGAAGGAGCTCTTCGCCGCCGCCCGGGCGGACTATGGCCGGGAGCACCCGCGCGTGGCGCTGACCGGCTCCTTTGCCCTGCGCACCGGTACGCCCATGGCGCTGGCACTGAGCGACGGCGTCCACACGGTCCATGTGTCGGGCGAGGTGCCCCAGACGGCGCTGAAGCGCCCTGCCACGGTGGAGGACACCGCCGAGCGGCTGAAAAAGACCGGCGGCACGCCCTATGAGATCACCGAGCTTGCCGGCGTGGTAAATTCAGGGCTGATGGCTCCGGCCTCCCAGCTGAACGCCCTGCGCCGGGACGCGCTGGAGCAGATGACCGCCCTCCGGGGCGCGCCGCCCCAGCGGCGCAGCACCCCCTATGCCCCCCAGGCGGACAACGCCGGAGCAAACGCGCGCAAGCCTGCCTTTACGGTATGTGTCCGGGATGCATGCCAGCTGACGGAGGCATTGCTGGAGCGGGAGCCGGCCGTCATTTACCTGCCGCTGGAGCAGGCGCTCAAGGCGAAGCGGTGGTTTGCCCCCATGCTGGAGCGGGGCATTGAGCCCTCCGTCGTTCTGCCCCGGGTGCGCTGGGACCGGGAGACGGCAGATGTGGAAAAGAAGCTGGCCGAGCTGAAGGAGGCGGGCGCTCAGTCCGTGCTTGCAGGCAATCTGGGCGACGTTGATCTGGCCCGGCGGGCGGGCATGAGACTGCGCGGCGACTTCGGCCTGGAGGTCTACAACGCCGAGTGCGCCCGGATGTACGCGCAGCTGGGCGTTGAGTCGGTGACGCTGTCCTTTGAACAGCGGCTCAGTCGGGTGCGCGATCAGAAGAAGCCTCTGCCCAGCGAGCTGATCGTCTATGCCCGCCTGCCGCTGATGATCACGGAGAACTGCATCTACAAGGCCCGGGACGGAAAGTGCCGGCGCGGCTGCGAGGCGGAAAACAGCATCGTGGACCGGCGGAAGGCAAAGTTCCCGGTGCTGCGGGCCTACGGCTGCCGCAATGAGATCTTCAACAGCCTGCCCCTGTGGCTGGCGGATAAGCAGAGCGAGCTGCAACGGGCGGGGCTTTGGGCCCTGCGGCTGAATTTCACGCAGGAGAGCCCCGAGGAGTGCCTGCGCGTGTTCGACGCCTATCGCGCCGGAAATGCGGTAGCATCAGAGGGGTTTACCCGGGGACTTTATTACCGGGATGTGGAATAAAGCGGAGCCCACATGCTTGTCATTCTGAGCAGAGCGAAGAATCTTAAAACACCAGCTTCTGCAGCCGCAGCGCGGGCAGTTGAATACTGGTGCATTAAGCCTCTGCAGCGGCTTCATTTAAAGCCGTTTTGGGCGGCTGGCCGCCTGTGCGCGCCGTTTCCCAGAATGACAGAATAGTACTATCAGGCAATTTAAAAACGGAGAAAGATCACCATGAGCGAAACCATTCAAATCAAATACTTCCATCCTGAGATGGAAAAGCTGACCTATATTGACGGCAAGTCCGACTGGATCGACCTGCGCTGTGCCCAGCGCATGGAGCTGAAGAAGGGGGATTTTGCCCTGATCCCGCTGGGGGTGGCCATGGCACTGCCCGCCGGCTACGAGGCCCATGTGGTGCCCCGGTCCTCCACCTTCAAGACTTGGGGGCTGCTGCAGACCAACTCCATGGGGGTCATTGACGAGAGCTACTGCGGCGACAATGACGAGTGGAAGCTGCCGGTCTACGCCACCCGGGACACGGTGGTGGAGTTCGGCGACCGGGTGTGCCAGTTCCGCATCATGGCCCACCAGCCCGCCATCCGCTTCGAGGAGCGCGCTCATCTGGAGGGTGCCGACCGGGGCGGCTTCGGCAGCACGGGTACGAACTGATGGGGGCGCGGAAGATCGTGCTGGCATCCGGCTCGCCCCGCCGGAAGGAGCTTCTGCACCAGATGGGCATTGACGACTTTGAGATCCTGCCCGCCAGGGGGGAGGAGACCGCGCCTGAGGGCCTGACGCCGGGGCAGCTGGTGGAACAGCTGGCACTCCAGAAGGCACGGGAAGTGGCTGCGCTCCGGCCGGACTGCGCTGTCATCGGCGCGGACACCGTGGTGGCGCTGGAAAATGAGGTGCTGGGCAAGCCGGAGAGCGAGACACGGGCAAAGGAGATGCTCCGCACCCTGTCCGGGCGGCACCACCAGGTCTATACCGGCGTGGCCGTGCTGGCCGGCGGCGAGGAGTACACCCATGTGGAGTGCACCGAGGTGGAGTTCCGCGCCCTGACCGACGGGGAGATCGACGCCTATGTCGCCACCGGGGAGCCCATGGACAAGGCCGGAGCCTATGGCATTCAGGGCCGGGCTTGCACCCTGATCCGGGGCATCCGGGGGGATTACTATAATGTAGTCGGTCTGCCCATGTGCGCCCTGCATGAGATGTTCAGTGAACTGGATCTGGGGTAAAAATCTGCTTCTGCCTCGAGTCGCTTTTGCAGCGGCACTCCACTGTGTCATCCTGAGCGGAGCGAAGGATCTTAAAACACTGACCTTCGACAGGCAGTAAGGCGTATGGTAGAAGATGGCGCTGTAAGATTCTTCGCCATTTCATTCCTCAGAATGACAAAACGGGAGCAATTCCACACCACATAAAGGAGAACTATCCTTGAAAAATTTCCTGCGACATAATGGAATATGGGTGCTCATCATCGCCCTTCTGCTGACGGCGGCCATCAGCATCGGCTCCGTTTTTGTGCCCAACCTGACCGGCCCTGCCGGCCGGGTGCTGGGGGCGCTGGGCACGCCCTTCCGGGCGGCGGCCGCCTTCGTCACGGACAAGATCGCCGCCGTGCGGGATTACACACTGCACTATCACGAACTGGAGGAGCGGGTGGCCGAGCTGGAGGGCCAGGTGGCCCAGATGGACGAGGAGAACCGCCAGGCCCAGACGGCGCTGGACGAGAACGAGCGGCTGAGAAAGCTGCTGGAACTCCGGGAGGCCCATCGGGACTTCACCTTTGAGTCCGCCGCGATCACCGGCCGCACCACCACCAGCTGGAGCAGCACGCTCACCCTGAGCAAGGGCACCTCCAGCGGCATTGAGAAGGATATGTGCGTGGTGACGGAAAACGGCTATCTGGTGGGCGTGGTGACGGAGACCGGTACGAACTGGTCAACGGTGACCACCCTCATCGACCCGTCCATCAGCATGGGCGCCACGGCGGTGCGGACGGAGGAGTCCGCCATTCTGACCAGCGATCTGGACACCATGGCCAAGGGCTGCTGTAAGCTGAGCTATCTCTCTCCCTCCGCGGCGCTGGGTGAGGGGGATCAGGTCATGACCTCCGGCATGGGCGGCGTCTATCCCAGCGGCATTATCGTGGGCACCGTGACGGAGACCGATGTCACCTCCTCCGGCATGGAGGCCTATGCGGTGGTGGAGCCCTCCGTCCATCTGGACGAACTGAGTCAGGTCTTTGTCATCAAGGACTTTGACGTGGTGGAATGAGGAGGACTGCCCTATGACAGAACGCCGGGGCGGCGTGATCCTCTGGATCGGCTACGCCATTGCTTTTTTGATCTGTGATTTCTTTTATACTTTGATTTTCGGCCGCTTTCCCCTGCTGGGCAGCGTGCCCAACTTTCTGCCGGTGGGCATCGCTCTGGCGGCGGTCATGGAGGGCAGTGTGGCCGGGGCGGTCTTCGGCCTGTGTGCCGGGCTGTTCGCCTGTCTTGCGCCGGGCGGGGCCGGAGCCGGCATGATCTTTCTCGGCGCACTGCTGGGAATGCTGACCGGCTTCGCCGCCGACCGTAAGCCTAAAAAACTGCTGGGCCCTTGTCTGCTGGGCGCGTTTGTGAGCCTGCTGGTCACGGAGCTGATCCGGGCGGGCTGGATGCTCTATTCCGGGGCCGGAAGTTTTGGCATCATCTGCCGCCTGGCCGGGATGGAACTGGTGTATTCGCTCATTCTGGCCCTGCCGGCATACCCATTGTTTCGATTTGTGCATCAGAAGCTGGGCACCTATTAAGTTTAAGTGCCGGCTTCACAGAACTGCTCCGCCCGCGGGCGGAGCAATAGACGATACCCCGTCCATCAATGGCTCTGCCCCGATGGACGCGCGAAGGAGCGCCTATGGAAGGCAAAAAGTTTCATATCCGCACGGGGATCATTGCCGCGCTGACGGCGGCCATGTTCCTGTGCTTTTTCATCCTGCTCTACCACTATCAGATCGTTCAGAAGATCGACCAGTCCACGGCTCAGTCGCTGAACACGCTCTCCTCGGTGGAGAGCGTCCCGGCGGCCCGGGGCATCATCACCGACCGGGACGGCAACGAACTGGTGGGCAACCAGACCCAGTATCAGGTGACGCTGGATCTGGACAAGATGGGCGACGCGGCGGCTCAGGGCGCGGCGGTGGAGCAACTCATTGAGATCTGCCGGGCGCACGACATCGCATGGACGGACACCGAGCTGCCCATCTCCGCCGAGGCCCCCTATGTCTTTACCGGTGAGAACACCTATACCTATGTGGACAGCGACAGCGGCGAGACCAAGCCCACCCGGCTGGGGCGGCTGTGCGACGACATGAAGTGGGAAAAGAGCGAGGACGCCGCCGACCTGCTGAGCCAGATGGCGGAGACCTTCGGCCTGACCGAGCTGAGCGAGAGCGAACAGCGTGACGCGCTGGGCGTGCTCTACTCCTGCTATCTGCGCAAAAAAGAGATCCTGTGGACGGACTATGTGTTTGTCAGCGATGTGGACATCTCCTTTATCAGCGTGGTGAAGGAGCGCTCTCTGCCCGGCGTCAGCATTGACCCGGTCAGCGTGCGCGCCTATCCTCAGCCCTATGCTGCCCACCTGCTGGGCCGGGTGGGCCTTATCACGGCGGAGAACTGGGACGAGGGGGAGAACTATAAGGCCCAGGGCTACAGCATGGACGACAGCGTGGGCCAGTCCGGCGTGGAGTACGCCTTCGAGTCCTATCTGAAGGGCACTCCCGGTGAGCGCACGATCACCGTGGACAAGGAGGGCAATACCGTCAGCGTGGAGGACACCGTCGCGGCCAAGGCCGGCGACACCGTGGCGCTGACGCTGGACGGCGGCCTGCAGGCCGCCGCAGAGGACGCGCTGGCCGAGTACGTCCCCCAGCTGAACAACAGCACCGGCGGCGGTGCGGCAGTGGCCATCGACGTGCACAACGGCGGTGTGCTGGCCTGCGCCAACTGGCCCACCTTTGACGCGGCTACCATGACCTATGACGAGGCCTATGACAGTCTGAGCCCCCTGTTCAACCGGGCGCTTCAGGGCACCTATTCCCCCGGCTCCACCTATAAGATGGTGACGGCTACCGCGGGACTGGAGACCGGGGTCATCACGCCCACCACTCAGATCCGGGACACCGGCGTCATGGACTACTACGGCACCCAGTTCCGGTGCTGGCTCTACCGCCAGAGCGGTGCGACCCACGGCATGGAGACGGTGAGCGACGCCCTGCGGGACTCCTGCAACATCTTTTTCTACCATGTGGGTATTGACGTCGGTATTGAGACGCTGACCCAGTATGCCCAGGCCTATGGACTGGGTGAACCCACCGGCATTGAGCTGGCAGAGTCCACCGGCGTCAACGCCGGGCCGGAGTATTCCGCCAGCGTCGGTACGACATGGTACGCGGGCAACACTCTGTCCGCCGCCATCGGCCAGTCCGATAACCTGTTTACCCCGCTGCAGATCGCCAACTATGTGGCCACGCTGGTCAACGGCGGCACACGCTATTCCGCCCACCTGCTCCAGCGGGTGACGGATGCGGACGGCAATGTGACGGAGTATGAGCCCAAAGTACTGAACACCGTGGAGCTTCAGAGCCAGAATCTGGACGCCATCAAGCAGGGTATGCTGGAGGTGGTGCAGAATACAAAGTCTGTGGCATCGGCTTTTAAAAATCTGACGGACGCGGGCATTCAGGTGGGCGCCAAGACCGGCTCTGCCCAGGTCACCGGCCAGGAAAACGCCAACGGTCTGTTCGTCTGCTTTGCCCCCTACGACGATCCCCAGATCGCCGTCTGCGTGGCGGTGGAGAAGGGCGGAAGCGGTGCGGCTACCGCCGTCATTGCGGCGAAAATGCTGGAGCAGTATTTCGGCATTGAGTCCCAGACTGATGCGGCGGATCAGACCGCACAGGATGCAGCCCCCGCCGATACGACTACGCAGGATGCCGCCGATACTGCGGCGGCACGCCACAGGTCCACTCATCGTGCTGCGGCGGACGCACAGCCCGCCGAGGACACTGACGGGGGAAATGACGATGCCGTCCCCGCTGAGGACGATGCGGCTCCGGCAGATGAAGATACGACGGCTCCCAGCGGCGATGCCCCGCCTGCTGACGAGGGCGAATGAGCATAAAGAGAGAAGAAGATGGATGACATGAACGAAAGCGATGTGTTTGATCCGGGGGATCTGCGCTGTAAGGCACCTTACGGCGCGGTGCGCGCCGGGGAGACGGTGCGCCTGACTCTGCGCCCGCCGAGGACGATGGGGTTCAGCCGGGGCGAGGTCACGCTTCGCTACGAGTTTGACCAGAACCGCACCGAGACCATCCCCATGCCGTGGACGGATACGGACTGGGTGCGGGACGAGTTTTCCTGCACGGTGGACACTGGGGACTATGTGGGCCTTGTGTGGTATTCCTTCCGGCTCACCGGGTTTCGGGGCCGGGAGCTGAAGACCGGCGAATATCAGCTCACGGTCTACGACGGGCGCGATCAGGTACCCGGCTGGTTCGGCAGGGGGATGTGCTATCAGATCCTGCCCGACCGGTTCTGCCGCAGCCGCATCCCGGATCCCGCCGGGATGGTGGGAAACCGCTGGGTGCACCAGAACTGGGACGAAACCCCGGTCATGGGATCTCAGGGAAGAACGCCGGAGGGCTATGACATCTGCAACCGGGACTTCTTCGGCGGAGACCTGAAGGGCGTGGAGGAGAAGCTGCCCTATCTGGAGGCGCTGGGGGTGGAGACCATCTATTTCTGCCCCATCTTCGAGGCGTCGGAGAACCACCGCTATGGCACGGCGGATTACAGCCGCATTGACCCCATGCTGGGCACGAACGAGGACTTTGAGCGCCTGTGCAAAAAGGCACATCAGATGGGCATCCGCATCCTGCTGGACGGCGTGTTCAACCACACCGGCTGGGTGAGCCGCTACTTCAACGGCGATGGGTTTTACGGTGAGCACGAGGGAGCCAGCCGGGACTGGAACTCCCCCTACCGTCCGTGGTTCCAGTTCACTCACTGGCCGGACAAGTATGAGTCCTGGTGGGGCATCTACTCCCTGCCCGCCGTGGAGGAGCACGACCCGGGTTACCGGAACTTCATCTTCGGCGGAGAGGACTCCGTGGTGCGCACCTGGCTGCGCCGGGGCGCGGACGGCTGGCGGCTGGACGTGGCCGACGAGCTGCCCGACGACTTTGTGGCCGGCATCCATGATGCCGCCCGGGCAGAGAAGCCGGATGCCGCCGTCATCGGCGAGGTCTGGGAGGACGGCACCACTAAGGTGGCCTATGGCGTGCGCCGCCGCCACCTGCTGGGCGGCCATCTGGACGCGCTGATGAATTATCCCTTCCGCAACGCTCTGATCGCCTACCTGCTGGGGGGCGACGCGGCGGAATTTCAGCAGGAAATGGAGACTCTGCGGCAGAATTACCCCGATTTTGCCTTCTATAACGCCATGAACTCGCTGGGCACCCACGATACACTGCGCATTCTGACCTATCTGGGCACCGGCACCCAGCGGCAGGAGTGGAGCAAGGAACAGCGGGGCGGCTACGTCATGAGCGGCGAAGAGCGCCGCCGCGGCACCGCACTGCTGAAGCTGGGCTCCGCCGTGCTGTTTGCCTTCCCTGGTGCGCCCACCGTCTACTACGGTGATGAGGCGGGCATGGAGGGCTATGAGGACCCCTACAACCGCCGCACCTTCCCATGGGGCAGGGAGGATCAGGAGCTCACCGAGTGGTTCGCCGCGCTGGGTCAGCACAGAAAGCGCTCCGCCCCCCTGAGAGAGGGCGTGCTCCGCTGGGGCACCTGCGCCGGGAGCGTGCTCTCCTTCACCCGGGAGAAGGACGGCCGGAGTGCCGGTGTGGCCGTGAACCGGGGCACAGAGCCCGCACTGGCGCAGCTTCTGTGGAAAGGACCGGCCGCGATGGAGCTGACCACCGGGCGGAAGTATCTGGCAGTGGATGGTGTGCTGAGAGTGAAGGTCCCGGCCATGGAGGCACTGAGGCTGGAGAACGCAGAGGTTTGATGGAATAAATGAGGGCCTTATAATTTGGGTTTGGCAAAATAAAGGCAGATTGCCGCTCGTGTCATTCTGAGGAGCGAAGCGACGACTGCGCCCGAAGGCGCGTGCAAGCGGCCAACCGCCCGGAGGGCGG
>ERZ808240.3307-NODE-3307-length-15971-cov-2.397085_pt1 | contig 15971 bp, 12 predicted proteins | sample MGYA00521084_ERZ808240 | MGnify/ENA primary metagenome ERZ808240 (study PRJEB31516, sample SAMN03275571) | gut metagenome | biome: mammalia-associated habitat; material: feces | host: Papio cynocephalus | place: Kenya | collected 2012-08-06 ... | reverse complement strand
GTCCGACACTATTTTTTCGCCCACAAAGGCATATCCCTTCATCACTGCGCAACCGCGGCGAATGGGCGACATCAGCGACAGGTGGAACACGAGCGTGTCGCCAGGCACCACCTTTTGGCGGAACTTAACGTTGTCGATCTTCATAAAGTAGGTGGAATAGCGCTCTGGCTCTTCTACCGAACTGAGCACCAGCAAGCCGCCCACCTGAGCCATGGCCTCCACTTGCAGCACGCCGGGCATTACCGGCTCTTGCGGGAAGTGGCCGGTGAAGAATGGCTCGTTGCTGGTCACGTTTTTAACACCCACAATGTAGTTTTCACCCATTTCCAGCACCTTGTCAACCAACTGCATTGGGTAGCGGTGGGGCAGGAGCTTGCGGATGCGGTTCACATCCATCAGCGGAGCCTTGTTGGGGTCGTAGAGCGGAGCCTGCACATTCTGGTAGCGCAGCTCCTTGCGAATCTGCTTGGCCAGGTTGGTGTTGATGGTGTGGCCTGGGCGGGTGGCCACAATGCGGCCCTTAAGCGGACGGCCTATCAGGGCCAGGTCGCCCATCACGTCGAGCAGCTTGTGGCGTGCGGGCTCGTTGGTGAAGGCCAGCGGCTTGTTGTTGAGGTAGCCAAGCTCGCTCACGTGCTTGTGGGGGACCTTCATGAGGTCGGCCAGCTGGTCGAGCTCCTCCTGCTTCATCGGAGTGTCGTAGATTACAATCGCATTGTCGAGGTCGCCGCCCTTGATGAGGTTCATCTTCACGAGAGGCAGAATTTCGCGCACAAACACAAATGTGCGGCATGCTGCTATCTCGTCCTTGAATTGGCTGATTTTTTCCAGGCTTGCAAATTGGTTAGGCAGCACGGGGGAGTCAAACTCAATCATAGTGTCGATTGAGAAGTCATCATCGGGCAGCACTATCAGCGATGAGCCCGACTCGGGGTCGACCACTTTTATGCGCTTCTTCACCACATAGTATTCCTTGTCGGCATCCTGCTCCTCAAATCCAACTTCGTCGATGTGGTTGCAGAACTCGATGGCGCTGCCGTCGAGAATGGGCAGTTCGGGAGCGTCTACCTCAATCAGGCAGTTGTCGATGCCGGCGGCATACAGCGCAGCCATGGCATGCTCTATGGTGCTTACTTTAACTTCTTTGTGCGCCTTGTTGGCAATCACGGTTCCGCGGTGTGTCTCCACCACGTTTTCGGCCACGGCCTCAACAGTGTTTTCGCCCTCAAGGTCGGTGCGCTTAAACACATAGCCCGTGTTCACAGGAGCGCTTTTGAATGTAGCCGTCACATGCAGGCCTGTGTGCAGGCCTTTACCACTGACGGTGAACTCACCTTTTAAAGTACGTTGTTTCATATTCTCTTGTATGTCGTGAGATGATTTTTATAATTCCTCGTTATTCGTTTTCGCCTTTGAGGTTGGCGATGGTCTTTTTAAGCTTGCTGATGTCGCTATACATCTCGGCCAAGCGCTTCAAGTACACGTTTTGCCGTGCATAGTCGAGCGCGCCGATGGCAGGCGAGCCCAGCAGACGCTGCTTGCTGCCCACGTGGTTGGGGATGCCCGACTGCGCGCCAATGCCATTGTAGTCGCCCACGGTTATGTGGCCGGCAAAACCCACCTGGCCGCCCACCATGTTGTGCTTGCCAATCTTGGTTGAGCCAGCCACGCCCACTTGCGCAGCCATCACGGTGTTTTCGCCCACCTCAACGTTGTGGGCTATCTGAATCAGATTGTCAAGCTTCACGCCCTTGTGTATCACCGTGGCACCCATTGTGGCGCGGTCGATTGTAGTGTTGGCTCCGATTTCCACATCGTCTTCAAGCACTACTATGCCTATTTGCGCAATTTTTTCGTATGTGCCGTCGGGGCGTGGGGCAAAGCCAAAGCCATCGCCGCCTATGGTGGCGCCGCCCTGCACAATGCAGCGGTTGCCTATTTTGCAGCCATGGTACACCTTAACGCCGGGATACAGTGTCACGTCGTCGCCAATGGTCACATTGTCGCCCACATACACTTGCGGATATATCTTGACATTTTTGCCCAGCTTCACGCCCTTGCCAATGTAGGCAAACGCGCCCACATAAATGCCCTCGGGCAGCTCCACGCCATCGCTCACATAGCTCGGCTGCTCCACGCCCAGCTTTTGCGGGGTTTGGCTGCTCACGAAGTTAAGCAGGTCGGCCAGCGTCTCGTAGGGGTCGGCCACTCTGATGAGTGTGGCCTTCACCGGATGCTCGGGCTTGAAGTCGTTGCGCACCAGCACTGCCGAGGCCTCGGTGGTGTAGATATAGTGAGTGTATTTGGGATTTGCCAGAAAAGTGAGGCAGCCTTTATGGGCTTCTTCGATTTTAGCGTAATTGTTGATTATAGTCGATCCATCGCCATCGACAACGCCTTTCACGAGGGTTGCCAATTGCTCTGCGGTTATTTCCATTTTATGTGCCGTCTTATTAAATTATAACATTCTTATTAATTTGCAAAATTGCGAAAAATGCGCGTCATAGGCAAATTTGCCGCTATAAATTTGCTTAAAACCGCCCATAAATACCCGTAAAAGCAATTCCTACTTGATTGCGATAAAAGACAATCCGGCCGCACGGCGGCTCGTTGTAGCCATTGTGGGGCCGGATTGGTAGGGTGGGTTGGTGTCAGTCTTCGTCCTCGCCGCCTTCCAGCATCGACAGGATGTAGAACGCGTTGCGGCGCACCACCATGGCGCCGACAGGCAGTGGCTGCAGCGGCATCACGTGGGTGTAGCCAAGCTCGCTTTCGCCTACGCTCACCTCCACCTGCTCAAACAGATGGGTCTTGCCGCCATCGCGCACGCCAGTCTGCACAAATATGTATTTTTTGCCGCCAGCGTCCACCACAGCATCATCGGGTAGAGCGTCGACATTTTGAGTGCTTAGGTTCACAAGAGCGTTTACTGTGGCCCCTGGCATCAGTTTGGCCCCACCGCGGTCGGTGATGCGCACGTGTGCCTTGATGGCCTTCGCCTCGTTGACAAACGAAGAGTTGGTGCCATACACCACACCGCGAATGTGCACATCGGGGCGGTTGGTGAGTGTCATGTCCACCGTCTGACCAGCCTGCACGCGGTCGATGTCTTTCTCATACACCATTATGTCGCAGTGCATTTTCAGGTCGTTCACTATGTCCATCAGCACAGTCGACACATCTGCATAGCCGCCTGTGCTCACGTTGATGTGCCCCACGGTGCCTGCAATCGGGGCTTTAATGGGCACACGGGTCGAGAAATGTCCGGCGGCTGTGCGCGACGGACTGATTGACAGCTGCGTCAGCTGCTGGGCCAGCCCCGATGCGTTGGCTCTGGCCAGGTTGCATGCGTTCTGGGCCTGTTGCAGGTTTTTTGCCACGCCGGCACCTTGCGCGCTCATGCTCTTTTGCCGCAGCAGCTCTTGCTGGGCGGCGTGCAGCTCTTGCTGGGCGGCCATGTAGTTCTTTTGCATTTCAAGGATACTGGTGTTCTCAATCCAGGCCACCACCTGGCCAGCGCGCACGTTGTCGCCCTCCTTCACGGTGATGGAGCGCAGCATTCCGCCAATCAGCGACGTCACGTCGGCCCGGCTTTGCGGGTCGGCCTCCATGTTGCCGCTGGTGCGTATCACTTGCGTTAGGTTTCTTTTCTCCATTCGGCCTATCTCGATACCCACCGCCTTGATTTGGGCGTTGGTGAGTGTGATTTCGCTCTGTTCGGCCTCTGCCTCTTCTTTCGGCTCCGGCTTTTGCCCGCCTTGGCTGCAGGCTGTTATCGCCAGCATGGCGGCAATGGCCGAGGCCCACTTGAATATTTTGCTTATAGTAATCATTGGTTGCTAATAGTTTTTACCGTTAATATAATTTAGTTTTATCACCACTTGGTTGAAGCGGTCAATGGCCTCGATGGCGCTCAGGCGCACATCGTTGGCACTTTTCAGGTTTTGTGCCAGTTCGGTGTAGTTGATTTCACCGTTGCTGTACGACAGCTGCGACAGCCGTTCCATCTCGGCTGCTTGCGGCAGCCCAGTAGTCATGTAGTAGTCCACGGCCTGCTTGGATTTGGCATACTCGTTGAGCAGCTGCTTGTGGGTGTTATGCATGGTTGCCGCCTGCTGTTCGCGGTTGAGCTTGGCAGCTTCCACGTCGCGCTGCGCTGCGCGCACCTTGCCGCGTATGGCTCCAAACGACAGCGGCACACTCACTCCAAGTTCAAAGCCCATGAAGTTGCCTTTCTCAAACCGCTCGCGATCCACATTATAAGGGTTGAACCACTTCATCAGCAGCTGCCCGCGCAACGACAGTGACACCGACGGCAAGTAGCCCTTTTTGGTGCAACTCAGTTCGAGTTCGCTTGCTTTCACCTCAAGTGCGTTCACGCTGTCGGCCATGGTGGCGCTTGCGTCAAATGCGCCGAAGGCCTTGTCCTGACCTATGGGCAGCAGTTCCTGCTCTTGCGGCACAATGGTGCGCGATGTGTTGAGCAGCATTTGCAACTGGCTGTGGGCCTGGTCGTAGTCGTTGAGTGCACTGGCAAGGTCGAGTTTGTTCTCACTCTGCTCGCGCTCGGCATTCATCCGTTCGAGTGCACTTGCCTCTCCATTGGTGTGCTTGGCTGTGGCAATGCGCCTGAAATTGTCGAATATGCTGTCTTGCCGCAGCAGCAAGCGGCAGGCGGCGCGCTGACGCAGCAGAGTGTAGTAGGCGCTGGTCACCTGCATGGCCAGTTCGTTGCGCGACAGCTGTGTGCGTGCACGCGCCACGCTGGTTTGCGCCTTCAGCTGCTTGTGGCGCGACCTGTACACGCTGGGCATGCTGAAGCTTTGTGTCACGCTGAGGCTGTTGTCGGGGCTGCCGCCCGATGTGGGGTCTTGCGCAAGAGTTATTTCCGTTGGGTCAAACTCCAAGTAGGTCGATTCCATGTCTTTGGCCTTCAGGGCCTCGATTGCGCTGGCGCGCACCGTGAGATTGGAGTCGAGTGCCACTTTCAGGCAGCTGTCGAGGCTGCATATTGCGTTTTGCGCCCGCATTGTTGCGCCGCACTGGGCGAGTAGGGCGGTGGTCAGAACTAATGCTTTAACTTTGCTCATGATTTATCTCTTTGTTTTGGTTCTTCTCAGCTGTAAACAGTTTGTAGATGGCCGGCAGCACAAGCAGTGTGAGGAATGTGGCCGTCAGCAGGCCGCCTATGACCACCGTGGCCAGCGGGCGCTGCACCTCGGCTCCATCGCTGGTGCTGATGGCCATTGGCAAGAAACCAAACGATGCCACAAGCGCGGTCATCAGCACTGGGCGCAGACGCAGCAGGCAGCCATTGACCACACGGTCGTGCACGCTGGCCATGCCCTGGCGCTCAAACACATTAAACTGGTTGATGAGCACGATGCCGTTGAGCACCACAATGCCAAACAGGGCTATGAAGCCCACACCTGCCGAAATGCTGAATGGCATTCCGCGCAGCCACAGGGCCATGATGCCTCCTATGGCCGACAGCGGAATTGCAGTGAACACATACAGCGTTTCGCGCACGGTGCCCAATGTGGCATATAGCAGTATGAGAATTATTAGCAACGCCACTGGCAGTGCCACGCTGAGGCGCGACTTGGCCTCTTCCATGTTCTTAAACTGACCTCCATATTCATAGTAGTAGCCCGTGGGCAACTTGAGCCGCTCGTTGAGCCGCTGCTGAATGTCGGCAATAGTGCTCTGCACATCGCGTCCGCGCACGTTGAAGCCTATGTAGATGCGCCGCTGTCCCTCCTCGTGGGTGATTTGCGACGGCGCGTTCTCATATCCAATGCTGGCCACCTGTTCAAGCGGCACCGAGCCACCGCCGGGTAGCGGAATGTAGAGGCTGCGCAGCGACTCCACATCGTTGCGCATGTCCTTGTCCATGCGCAGCACCAGGTCGAAGCTGCGGTCGTTCTCATATATCGTGCCCGCCGTGCTGCCGGCAAAGGCCGTCTTTATTATGCTGTTGGCGTCGCTGATGTTGATGCCATAGCTGGCCAGGCGGTCGCGGTCGAACTTCACCTGAATTTGTGGCAGTCCGGTGACCTTTTCCTCCATCGGGTCGGTCACGCCGTCGATGTCGCGAATAAGGCGCGCTATCTGTCCAGCCGTGGCAGTGAGTTTGTCCAGGTCGTCGCCATACACCATAATGGCCACATCCTGCTTGATGCCGGTGATCAGCTCGTTGGTGCGCATTTGTATGGGTTGCGACATCTCCACGTGCAGTCCGGGAATCACACTCAGAGCCTCCTCCATCTTTTCGGTGAGCTCGCTCTGCGTCTTTGCCGAGGTCCACTCGTCCTTGGGTTTCAGCGAAATCATCATATCGGCCCTCTCCACAGGCATGGGATCGGTGGGTATCTCGCTGCTGCCGATGCGGCTCACTGCCTGCTTCACCTCGGGGAACTGTTTTTTAAGTATGGCTTCGGCCTGAGTGCACGACTTTATCATCTGCGACAGCGACGTGCCCTGGCACATGCTCACCTCGGCGGCAAGGTCGCCTTCCTCAAGGTTGGGGATGAACTCGCCGCCCATATGGCTGAACACCACCAGGCTGGCGGCAAGCAGCGCCACCATTGACGCAATCAGGGCGCGGCCGTGCTTCAGGCTGTGCTCAAGCAGCGGCTTGTAGGCCGCTGATATGCGCTCCATCATTTTGTCGGAGAAGTTGCGCTTGTGTGTCGACTTCTTGCTCAGAATCACCGCACTCGCCACAGGCACATAGGTGAGCGACAGCAGAAACGCACCCAATATGGCAAAAAACACCGTCAGCGCCATTGGGCGGAACATCTTGCCTTCAATGCCCACCAGCGTGAACAGCGGCACATACACCGTCATTATTATTATTTCGCCAAACGCGGCCGAACTCATCATGGCACCGGCGCCGCGAGCCACAGTTTGATCCATCTGCCGCTGCGTCAGGCGCCCGCCGGCAAAGCTGCCAGAGTGCGACGCTATGTAGGTGCACACGCACTCCACTATTATCACCGCGCCGTCCACAATCAGGCCGAAGTCGATGGCGCCAAGGCTCATCAGGTTGCCGCTCACGCCAAACGTGCGCATCATGCCAAAGGCAAACAGCATCGACAACGGTATGACCGATGCCACCACTATACCTGCCCGGGCATTGCCCAGAAACAGAATTAGGATGAAAATCACTATCAAGCCGCCTTCAATCAGGTTGCGGGCTATGGTACCCGTCACGCGGTCGACAAGCTGCGTGCGGTCGATAAACGGCTCTATCACCACGCCCTCGGGCAGGCTTTTTTCGATGGTGGCGATGCGCGCCTTCACGTTTTTAATCACATCCTGGAAATTTTCGCCCTTTAGCATCAGTGTGATGCCCGACACCACTTCGCCCTCGCCATTGCGGGTCACGGCACCATAGCGCGTGGCCGACCCGAGGCGCACTTGGGCCACGTCGCTCACCAGCACGGGCACGCCGTTCACCGTCTTGATGGGTGTCTTCTCGATGTCGCGCAGCGATGTGGCAATGCCAATGCCGCGAATGAAGTACTGCATTCCCGATTGCTCTATATAGCTGCCGCCGGTGTTGCTGTTGTTCTTCTCAAGGGCAGTGAATATCTCTGGCACGGTCACGCCCGAGCTGTTGAGCTTGTCGGCGTTGATGGCCACCCCATATTGCTTCACATATCCGCCCCAGCCGTTAACCTCGGCCACGCCTTCGGTTCCGGCCAGCTGCTTGCGCACAATCCAGTCTTGAATGGTGCGCAGGTCGGTGAGGCTATACTTGTCCTCATAGCCCTTCTTGGGGCGTATGGTGTAGTGTAATATCTCGCCAAGGCCTGTGGAAATGGGAGCCATGCCCACCTTTGCCTCGTCTTTGGGAATTTGCTCTTCGGCCTCTTTCAGCTGCTGGCTCACCTGCTCGCGGGCCCAATAGATGTCGGCGTCGTCTTTAAACACCAGTGTCACCACCGACAATCCGCTGCGGCTGATGCTGCGGCGCTCGGTGATTTCGGGAATGTTGCTAAGCGACATTTCGATGGGGGTGGTGATGTATTGCTCCACCTCCTGTGCCCCAAGCGACGGGGCTTGTGTTATCACTTGCACCTGGTTGTTGGTGATGTCGGGTGTAGAGTCGAATGGCAAGTGTGCAAGCGATACAATGCCCCACACGGCAAGTGCAAGCGTTAGTACTCCAATCACCAGCTTGTGGCTAATGGAGTAGTTAATTATTTTCTTAAACATTAATAGTGTATTCGGTTGTTGTTTAGATTAATATGGTTGCAATAACCGTAATCCGGTATTATCTCGTCATGCAATGGCAGTGGGCGGCGCCCGCAGTTGCAGCCGCAATGCCGCCACTCCATAGGCGTGCCACCGTTCTGGCAGCGGCATTAGCGTGATGAAGTCATGCGGGGGACAAGGCATCGCGTTGCCCTGTGCCGGCAAGGCTGCAATTGCGTCGGCAAAGTGACTGCTGATTCCGGCATTGTGGGTGATGGCACTGAATGTACAGTCGCCATCCGATGGGCTATGGCGGTCGCTCCTGTGGGCGGTGTGCTCGTCGTTAGGCTGCCCGTCGATGGCACACCTCTCCACCATTGAGCAGATGACACTGCTGTGGTGATGGTGCGGAACAACGGTGGCCGCCAGCAGCATTGCGGCAGCCATTACAGTCAGCATTATTTCTATCTTATTTCTCAATAAACGTAGCTTTGTTCGTTCGCAGTGTTGCAAATTTAGCAACCATTAGGTGCAACTTGGTTGCAAAGTCAGTGCCTACGCGGCTTTTTGCGGCTGGGGCAGTTCTTGCCGCGGCCGCAACCGCAGTCCACTTCTTTCGATGTGGCCACTTTCGCAAAGTGCCACACAAAGTAGGCGAGGGCTGCCGCCACTATAAGTGCAACTATTATCTTTTCAATCATAACAGTGATGCATATTGTTGTGTCAACGATTGCAAATTTACTAAAAAAGTGCGCGCCGCCGCATATGCAAGCCGCATTTTGTTGGCTCGGCAAGGGCATTTTGTCGGCAAAATGGACTAACTTTGCCAATATAACATACATACGAGAGTCATTACATGGACGAAATCTTATTTAACACAAGCAGCAAACTGTCGGAAGTGGTAACCGCCTATCCCGCTCTGCTCTACTCACTGCCGCGTTTCGGCATTGCGCTGGGTTTTGGCGACAAGTCGGTGGCGGCCGTGTGCGCCGAAAGCGGCGTGTCGCCACGCTTCTTTTTGCTGATGTGCAACGTGTGCTGCTTCGACGGCTATGAGCCTGGCATAAGCGAGATAAAGAATGCCGACATGGGTCAGCTTGTGCCATATCTGAAAAAAGCGCACAAGTTCTATCTTGACAACAGGCTTCCGCACATTTCCAATCACTTGACCGCCATTCTGAGCAACATGCCGCAGCGCGTGGCCAAAGCGTTCAACGCCTTTTTCTCGGCCTACCGCCACGAGGTGGAGCAGCATTTTGGCTATGAGGAGCAAAAGGTGTATCCTCACATTGAACAATTGCTTCAAGGTCAAAAGCCAAACAACTTTGAAATTAACGACTTCGTTGACGAGCACGGCAGTCTGCAAGACAAGTTGAGCGACATGAATCAAATCATTTTCAAATATTTGCCGGCCGATACCACCGATGGCGACAACGAGGCCATCGACGTGATATTCGACATATTGCAGCTGTCGGCCGACTTGGCAAAGCACTCTCTGATTGAAGAGAAGGTGCTTGTGCCCTACGTAACATATCTTGAAAAAAAATTGAGATGAAACTTAAGGTGCTTATAATTGAGCCCACCGAAATCGTGACCGCCGGACTGGTGGCTGTGCTGCGTGAGCAAAGCCGCTTCAGGCTGCTTGAGCCGCTTCACAGCCTTGACGAAGCCGATGTGCAGCTGAGCATGTCGACGCCCGATGCGGTGATCATCAACCCCACAATGAACGGGTGCCGGGAGTTTGTGGCCGCGCACGACGCAGAATGCGGCTTCTTGGCTTTGGTCTACCAGTTTGTGCCGCAAAGCGTGCTTAGCCAGTTTGGCGGTGTGGTCGACGTGACCGACAGCCGCGGCATGGTGGCCGAAAAAATAGTGCAAGTCACCGATAAGGCTGCAAAGGGGCAGGGTGCAGCCACCCCAGCGGCCAACGACTACGAACTCACCAAACGTGAGACGGCGGTTCTGGTGCTCGTGGCCAAAGGGCTCATGAACAAAGAAATTGCCGACCAGCTCAACGTGAGTGTCCACACTGTGATCACACACCGCAAAAACATAATGCACAAGACGGGCATAAAGTCGGTGGCCGGCCTCACCATATATGCCATGCTGCACAACCTCATCGACGATGTGACCGAGATAGAATAGCCGCAGGCGGCAAAAAACACTTGTCCACATTGCTTAAAATGTGTCTGTGATTTTCAAATGTGGGATTGTTGCAGTAAATTTGTTTATTGTCTTTGCTCCAGCCAATGGGCAAGGCCATTTTGCAAGGGTCATTGATTGGGGCCCAGCACTCACTAAGAATAACGAACATACATACTAAATGGTAATAAAAAAATCACTTGAGGATTTCGGCAACTATTGCCAATTCATGTGGAAGTGCTTCAGCCGCCCCGAGCGGTGGCAGGAGTTCTTCCGCCGGTGCGCCATCGAAATCGACAAACTGGGCATCGACTCCATTCCACTGATATTAATTGTGTCGCTCTTCATTGGAGCAGTCTGCACCATTCAAATGAAGCTGAATGTGCAGTCGCCACTTATTCCGCGATATTCCATCGGACTTGCCACCCGCGAGATAATTCTGCTTGAGTTCTCGTCATCGATTCTGTGCTTGATTCTGGCTGGCAAAGTGGGGTCTAACATTGCCTCCGAGATAGGCACAATGCGCGTTACCGAACAGATTGACGCGCTCGAAATCATGGGCATCAATTCTGCCAACTATCTGGTGCTGCCCAAAATAGTGGGATTCGTGTTCATCATCCCGTTTCTGGTGGTGCTTTGCATGGTCACGAGCCTATTTGGCGGCTACCTGATATGCATCATCACCAACATCGTTGCAGTCGACACCTACGTCTACGGCTTGCAGACGATGTTCACCGAATGGTATGTGTGGTATGGTCTCATCAAGTCGCTGTTCTTTGCGTTTGTCATAGCCAGCGTGTCGTCGTATCACGGCTACTACGTGAAGGGCGGTTCGCTTGAGGTGGGCAAGGCCAGCACCGACGCCGTGGTGGTGAGCAGTGTGCTGATTCTGCTGCTCGATGTCATTCTCACTAAACTCTTGCTGCAATAATGATAGAGGTAAAACACATAAACAAGTCGTTCGACGGCCGGCAGGTGCTGTTCGACATCAGTGCCAAGTTTTATGAGGGCAAAACCAACCTCATAATAGGCCAAAGTGGCTCGGGAAAAACCGTGCTTGTGAAAAATCTTGTGGGACTCTTCCGCCCCGACAGTGGCGAAATCCTTTATGACGGGCGCGACATCACCAAGATGGAGGCAAAGCAAATGAAGGAGCTGCGCAAGGAGATAGGCATGCTGTTTCAGGGTTCGGCCCTGTTCGACAGCGAGACTGTGCTTGGCAACGTGATGTTTCCGCTAAAGATATTCTCGTCGATGAGCCGAGAGGAGCAGCGCGAGCGCGCACAGTTCTGCATCGACCGCGTGAACCTCACAGGCTCGGAGGACAAATATCCGGCCGAACTCAGTGGCGGCATGCAGAAGCGAGCCGCCATTGCCCGCGCCATAGCGCTCAACCCCAAATATCTGTTTTGCGATGAGCCTAACTCAGGCCTCGACCCCAAGACGTCGATTGTGATCGACGACCTACTGAGCGACATCACCCATGAGTATGGCATCACCACCATCATCAACACCCACGACATGAACTCGGTGCTTGGCATTGGAGAGAACATAGTGTTTATCAACCGCGGCCACGTGGGCTGGATTGGCAACAAGGACATCATCTACAATGTGGACAACGACGACCTGAACAACTTTGTGTATGCCACCGACCTCTTTGCTGACGTGCGAAAATACCGACTCGAACACGGCTACACCAAGACCCAGGGCCGCTGACGCATTTTTTTGCCAGCCTGCACCGGCTGTCATTACGCACTTTTTTCGTAACTTTGAGGTTGCAATGGCAAAAACACATACACCCGACAACATCGACCTCGACAATCCTGAGTTTCAGCATGCTTGGGACTTGATTCAGCACACCCACCGCTCGGTGTTCCTAACAGGCAAGGCAGGAACGGGCAAAAGCACTTTTCTTAAATATATTTGCAGCCAAACCAGCAAGGAATTTGTGGTGCTTGCCCCCACGGGCATTGCCGCCGTGAATGTGGGCGGGCAGACGCTGCACTCATTCTTTAAGATGCCACTAAAGCCGCTGCTGCCCGATGATCCCAACTACAGTCCGCGCAACATCAGAAAGACGCTGCGCTACTCAAGCGACAAGATAAAACTCATAAAGAAGCTCGACATGATCGTGATCGACGAGATTTCGATGGTCAGGGCCGATGTGATCGACTTTATCGACAATGTGCTGCGCATATACTCTGGCAACATGCGCGAGCCGTTTGGGGGCAAGCAGATGCTGCTTGTGGGCGATGTGTTCCAGCTCGAGCCCGTGGTGACGGCCGACGCACGCAACATTTTGCTGCACTGCTACCGCCAGTTTTTCTTCTTCTGCGCCAGGGCCTTCTCGCAAATGAAGCTTGTGCCTATTGAACTGCGCAAAATCTACCGCCAAACCGACGACTCGTTCATATCGCTGCTCGACCGCGTGAGGGTGAACCATGCTTCGGCGGCCGACATCGCACTGCTGAACTCACGCTACAATCCCAACTACCGCGACAACGGCAACTTCACCATCACGCTGGCCACCCGCCGCGACACCGTGGACTCCATCAACACCGAGCACATGAATGCCCTCACCACCCCCGAGTACACATTCATTGGCAAGGTGGACGGCACTTTCCCCGACAACGACCTGCCCACAAGCAAGGAGCTGACGCTGAAGGAGGGCGCACAAGTGATATTCATCCGCAACGACAAGGAGTGCCGCTGGTATAACGGCACCATTGGCAAGGTGAGCAGCCTCACCGGCGACAGCATCGAGGTGGAACTTGAAAACGGCAACTCATATAACCTTGAAAAGGAAGTGTGGGAAAAGATTCAATACACCTACGATGCCCGCGAGAAGAAGGTGATTGAAAACCTTCTGGGCACATTCGAACAATTTCCGGTGAAGCCCGCATGGGCGCTCACGGTGCACAAGAGCCAAGGCCTCACGTTCAACAATATTGTGATTGACTTTGCCGGCGGGGCCTTCACCAGTGGGCAGACCTACGTGGCCCTGTCGCGCTGCACTTCGCTCGAAGGGATAACTCTGCTGCGGCCGCTCAGTCCGCGCGACATAATTGTGAGCATGGGGGTGGTTGAGTTCAGCAAGCAGTTCAACAACCAGTCGCTCATCGACGACGCACTGAAGCAGGAGGAAAGCAACCGTCTGTTTCGCAAAGCCGCCCATGCCTACGACCACAATGAGTTTCGCACATGTGTGGAAGCATTTGCGCAGGCTTCGCTTGTCAACAATGTGATACACAACCCTGCAGCGCAGCGGCTCGTAGCCAAGAAGCTATCGCGCATCTCTGCTTTCAACCAAAAGATTGCCGACCTTGAGGCTGTAATCGACAGCCAAAACAAACTGTTGCGCGACTTAGCCATGGAATACACCGAAATGGGCAACCAATCGCTGGGCTATGGCTCGCTTGCCGGCGAGCCTGAGGTGGCTTATGGTGGCAAGGGTAATAAGCTCGATGATGTGTCGCTGCAATCTGCCATGGCCAACTACAACAAGGCCCTGCGCATTTGCCCCGACTGTATCGAGGCCATGATAGGCAAAGGCAGGCTTCTCACCACAATCGACCAAACCGACGAGGCGATAGCCACATTCACCAAGGCCATTGCCGTGAACAAGCGCAGTTTCGACGCCCACATGGGCATTGCCGACGCGCACTATGCCGGCAAGGACACCCCCGCCGCCATCAAGGCATATAAGCGTGCGGCCAAGACGGCAGCAAAAAGGCCAGAGCCACATGAGGCCCTGGCCCGTATATACGAAAAACTCGGTCTTGACGATTTGGCCGAAGAGGAGGCCGACATTGCCAAACGGCTGCGCAAGCCCGTTAAGAAATCAAGGCCACGCAAGCCAAAAGCCTAACAGCGCCCCGTCATTTTTCAATCTCATCAAGTTTGTTGCTGCCCAGCACGTAGTAGAGGCGGCTAAGCACCTTGCGCGCATCGGTGTTCTTGGGGTCGAGCTTGTAGGCCTTCTCCACATATGGCAGCGACTCGCGGTAGAGTGCGGTGGCTGCGTCCGACCGGCGGTCGCTTATGTGCACGGCTTGAGTATACAAGCAGTTGCCCAAGTTAAACAGGGCTCGGGCAAAGTCGGGTTGCAGCGCCACGGCGCGCCGGTAGTAGGGCAGGGCCTTGCCTGCGTCCTCAAGCCGCTCCACAAGCTGTCCTTTGAGGTCGAGATATTCAGCGTTGGCCGAATCTCGCTTGATGGCGTTGTCGAGCAGGCTGGTGGCTGCGGTGTAGTTCTTTTCATTGAGATAGCAGTTAATGAGAATGCGGGTGTACTGCGGGTCGCTGGCTCCATACACCTCATTGGCCTCAATTGCCACCTTCTGCACCTTAGCCGAGTCGCCAAGCTGCAGGGCAGAGGCAATCCAGCTGTCGTACAGGTCTTTTTTTATGTATCCCAAGTTATGCGCACGCTCAAACTGCATGGCAGCATCGGCATATTTCTTGCCCTGGAATGCGGCCAGGCCCTGATAGTAGCGGTAGTAGCCCACAATGGAATCGGGCTCTTGCTTGCGGTGGCGCTTTGCATAGTCGCTTTGCGCCTCGGTGCAATATATTTCCCAAGCGCGGTAGGCTCCGTCCCAGTCGCTGGCCATAAGCAGGTCGCCTCCCACTGCGCTGAAGTCTATCAGGTGCTCAAGCACGCGCTTCCTGATGCCGGCGGAGTAGCGTGTGCGCACGCGCGGCTGTCCGTTGCGGTCGGTCATAACACTTCCGTCCTTCCTGGTCAGCTTCACACTGTCGAGATTCAAAGCCTGTGTAAAGTAGTCATATCCGCTAATCAGCATCTTGCCCACGGCCGTCTTATCTATGTTGCTGCCTATCGACTTCTCCACCATGCTGCGGTCGTAGTATCCAAAGCATATTTTGCCGGCCAGTGCCCAGGTTTCGGCCTTGCCTTTGGTCTCGTCGTTGGCAAGCGCGGGCTTTAGTTTGTCGAGGGCCGACTTATAGCCTTTTGCTGTCACAGCAAGCCCGTTGAGGTCCTTCTTCACACCTTCAACCACCTTGCTTTGCGCAGTGGCGCAAATTCGGCTGCCCGCCAACAGTAACCCAAGCATGGCAGCAGCGTTCACTAATAATGATAATCGTATGGTATGTTTCACTTTGTGTGTGTATGAATGGGAGAAATATAAATAAGCGCTGCACGCTCTCTTCGGCACAACGCCGTCGCGGTTTCATCAACGGGTATGCTCAAAAAAAAGCGTGCAGTGCTGATAATGTGGCCTCATCGCCCTTTATCGGGATTGGTGAGGGAGGTCGGAATTACTCCTTGTCGAGAGCATCGGCCTTGTCGTTCTGGCCCAGCATGTAGTACACACGGCCCAGCATTCTTTTGATGTCACTTCTTTCCTTGTCAATCTGATGGGCCTTCTCCATATACTTGATGGCCTCTTCAAGATCGGGTTGGATCTTCGGACGCAGGTCTTTGTCAACCATGTTGGGGTTGGCCGAGATGAATTCTGCTGCGCGCGAAGTGTAGAAGCGGGCGTAGTTGTAAAGGGCGTCGACGTTGTTGGGATCAAGCTCCACGGCCTTCTTGTAGTATTCCACAGCCACCTTCATGCCGGCAGTTGAGTCCATTTCGGCAATGCGGCCGCGCAGGTCGT
>ERZ808240.3306-NODE-3306-length-15974-cov-3.481940_pt1 | contig 15974 bp, 19 predicted proteins | sample MGYA00521084_ERZ808240 | MGnify/ENA primary metagenome ERZ808240 (study PRJEB31516, sample SAMN03275571) | gut metagenome | biome: mammalia-associated habitat; material: feces | host: Papio cynocephalus | place: Kenya | collected 2012-08-06 ... | reverse complement strand
TAATATTTATTAATGAATTATGATTTTGATAAATTTTTTAGTTTTTTTAATTTTTCTATTAAGTATTCAAATCAAGAATATCTTGATAATTCAATATGGTATAAAACACTTTATAATCCATTAAATAAATTTAAAAATATAGATGCTATTATTAATAGTCAGCATTTTAATGAGATAAATAGTGAATTTATCAATATGGTATTTACAAGCAGATATTTTAATAAAAATATTAGTTACAATAATATAAGTGAAAAAGCCAAATTATTATTGTTAAAAGAATTTAATACTAAAGTAGAAAAAGAAAGAGAAAAATTAATAAAATTAAATCAATTGATAAAGTATGTTGATAGTGTAAGTTTAACATCATCAAATATCAATGTATATAATGTTTTATATATTATTAATGAAAATATCAATAATATTGATAATTATATTTTTTCTGAATTTAACATCAAAAATTACAAAAATATACTTAAATATCTAAGTAGAGATATTAAAAAAACTATTGAAAATATAAAATTTTATGAAGAAAGTATTAGTATTATTAGTAATTCATTACATATAAGTGATGAACAATTGAAAAAAATAAAGTAAATTTTACTTTATTTTTCTATATACAGGTAATAATTTTTTATATCCTAAGTATAATAATTTATTAATTACTAAATCAAATTCACCAATAAATTCAGTATATTCCCCACCAAATCTCTTTTTAAATGAATGAATACCAAATATAGGATTAGATTTATCTGGATTAGCAATTCCACTAGTTCCAAAGAAGTCAACTATCTTATAGCCTTCTTTGTTAGCATCCTTGATTATTTCATAATAAACAAGATAATTAGAATTTAATTCTCTTAAAATATTACTATTTCCACCATGAATAGTCCATACTTTATCACCATATTTAACAGTAATTATAGATGATAAAATAACCTCTTCTTTATCAATACTATGTATTAAATCAATTTCTTTATTCATTTTTTCTATTTTAGTTTCTAAGTCTTTTTTTAAATTAGCTTGTTTTTCCTTATTTTTATATTTAGGATCATCCATATTTTTAAGTTCTAATTCTAAACATTTTAAATTATTTTCATATGTTTTAATTAGTTCATTAATATTAACTTCACATACATATAAATCACTCATACCATGTTCATTAAAAATTTTATAAAAATTTTCATAATATGACATTGGGGTTAAGTATAAATGTTCTCTTAAAGCAGTATCCTTCATTGTTTCATAAAACTTAGGTATATCTTTAATAGTTCCTTTATATAAATTTAAATTATATTGATTACCTTTATTTAATATTTTTCTTGTTGTTGGATGAATATTTTTATAAACTTCATCCATACTTTTATTTATATCTAATCTAAATGTAAATCTAGGTTGTTCATTAACAAATTCAGTATTAAATCCTTTATGTTTATATCCTAACATTTTTAAGTAATCAACTAATTTTTCATTAGAATTATCTAATATATTACCATCTTGATCTAAATCATGTAATTTAACATCAGGATCAATTTTAACAAAAATAGCTTTATTCTTTTTAGCAAATTTTTTAATATAATTAGTAAATATATGTATTAATTTATAATTACTATAGTCTAATATATATCCTCTTGGACAATAAAAATATGAATATTTTCCAATTAAATTTTTTTTAAGTAACAAAGCTGTAGCTACTAATTTACCATTATCTTTAAGTCCAACTATATATGGTGTAAAGTTTTTACTTTTCATAATTTCTCCAAAATATGTACTTTGCATAAAATGGGATTTACTACTATTTAAAACAAAATCTTCATATTCTTTTTTATCAATGTTTGTTATAAACTCCATATATATCCTCTTTTCTACTTATTAAGTATAACCTTTATTTAATTATTAGTCAATTAATAAAAGTCTTTAAAAAAAAACAAATTTATAGTATACTTAATATAGGGTGATAGCATGATAGAAAAATTAACGCCGGAAGAATTTAATGAATTTTCAAAAAATCATGAACAAGGAACCTTTTTTGAATCTTCATATTGGGGAGAACTAAAATCTTTTACTGGATGGGTAAGTCATTTAGTTGGTATTAAACAAGATGGTAAAATAGTAGCAGCAACCCTTTTATTAGGTAAAAAAATACCAGTATTAGGTAAATACATATATTATGCTCCAAGAGGTTTTTTAATAGATTATACTAATTATTATTTATTAGAAAAATTTGTTACAGAAATTACAAAATATGTTAAAAAAAATAAAGGTATATTTATTAAAATAAATCCTTATGTAGAATATAGAAAACGAGATATTAATGGTAATCCAGTTAGTGATGAAACAAATAGAAATATAATTGATAAATTAGAACATCTAGGATTTATTCATAATGGTTATACTATAGATTATGGTATTGATTTAGAACCTAGATGGGTATCAGTTTTAGATTTAAAAGGGAAAACTGAAGAGCAAATATTATCAGATTTAAGGCAATCAACAAGGTGGAGAGTAAATAATTCATATAAACATGGATTAGAATTGAATGAAATAGATGAATCAAGATTAAGTGAATTTAAAGATTTAATGGAACATACAGGAGAAAGAAGAGGTTTTATAGATAGACCACTTTCATATTATAAAAAAATGTATGAATCATTTAAGAAAGATGACAATATTAAAGTTATGTTAGTAGAACTTAATGTTGAAAACTACTTAATAAATCTTAATAATCAGAAACAAGAATTAATGCTTAAAATAGCTGAATCTAAAACCAAGAATATGACAACACGTAATCAAAGTTATTTAAACGAATTAAATGCTCAGTTAACATCATTAGAAGATAGAATTGAAAATTTGAAGATTATTGAAGAAACCAAAGGTAAAAAAGTTACAATAGCTGGTGGATTGTTTATGACTTTTGGTAAACAAGTAGTATCATTATTTGGTGCTTCATATAAGGAGTATATGAAATTCAATGGACAATATTTTTTAAATTTCAAAATGATTAAATATGCTTTAACAAATGGTTATGAAAAATATAATTTTTATGGGATAACTGGTGAATTCAATGAAGATTCTCCTATGTATGGTTTATTTGATTTTAAAAGAGGATTCAATGCTGATGTAGTAGAATTAATAGGTGAGTTTACTTTAATAACAAGGAAATTTAGTTATAAATTATATAAAATAATGTTAAAAATATATCAAAAAACAAAGAAAAGAGTGAAAAAATGATAGGTATAGCTAGTGATCATGCAGGATTTGAATTAAAAGAAAAATTAAAACAAGAATTAACAGATTATCAAATAATAGATTATGGTACTATGGTAGATACATCTGTTGATTATCCTGATTATGCATTTAAAATTGGTGAAAGTATAGCTAACAAAGGAATAAAATTAGGAATACTTATATGTAAAACTGGGATAGGAATGAGTATTGCTTGTAATAAAGTAAGAGGTGTTAGATGCGCTAAAGTAGATAATGTAGAAGAAGCAAAATTAACAAGACTTCATAATAATAGTAATGTAATAGCAATCTCTGCTTTAAATAAAAATGCTTTAGAAATAGTAAAAACTTTTCTAGATACTGAGTTTTCAAATGAAGAAAGACATATCAGAAGAATAAATAAAATAACTGAATACGAGGAAAAACATGAATATTAAAATAATTTTATATTGTATAATTGTTCCATTATCAATATGGGCTTTAAGTAGTATAAATATGAATAATATATTTAAAAAGAGAAGTTATTATTCATCTAGATTTTTATATTTATTTTTGTCATTAGGATTGTCATACTTAGTAGTTAATTTCTTTTATGACTTTTTTGTAAATATCAAATTTATTTGATATTTTTTTTTGACAAATATTTTAAAAAATATTGATTAAAATAGTTATAGAGATGATATTATGAAAAAAATATTTTCAATTTTACTTCTAATTATTTTATTTCCATATTTAATTGTAACTTTATTTATAAAAGAAGATACAACGAAAATAAAATTTATATTCAAAGAAGATGAAAAAGTTAGAGTAAAACAAACTGAATCAGGCAATATTGTAGAAGTACCATTAGAAGAATATGTAGCTGGAGTAGTGGCCGGAGAAATGCCTATTACTTTTGAAACAGAAGCATTAAAAGCACAAGCTGTAGCTGCTCGTAGTTATGTATTAAAAAAAATAGAGCAAAATTATAAAAATAATTATGATGTAGTTGATACAGTATTAAATCAAGTTTATTTAGATGATGAATCATTAAAAAACAAATGGAAAGATAAATATGAAGAAAGAATCCAAAAAATAAAAAAAGTTGTTTTAGATACTAAAGGTGAGTATTTAACTTATAATGGAAAAGTAATAGAAGCCTTCTTTTTCTCTACTAGTTCTGGATTAACAGAAAATTGTGAAGAGGTATTTGTAGAAGCATTACCTTATTTAAGAAGTGTTGATTCACACTATGATGAAATATCACCAGTATATGAAACTCAAAAAATAATAAATTATACAGAATTTTGTAATAAATTAGGTATAGAAAATGTACCATTAAATATAAATGTAACTAAAACGACATCAACTGGAAGAATAAAAAATATAACAATAAATGGAGTAAATTTTACAGGAAATCAAGTAACACAAAAATTAGGATTAAGGTCAAATTATTTTGAAATTAAACAAGACAATGATAATGTGATTGTTACTACTAAAGGTTATGGTCATGGAGTTGGTATGAGCCAATATGGTGCGAATGGAATGGCTAAAGAAGGATATACATATAAAGATATACTAAACCATTACTATACAAATATACAAATTTCAAAAATTTAAGTATAAAAAAAATAATTTTGTTCAAACTTAAAATGAGGTGAACAAAATGGAAAGAAGACTAAAAAAAAGTGTCTTATATAGTTTAATAGGATTGGGATGTTTAGGTTTTGTGGGTTTAATATATGGAATAGAAAGTTCAATATTAAAAAATAATGAAAAAAAAGATGACTTAGTATATGTATCAAAAACAATATTAAGTGATGTAGTACCGGTAATAGGAGAAAGTTCAAAAATAATAAAACCATATGTAAATGATGAAGTAAAAATTTATAAAACTTTTTATCAAAAAGATGGTAATGAAGAAGAACAAAAAAATTCTATAATTGAATATGGAAATACTTATTTACAAAGTAGTGGTATTTGTTATAGTTTAGATAAAGAATTTGATGTAGTAGCTATAATGGATGGTACTGTCATAGATGTAAAAGATGATGAATTACTAGGAAAAGTAATAGAAATAAGACATAATAACAATGTTATAAGTACATATAATGGTTTATCAGAAGTAAGTGTAGAAAAAGATATGGTAGTTAAAAGTGGTGATATGATAGGTGTTAGTGGAACATCAAATATATTTAAAGAAGCTGGAAATCATTTATACTTTGAATTAGCTGTAAATGGTAAATTAGTAAATCCAATTGACTATTATGACAAAACATTAGGAGAAATATAGAATAAAAAATAAAGTCATTTATATAATTTAATAGGGGTTGATTTAATTGAAGTATATAAATGACCGAGTAATAAAAGAAGCTAATTATATTATTGAAACTGGTTATACAATACGTGAGTTAGCTTCTATTTTTAATGTATCGAAAAGTACAGTACATAAAGATCTACATGAGAGATTATTAGATATAGATATAAATAAATACAAAAAAGTAGAACAAATATTAAATTATCATACAAATATAAGACATCTAAGGGGTGGAGAATCTACTAGACAAAAATATTTAAATAGTTAGGGATGAAAAAATGTTTTCAAAAGATATAGGAATAGATTTAGGAACAGCAAATGTATTAATATATGTAAAAGGTGAAGGAATTGTATTAAATGAACCTAGTGTAGTAGCCTTAGACTCATCAACAGGAAAAGTTTTAGCAGTAGGACATGAAGCAAGAGAAATGTTAGGAAGAACTCCAGGAAAAGTAAATGCTATAAGACCAATGAAAGATGGAGTAATAGCAGATTTTGATGCAACAGGATTAATGCTGGATTATTTTATTAAAAAGGTTAATGGAAAGGGACTAGTGAGTAAACCAAGAATACTAATATGTTGTCCTTCTAATATAACTCAGGTAGAAAAAAATGCTATAAAAGAAGCAGCTGAAAGGACAGGCGCTAAAAGAGTATTTTTAGAAGAAGAGCCAAAAGTTGCTGCTGTTGGAGCAGGATTAGATATTGCTGAACCAGTAGGAAATATGGTTATTGATATTGGTGGAGGAACTACTGATATAGCAGTATTATCTCTTGGTGATATTGTATCAAGTTCTTCAATAAAGGTTGCTGGTAATACATTTGATAGTGATATAACTAAATTTATAAAAGAAAAGTATAAATTATTAATTGGGGATAGAACTGCAGAAGAAATAAAATTTAAGATAGGTAGAGTTTATTCTGATTCTAAAAATGAAAAAATGCAAGTTAAAGGTAGAGATTTAGTGACGGGATTACCACATACTATTACTATATGTAGTGAAGAAATAGAAGAATCCTTAAAAGAAAGTGCATATTTAATAGTTCATGCAGCTAAGTCAGTTCTAGAACATACTCCTCCTGAATTGTCTGCTGATATTATGAATAAGGGAATAATAATAACAGGTGGTGGAGCATTAATAAGAGGAATGGATAAATTATTGGAACATGAATTAAAAGTTCCAGTTGTGATAGCAGATAGTCCTCTTACTTGTGTAGCAGAAGGAACAGGTATATTACTTGATCATATAAATTTAATAGATAAATGCTAATAGGCATTTATTTTTTGTAGAGTATTTTTAAATGCTTTTACATATGAATAACAATATTTGTTTTCACCATAGTAATTGGTATTATTAAATAAATCAGTTAGGGCATCTTCTTTACTTTTAATATTATTATACATTCTATTAGAGGTCATAGCATCATAACTATCAGCAATAGCAATTATTTTACTTAATTTTGGTATTTCATTATCAATTTTATGAAAAGGATATCCACTACCGTCTAATCTTTCGTGATGTGCTAATATAATATTTTTAACTTCTTTCATTGTTTCTGGTAATATAAAATACCCAAATTCAACATGTTTTTTGATTAAATCAAATTCTTCTTTAGTTAATTTTTCTTTTTTTTCTAATAAAGAAGTAGGAATAAATATTTTTCCTATATCATGAAGTAATGAAGAATATAATAGTAAATTCATTTCATTATTTGGTAAGGATAAATATTTTCCTATATCATTTGAATATTTAGCAACTCTACAGACATGATTGTAAGTGTTTTTATCATAGAGTGATAATAAAAAGTACAATATATTTTTATTCATTTTTTTCCTCCTTTCCACAATATTATTGTTAAATTATTTCAAAATACCTGAATTTATCCACCTTTTTTTGAAAAAAAGTTATTATGATGTTAAAATTATGTACTTTTCCACCACAAATTTATAAATAAATGATATAATTAATTAAGGTGATGTTATGAATCCAATAATTACAAAAACATTATTAATGATATTAGTACCATTTCTATTTGTAGTAGCAATAATACCTTTTATAAAAAAAATAGCACATGTAGTTAATGCTATCGATATACCAAGAGGAAGACATATTCATAAAAAACCTACACCTAAATTAGGCGGTTTGGCAATATTCTTTGGGTTTTTGTTAGGCTATATGATTTTTGGAACTCACAGTGTAATTATGAATGCTGTTTTAATAGGTAGTTTTATAATAATTATTACTGGTGTTATTGATGATATATGTGAATTATCACCATTATATAAATTAATTGGTCAATTAGCTGCTGCTTTAGTAATAACTATTTATGGTAATTTATTAATAGTTGATGTAAGTGCCTTTGGTATTTATTTAAACTTTAGTATTTTATCTTATCCATTGACAATTTTCTTTATTATAGGTTGTATTAATTGTATAAATTTTATAGATGGATTAGATGGATTAAGTGGTGGAATAAGTGCTATATATTATACTACAGTAGGAATAATTGCTATAATGCAAGGAAAATTAGGACTTGATTATGTTTTAACATTTGTAATGTTAGGATCAGTATTAGGATTTTTAGTTTATAACTTTAATCCTGCTAGTATCTTTGCTGGAGATAGTGGTTCTATGTTCATGGGATTTATTATTTCTGTAATAGCTTTATTAGGATTTAAAAATGTAACAATGACTTCTCTAATAATTCCGCTTTTAATAATAGCTTTACCAATATTAGATACTTTATTTGCTATAATTAGAAGAATTTTAAAAGGACAAAACCCTGCTTTGGGTGATAAATATCATATTCACCATCAGTTACTAAATCGTAATTTATCAGTAAAAGCAGTTGTTATTATCATTTATTTGATAGATATATTATTTGCATTTGCTTCAATAGTTTATATACTACATGATGCTACTTTAGGATATATAATATATGGAATATTAACAGTTATAATCATGATTTTTGTTGTTAAAACTAATATTGTATTTGATGATAATATTAGAAATAAATTTAAAATACATCGTAAATGATGTATTTTTTTTAAGTTTTTGTAAAAATTATAAAGGGTGATACTATGTTAGAACAAGCATTACAAGTAGTACTTAGAAGTTTAATATCATTAACAGTTTTATTTTTTGTTACTAAATTAATTGGTAGAAAACAAGTTTCTGAATTAAGCTTATTTGACTATACAATTGGAATATCTATAGGTAATTTTGCTGCTGAATCTACAATGAATTTTGATATACCATTTATTCATGGAATAGTGGCGGTTGCTACATTTGGAATAGTAGCATATTTAGTATCAATTGTTACTATGAAAAGTATATTATTAAGAAGATTTTTGATAGGAGCTCCTATAGTTGTGATAGAAAACGGAAAAATTTTAGAAAAGAGTATGAAAAAACTTCGTATAGATATTAATGATTTATTAGAACAAGTTAGAAATGCTGGGTATTTTGATTTAAGTACAGTTGAATATGCATTAATGGAACCTAATGGTAAATTAAGTATATTACTTAAAAGTGAATATCAACCAGTTATAAATAAAGATATGAATATTAAATTAGATAAAGCTTGCTTATGTACTAATGTAATGATAGATGGAATAATTATGAGTAAAAATTTAGAGTGTATTGGTAAAGATGAAACATGGTTAATTCATGAATTAAAAGTTAAAGGATATAAAACATATAATAAAATTATGTTAGTAACAGTTGATAATAATGAAAAATTAACGATATATGAAAAAAATTCAGATAAGAAACCTATACAATTGTTAGAATAAAAAGGTTGACTAAATATCAACCTTTTTTCGTATTTCTTTTTTTATATTTGATTTGATTTTTTTATTAATTTTATTTCTAAATGATTTATTAAAAATATATAGAATAATTATTAACAATATAACTCCACTAATTATATAAATATTATTAGTTATATTATTTTCTTCACTTTTCCACATATTTAAATTATTAGCTTTTGCTTCAATTAATGATTTCTTTAAAATATCTGTATATTTATAATCCCCATATAAATATTTAACATCAGCATAACCTTCTTTGACTATGATATTTTGTAACAATTCATCATCAACAAATACCCATACAAGATGTCTATCATATTTATCAAATTTATCAGAATTTTCATCATATTCGATTTCAATTTTTTTAGCGCTTTTAAGTAAATTACATGTAAATTCACTAGCTTCTTTACCATATGGTTCAATTTTATTAGTAGATTCTGGTGTATCTATAGCTAGAAATCTAGCTTTAATTTTTTCACCATTTATATTAAACCATGCTGTATCACCATCAACACATTTATTTAAAGTTACTATTTCTTTAGCATTAACATTTATACCAAAAAATAAAATAAAAATTATTAAAAATACTTTTTTCATACTACCACCATATTTATTATATCATGCATAATATTGAACTTAAAGTTCTATGTCTAAAAATTAACAATTAAATAATTTGACAAATTATAAAAAAAGATATAATATAGTCGTATTTTAAAGGGGGAAACACAGATGATATTATATAAATCATTGAACAATCAAGATATGATTGATATTCTTAATAATAAAAAATTAGAATGTTCTTTGTTAAAATCTTACAAAAATGTTGAAAGTTATCCTATTGAAGTTCAAGATAGAATAAAATTATTTTATAATAAATGTTGTGAAGATATTGATAAATCTTTTATACTAAGTTTAATGTATGGACATGTAAATGGTAGATTAGCTGAAAATAATCGAAGTCCTTGGATTTCTGTAACAAGTAATTTTTATACAGCTTATAGTTATAGTAATATGGAAAAACATGCTAGAAATAATATTTTATGTATATATGTAGATGATAGTTTAATTATTAGAAATTTTAGACAATTACAGGAAAGAAAAATAAAAAAAGGAACAGTTATAGATTTATCTAATAATAAATTAGTGTATTATCGTATGAATGGAATTATATCTCAATTCAAAATGAATGGTTTAGATAGAGATTGTTTCGAAAAAAATTTAGATATTAATAATTATTTAACTACTGATTATCAATATTTAATATCTAATTGTATAGAATTAAACAATTATATTTTATTAACACCAAAAATGCAAAATGAAATAATTTTATCAGGTATTGCTCCAGAAGAATATATTAGTAATGAGTTGTCAGGCCATGGAAACTCTTTACAATTAGTAAAAAAAATGGTATAATTACACGGTTGATTGGAAGTGAACTTATGAAAAAAATAAAAAATATTGCTATAATAGCCCATGTTGACCATGGAAAAACTACATTAGTAGATCAATTATTAAAGCAATCAGGTACATTTAGAGAAAATGAAAATGTTGATGAGAGAGCAATGGATTCTAATGATATTGAAAAAGAAAGAGGAATTACAATATTAGCTAAAACAACAGCTATTAATTATAAAGACTATCGTATTAATATTTTAGATACACCAGGACATGCTGATTTTGGTGGAGAAGTTGAAAGAATTATGAATATGGTTGATGGTGTACTTTTAGTAGTGGATGCTTATGAAGGTACTATGCCTCAAACTAGATTTGTTCTTAAAAAAGCTTTAGAAGCTGGAGTAACTCCTATAGTAGTAGTTAATAAAATAGATAAAGATACTGCTCGTCCTGCCGAAGTAGTAGATGAAGTTTTAGACTTATTTATTGAATTAGGAGCCGATGAATCTCAATTAGAATTCCCAGTTATTTATGCATCAGCTATTAGAGGAACTAGTAGTTATGATCCAGATATAACAACTCAAAAAGAAACAATGGAACCAATATTAGATACAATTATTGAACATATACCATCTCCAAAACATGAAGAAGGTAGTTTACAATTTCAACCTGCATTATTAGACTATAATGATTTCGTTGGAAGAATTGGTATTGGTGTAGTTAAAAGAGGAAATATCAAGGTAAATCAAATGGTATCATGTGTTAGATTAGATGGATCTATTAAGCAATTTAGAATAGCTAAGATGTTTGGTTATATCGGACTTAAAAGAATAGAAATAACTGAAGCAGAAGCAGGAGATATTATAGCAATTGCCGGGTTACCAGATATTAGTGTAGGTGAAACTGTTTGTGAAGTAGGAAAAGAAGAAGCATTACCATTACTTCGTATTGATGAACCTACATTACAAATGACATTTGGTGTAAATACTTCACCATTTGTAGGTAGAGAAGGTAAAATTATTACTGCTAGAAAAATTGAAGAGAGATTATTAAAAGAAACTGAAAGAGATGTTTCATTAAAAGTAGAACCAAATGATAGTGAATCATTTATAGTTTCTGGTCGTGGTGAATTACATTTATCTATTTTAATTGAAAATATGCGTAGAGAAGGATTTGAATTACAAGTTTCAAAACCAGTAGTAATTATCAAAGAAATAGATGGTGTTAAATGTGAACCTTTTGAAGATGTTCAAATAGATGTTCCAGAAGAATTTGTAGGTAATGTTATAGAAGCTTTAGGTAATAGAGAAGGTATTATGGAAAATATGCATAATCATGAAAACCAAGTTAGATTACTATATACAGTACCATCACGTGGATTAATTGGTTTTTCTACTGAATTTATGACAATGACTAAAGGATATGGTATGATTAATCATACATTTAAGGAATATCGTAAGATGACTTCAAGTAATGTTGGTGAAAGAAAATTAGGTGTTCTAGTTTCTATGGAAAATGGTAAAGCAACAGCTTATTCTTTAGGAGCTTTAGAAGACCGTGGTATTATGTTTGTAGAACCAGGTACTGATATTTATGAAGGAATGATTGTTGGAGAACATTCTCATGAAGATGATTTAGCTGTTAATCCAGTTAAAGGTAAAAATTTAACTAATACAAGAAGTGCTGGTAAGGATCATACAGTAGTTTTAAAAAGACCAAGACAAATGAGTCTTGAATATTGTTTAGACTATATTAATAGTGATGAACTTGTAGAAGTTACACCTTTAAACTTTAGATTAAGAAAGAAAATATTAAATACAGCTGAAAGAAAAAAATATAATTTTAATAAAAAAAATGCACAATAAAACAACTTTTTTAAGTTGTTTTTTATTCTTCATCAAATAAATCTTTAATTCCTACTCCTAATGTAATAGCAATATGTTCTGCATTATCTAATGATAGTGTTTGATGTGTTGTTGATTCTAATTTAGCAATTAAACTATCACTAACCATTGCTTTATCAGCAAGTTCTTTTTGTGTCCAACCTTTTATCTTTCTATATTTTTTAATATTTTGACCTACTATATCATAAATATCTTTTTTCTTTTCCATATACTTCACCCACCTTTATTTTCTCACATATTTTAAAAATATAGTATAGACTAGTAGTCCAACTTATACTAGTATTATTTACAGTTTACATAATATTATGTATTCATTATTGTAAAAATTATATAATTGTGTTAAAGTATAATTGATTTATTAATTATTTTGGTCCTTTCCAATTGAAAAGATAAGATAAATTTAAATCAATGGAAAGGAGATAATTATGCAAGATGAAAAAATAATCTGTAAAGATTGTGGAAAAGAATTTTTATTTACTGTTAGAGATCAACAATTCTATGCTGAACAAGGATTTAATAATAAACCTGTAAGATGTAAAGATTGTAGACAAGCTAAAAAAGATAGAATAGCTAAAAAGGATATAAACAAATAAAAACTCTATTAAGAGTTTTTTCTTTGTATTTGGTTATCTAAATAGTAATTTCGTAGTTCTTTGAATCTTTGGTAATGTACAACTTCTCTTTCTCTTAAGAATGAAAGTGGTCCTAACACGTCAATATCATTTGTTAAATCCATTAAGTGTTCATAGGTAGCTCTGGCTCTTTGTTCAGCTGCCATGTCACTTTCTAAATCTGCTATAAAGTCTCCTGTTGTTTCAATATATGATGCTGTAAATGGAACACCCATAGCATCTGCTGGAAATAAACCAGAATCATGTTCAGCAAATAATCCACCAAGTCCTGCTTGTTTCATTTCTTCAATGGTAGCATTTCTTGTTAATTGATAGATCATTGTTCCAATCATTTCTAAGTGGCCTAATTCTTCAGTACCAATTAATGTTAATAATGCTTTTCCTTTATCATCTGGCATAGTGAATCTTTGATTTAAATAACGTAGTGCTGCACCTAACTCAGAATCTGGACCTCCATATTGGCTATATAAATATTTAGCCATTTTTAAGTCTTTATTTTTAATATTTATAGGATATTGTAATCTTTTATTATATTTCCACATATTTTCCTCCTAATTTTCCCAAGGCCATGGTTCATTATTATAGTCCCATGGATATTTAATTAAAGCATCACTTGATAGTGTTAGTGGTCCATACATTTCTTCGTAATTACCACTTATTGCTTTTAGTTGATTACGATATTGATTAAATAGCTCAATCATATCTCTATCATTAGGATATAGTGTTAAATAAAGACTTATATCAGATGCAGCAAATCCTAAAGCATCAATCATTATAAGCATTTGTTGTTGTTCTGACAATACATTAAATTCAACTGGATTTTTTAATTTATAACCATTGTATAAATTTTTGAACATATTTCCACGAATAAACCCTTGATATGGATCATATAATGTATTTGGATTAGCATCTTCAGTATATGTTGGTTTATTATAATTATTATTGTTATAATTATAATAATCGTTTCTCAAATTATAATTATACATAATTTCACTCCCCAATATAGAATATGGTTTTATGATAACTGTGTATAGGTAATTAACCATATTTTTATATTTATAGAATAAATTATTAAAAAGGGGTTGCAAAAAAGTTGATTTATTGCTAAAATATATGCTGTAACATTAGTTACATGGCGTGATTGGTGAAGTGGTTAACACGGCGGATTGTGGTTCCGTTATGCAAGAGTTCGATCCTCTTATCGCGCCCCATATTGAAATTTACGTACACTTTTGTGTATTAAAAATTAAAAGTTCATAATACTTAATATTATGAACTTTTTTATATATATTCTTTTACTGCTGGATTAAAATTTTCTATTGCTTCCACTAATTTAGGATGTTTTATAACAAAATGAATGATTGGATCAAAATTTTTAGAAAGAATAACATAATTATTTTTTAAAATAGTTATATTGATATTATTAAATATTTTACAGTCATTAATAGTAACATTATAATTTTTTTCCTTGTTAGAAAATTCAATTGTATCTTTTAAATGTTCTAAATATTCTTCATAATTATATTTGATTTTTTTTACATAAAACATATTTTCTAAAGAAATGCATATATCTTTTTGAAAGTCCTCTTTATTTAGTGTATAAATAATATCGTTTATTTCATTATTATTAATTATTAATCTTATATTTTTTTCTTCTTCTTTTTTAAATGATAATATATTTTTAATGTCATTATCAGGAATATTATTCCTTTTTAAAATTTTAATAAGAAGTTCATTGTTTATAGTAAATAATGGTAATGAAGAAAATATTCTTTTTCTATCACCATTAATTTTAGAGTCATTTAATAGAAATAATTTATATTCTTCCATTTGCTCTTTCCTATATATGTTCATAAGTGGGTTTGCTTTTTTTAATAATAAATTTGCTTTTTCTTTATAATATTTAATTTCTTTATTGTTAGTTGTTAAATAATACTTTCCTTTATTATGAAATCCATTAATACATTCTCCTGTTAAGGCAACACTTCCAGATACATAATTGAAATGATTATATATATTTGTTTTATTATTTTTAAAATAATATGGTGTTATTTGTCCTGTCATATAGATAGGTATCCAACTTTCAAGCCCTAACATCATTTCATTAAAAGGTCTATCCAAATTATGAATTATATTTAAATGTAATCCTTTTTTTAGACACATAGCAATAGCAAACATCCAATGTTTACCAAACAAGGTATCATTAGCCATATCTTCCATAGGCATATCGCTACACATAAATATATTTTCCATTGATTTTGATAAAACAGTTCCTTTGAAAAAATCAAGTTCTCCTTTTTTCATTTCTTCAATTCCATAATAAGATTTTGTTTTTGGTTTATAAAATGGAATATAAGGTACTTTTAATTTATCAAATTTAATTACTTTTATATAATCATTTAAATTAAAATTATCTAGATTTTTTAAGAATTTAGATATTTCATTATCATTTGTTTCTTTATTAGATATAATCCAATTTTTAATTTTTTTTTCACTTATTTCATTAGGATTACAATTAAATAAAATACTTAATAATTTTTTATGATTTTCATCATTATATTTTTTTACTATATAATTAGTTAGTCCGTCTACAAATTCTTGTTTATTATATGGAATTCTATTACCATTTCTAATTTTTGAAAGATATGATGCATCAAAATTTAAAAATTTCGCTAATTTACTGGCATTTATATCAAGGCATGTGATCAATT
>ERZ808240.3305-NODE-3305-length-15974-cov-12.123186_pt1 | contig 15974 bp, 18 predicted proteins | sample MGYA00521084_ERZ808240 | MGnify/ENA primary metagenome ERZ808240 (study PRJEB31516, sample SAMN03275571) | gut metagenome | biome: mammalia-associated habitat; material: feces | host: Papio cynocephalus | place: Kenya | collected 2012-08-06 ... | reverse complement strand
CTCAACGGCTCCATGCCCAAGATCGAGGTCGACCCGGAGACGTACCGCGTGACCGTCGACGGCGAGCTCGCGAGCTGCGAGCCGGCTGAGAAGCTCCCGCTCACCCAGCTGTACAATCTCTTCTAAAAACGCGAGAGGGGAGCCGCCGTGCGCTGCGAGAAGATCCTGGGAAACATCAACGACCCGTCCTACGAGATCGTGCTGAGGCGCGAGCTCGGCGGCGCGTTCGAGACCGACGAGGTGCTCCTCGATTGGGACGAGACGCGCCGTCGGCGCCTGCGCAAGACGAGCGAGGGCGGCATCGATGTGGGGATCTGCCTGGGCGAAGCGGGGCTCTCCGAGCCGCTGCGCGACGGGGACGTGCTGGGAACGGTCGAGGGACCGGTTCCCGTCGCCGTGGTGGTGCGCCTGCGCTCCGCCGAGGCCTATCTCATCGAGGTCGACCGCATGGAGCCCCTGGCGCTCGCGCATGCCTGCTGGGAGATCGGCAACATGCACGCGCCGCTGTTCCGCGGCGACTCCGATGAGTTCACCGTGCGCCTGCTCACGCCTGCCATGCCCGTCGTCGACCGCATGCTCGCGGGGATCGACGGGGTTCGGGTGCGCACCGTCACCACGGAGCTCGACGCGAGCCAGCGCTTCCGTACCCGCGCGACCGAGGTCGTCGTATCGCTCGCGCAGAACTTCAAGATCGTCAAGAAAGGCCAATGACCCCATGGATACCGCTCCCGTCCCCACCGAGCTCCTGCTGCAGCAGATCTGCGACTCGGTGTTTCCCATCGGGGCGTACTCGCAGTCCTATGGGCTCGAGACGTATATCCAGCGCGGGCTCGTCCATGATGCCGGGAGCGCGTGGGGGTTCGTGCGGGCGCAGGTCGAGTACCCGCTGACCTACACGGAGCTCCTGGGGCTGCGCCTCGCCTACGAGGGGACGCGCGAGGTCTTGCACGGCACCGGGCTGTGGGATGCCGTCGCCGGGCTCGAGTGGGAGCTCGCAGCCCTCAAGACGCCCGCCGAGACCCGCGCCGCCTCCGAGAAGCTCGCGTCGCGGTTCATCCGGACCGTGACCGCGATCGGGGCGCTCGGGCCGGCCGAGGGTGGTCGTTTCGGCTCCTACGTGCAGACGGGCGCGCCCCATGCGGTGAACGTCGCCTACGGCGTGTTCTCGGCGCTCGCGGGGATCGACCTCGTGGCGCTCGCGCGGCGCTATCTCTACGGTCAGGTCTCGGCGATGACGGTCAACTGCGTCAAGAGCATCCCGCTCTCGCAGACGGCGGGGCAGGCGATGCTGCTGCGTTCGCTGCCGCTCCAGGAGCGGGCCGTCGAGCGCGCCCTCGCGGCCGGGCGCGATGAGCTCGGCCTCTCGATGCCGGGTTTCGACGTGCGCTGCATCGAGCACGAGGGCATCTATTCGCGCCTGTATATGAGTTGATGATCGAAGGGATCCGCTATGGAACATGTGCGCATCGGCGTCGCCGGGCCGGTCGGCTCGGGCAAGACGGCACTCATCGAGACCCTGACCCGTCGGATGGCGAAGGATTATTCCATCGGCGTCGTCACAAACGATATCTACACCCACGAGGATGCCGAGTTCCTCGCCGCGAACTCCGTCCTGCCGCGCGACCGGATCGTGGGCGTCGAGACGGGCGGGTGTCCGCACACGGCGATCCGCGAGGACGCCAGCATGAACCTCGAGGCCGTCGATGATCTGCTCGAGGCGCACCCCGACATCCAGATCGTCTTCGTGGAGAGCGGCGGCGACAACCTGTCCGCCACGTTCTCGCCTGAGCTCGCCGACGCCACCATCTTCGTGATCGACGTGGCGGAGGGTGACAAGATCCCGCGCAAGGGCGGGCCGGGCATCATGCGGAGCGACCTCTTGGTGATCAACAAGATCGACCTCGCGCCCTATGTGGGGGCGTCGCTCGAGGTCATGGACCGCGATGCCCGTCGCATGCGCGGCGCGCGCCCGTTCCTGTTCACCGATATCCGTGACGGCGAGGGCGTCGATAAGGTCATCTCCTGGATCGAGCACGACGTGCTCATGCGCGATCTGGAGGCCTGATGGGGGAGCGACTGGGCCAAGCGGGGTCGGGGAATGCGGCCACTGTCCCGGCTGCCGCCCCGGCAGGGCATGGCGACCGCGACGTCGTCGCCGACGGCAATCGGTTCGGAAGGACCTCCGAGCTCAGGCTCGAGGCCGCGGTGCGCGACGGGCGCACCGTCGTGCTGGGGATGTTCGCCACCATGCCTTTCAAGGTGATGCATCCGCTTGCTCTCGACACGCTTTCCCTGCCTTGCCGCGACGATTCCGTGGCGGGCACGGATTCTAGAGTGCGCGGGGCGGAGGTCATGGTCATGTCCGTCTCGGCCGGCATCATGGCGGGCGATCGCCAGCTTATCGACATCGAGGCCGGCGAGGGCAGCGTGCTGCGCGTCACGAACCAGGCGTTCGAGAAGATCCACCGTATGGACGACGGCGCCGAGGCACGTCGTGAGACGGAGATCCGCGTGGCCCCGGGTGCCTATCTCGACTATGCTCCGCTGCCCCAGATCCCCTTCGCCGGCTCGGCGTTCTCGACGCGCACGCGTGTCTCGCTCGCGGACCGCTCCTCCGCCTTTATCTACAGCGAGATCCTCTCGTGCGGACGCGTCGCTCGCGGGGAGCGCTTCGCGTATCGGCGCTACCGCAATCGCGTGCGGATCGATGTGGCGGGGCACCCGGTGTTCATCGACAACACCGACTACCGGCCCGGTGGGGAGCCGGGCGACATGGATATGGAGGGCACCGGCCTCTATGAGGGGTTCTCGCACCTCGCGAACCTCGTGCTCGTGAACCTCGGCATCGATGAGGCGCGTTTTGCCGCCGTTCGAGCCTATCTGCTCGGTGAGACCGGCGTGATCGGCGACGCGGCGCGGGCTGATGACGATGCGGCCGATACCGAGACGGTGGCGGGCGGCATCACGCGACTCGCTTCGGGCGATTGCCTCGTCAAGGTGCTCGGCAACCGCGCGCAGCGCCTGCAGCAGGTGCTCGAGGGCGTGCGAGCGCGTCTGCGCTAGACCGTTCGTGCTAAGCTGGAGCACGTTTGTTCTCGGGCTTCGAAGGGGTGTCGATGGAATCTGCCGGTCTCAAGGGAATCAGGCTGGTCGCGAGCGATCTGGACGGAACGCTGCTGCAGAACGGTGCGAGGGAGCCCACGCCCGAGGCGTTCGAGCTCATCCATGAGCTCCATAGGCGCGGCGTGATCTTCATGCCGGCGAGCGGGCGTCCCTATATGAGTCTGCGACACCTGTTCGCGCCGATCGCCGACGAGCTCGCGTATCTCTGCGAGAACGGCGGGGTGGTCATGCAGGATGATGTCGCCGTGGTCAAGCGAGCGATGCCGCGCGGCCTGGCCGAGGAGATCTGGGCGGCGGTCGACGCGCGCCCCGACGCCTTCGTGTTCGCCTCGGGCGAGCGCGTCGCCTACGTTTTGCGGGGGAGGGGCAACGAGGAGTTCGCCCGGCGCGTCTCCGCGGGCAACTATGCCCCGTTCAAGGTCGTCGACCGGCCCCAGGATGTCGAGGAGGACATCGTCAAGCTCGCCTACCAGACCGAGCATGACGACCAGCCCCGCGTGCGTGGAGAGCTCGAGGAGCTGTTCGGCGACCGTGTGGACCTCGTGACTTCGGGCTGGACCTGGACGGACTTTATCATCCCCGGTGCGGACAAGGGGCCGGCGCTCGTGGAGTACGGCCGCATCCTGGGCATCGACCCGAGCGAGATGCTGGCCTTCGGCGACAACGAGAACGACCGCGGCATGCTGAACGCCGTGGGACACCCGTATCTCATGGAGGGCTGCAACCCCGTGATGCGCGGCCTCAATGAGTGCGTGCGCTACGTGCCCACCGTCGAGGAGGGCCTGCGTCGGCTCTTGGACTAGAGGTTGGCCTCGATGCCGGGAACGGCGTCCCGGTCGCGGCATGCGGGGCAGAGCCCCTCGAAGATCGTGTAATGCGACATGACGCTCCAACCGGTTTCATCCGCGGCGCTCGCGTCGAGACTGCCATCGAAGGGGAGCGGCACGTCGATCACGCGGCCGCATGCGGTGCAGATGAGATGAGCGTGCGGGTCGACGGTGCGGTCGAAGCGGTTGCCGCCCGGTGTCTTGATCGAGAGAATCGTCCCCTCGTCCGCCAGCAGGTTGAGGTTGCGATAGACGGTACCGCGGCTGATCTTGGGATCCTGCTCGCGGACGGCGCTGTAGATCTCATCCGCCGTAGGGTGGCTGCAACTCTGCCGCACAGCGTCGAGCACCAGCTTGCGTTGCCGGGTGTTCCTTCTCTGAACGGCCATATGTCTCGCCTCTTTCCAGGGTGTCGAACCTATCTGTTACCCATGATACCCTATTTAGAACAGTTACTAATAGCGAGGCTCAAATGTTTCCTCGAAGGGGTCGATTGCCAAGGGGATTCCCTCGGCCAGCCGAAACCGGGTGCCCATGCGCCGGTAGCCGTCATGGAGCGCCTCGAGATGCGAGAGGATGTTCGCGGGTGCCCCCTGAACCTCCATCTCGACGGAGCCGTCGGGCATGTTCTGCACCCAGCCGGTGAGGTTGCGGGCGCGGGCGAGGTTCGTGTTGTTGAAACGGAACCCCACGCCTTGGACCTGTCCGGTCCATCTCAGGCGGAACCTGAGCGACGTCGCGGCGGTCGCAGGGTCCCCGGAGGCGACGGCGAGGCGCTCGCGCAGGCGGCGCTCCGCGCCGGAAGGCTCCTCGGGCTTGAGGGAACCCGAGGGGAACAGCTTGTCGAAGATCCCCATGGCGTCTACGCCTCGTTCTTTAGGTCCGCGGGGAACACCACGCCCATCTTCTGGCGCGCGGCGTCCGCGACCTGCAGGGCGAAGAGCGTGATGTCGCGGTAGTGGCCGAGCTCGTGGCGGCCCGCCGTGGCCTCCCAGACCTCGTCGTCGACCTGCGACGCGCCCTCGACCGCCTCGATGAAGTCGGCGAGCTCGTATGCCATGGTGTTCCCACACGCCGGCAGCTCGAGCTCGCGCGTGCTGGTCTCGATCGCGGAGTAGCCTGCCTTGGCGGCGCTGCGAACGGCGGTGCCGCGGTAGTCGATGCGTGCGTGCTGCGGCGTCGAGATCTTGTCGACGGTGAGGGTCGCATGCTCGCCCTCGATCTGCGAGGGCATGAGGTCGTTGGTGATTTTGGAGTAGGAAAGGTCGACCGTTATGGGGCCGTATCCCACGAGAAGCGTGCCGGCGCCGTCGATGGCGCCGTTCGTGACCGCTTGCGTGGCAGGGTCGAGCAGCACGCCGGTGCAGGCGAGCGTGTGCGGCGCGCCGAAGATCTCGAGCATGGGCTCGATCGTGTAGATGCCGATATCCATGAGGGCGCCCGAGGCCATCTTGCAGTCGAAGATGTTGGTGTGGCGCCCGGCGAGGACCTCGTCGTAGCGCGACGAGTACTTGCCGAAGCGGAAGCTCGCGCGCCGGATGCGCCCGAGCTCGCCGAGTGCGTCCTCGATCGCATGGAGCGCCGGGTCGTGGAGCGGGCGCATGGCCTCGAGTGCGACGACGCCGGCTTCCTGTGCGGCGGTGAACACCTCCAGGGCCTCGGCCTCGGTGGCGCAGAACGGCTTCTCGACGAGCACGTGCTTCTTGGCGTGGATGCAGGCGAGGGCTTGGTCGTGATGGAGGGCGTTGGGGCTCGCGATGTAGACGGCGTCGATATCGTCTGCCGCGCAGATCTCCTCGAGCGCGCCGAACGTTCGCTCGCCGCCGCGCTCGTCGGTGAAGGCGGCCCCGCGCTCCGCGTCGCGCGAGAGCGTGCCCACGAAGGTGGCGCGGGAGTCGGCGTTCACGACCTCGATGAAGTCGCTCGTGATCATGGACGTTCCGATGGTCGCTATGCGCAGCATGTGTTCTCCCTCTCCCTGGGTGCGGTTCCCGATGCATCGAGTGTACCGCGCGGGGGAGGGATGGGTGTGCGACGAGGTGCCTGAGGGCTAGAGGTCCTGCTCGGAGAAACCGGTGTCGATGTCGAGGTTGCCACCGTCGGCCGCCGTGGTGGCGAGCTCGTCGCAGCGCTCGTTGAGCTCATGGCCGGCATGCCCCTTGACCCAGATGAACGTCACCTTGTGCGGGGCCTTGGCTGCAAGGAGTCGCTCCCAGAGATCACGGTTCTTGACGGGCTGCTTGTTGGCCGTCTTCCAGCCGCGCTTCTTCCACCCGTCGATCCAGTGCTTGTTGAAGGCGTTGACCACGTACTGCGAGTCGGAATGGACCTCGACCTCGCAGGGGCGGTTGAGCGCCTCGAGCGCGGTGATGACGCCCAGAAGCTCCATACGGTTGTTGGTGGTCTTGGCGTATCCGCGCGAGAGCTCGGAGGTGAAGGTCTTGCCGGCCGGGTTGGTGTACTTGAGCACGGCGCCGTAGCCGCCGCGCCCGGGGTTGCTGCGGGCCGAGCCGTCGGTATAGATGATGACCTTCACGTCGTTCCTTTCTGCCTGGTGCGCGGTGCGTCTCCGCCGCGCGGCTGACCATTGTAGCGCGCCGGCGCGGTGCGCGCCCTAGGGACGGCTCTCGGCGATGATGCGGTCGAGCTCGGCAAGGTACTGCTCGAGCGCGGGGGAGGGGCGGCGCTCGTCGTGGATGATGTAGCCCACGTGCATCGTCGGGGCGTCGGCGAGCGGGATCGAGGCCATGCCCCACTGCATCTCGCTCGACAGGACGCCCGTAGAGAGGGTGTAGCCGTTCGAGGTCGTGAGGAGGTTGGTGAGCGTGCCGCGGTCGGAGACGCGGATGTTGCGCTCGCAGGGGATGTAGCTGAACGGCTCCTCCGCATAATAGAAGGAGTTCGACGTTCCCTGCTCGAAGCTGTAGCGCGTGTAGGGCGCGAGCTCGTCGAGCGAGAGCTGCGGGCGGCGGGCAAGCGGATGGCGCTCGCTCACGAAGACGTGTACCGCGGCCTCGAACAGCGGGTGGAAGTCCACGCGGGCGTCGGTGAAGGCCTTGTCGAGCACACGCCGGTTGAAATCGTCGAGGTAGAGGATGCCGATGTCACTGCGAAAGGCGCGTACGTCGTCGATGATCTGCGCCGTGGTGGTTTCGCGCATGATGAACTCGAACTTCTCGTCGCGGCAGCGCTCGACCACGTTGATGAACGCCTGGACCGAGAAGGCGTAGTGCTGGGCCGAGATGGACAGGCGGGCCTGCGGCGTGCCGCCCTGGGCGTAGCGGGCCTCGAGCATGTCCGCCTGCTCGACGACCTGGCGTGCGTAGCCCAGAAGCTCCGTGCCCTCGTTGGTGAGCGTGACGCCGCGGCTCGAGCGCGTGAAGATCTCGATGCCGAGCTCGTTCTCGAGGCTCTTGATGGCGCCCGAGATGTTGGACTGCGCCGTGTAGAGGTGCTGGGCGGCGGCGTTGATGGAGCCGGCCTCGGCGACGGCGATCATGAAGCGGAGCTGTTGGAGGGTCATGTGCACTCGCAATCTGGGCGGATTAGCTCGAATCCGCTCGGCTATCTATTTGACAGATAACAGGCTAACGCATTTAACTGATTGACGGTGCGCGACATGCCTCGTACTATGCTAATCACACAAAGCGCGTGGGTAATTGGACCCGCACGCGGCACGAGCGACCGAGGGAGGCCCGCACATGATAGATACCTCATGTATGACTGCACGAATGCCGGGCTCCTGTTCGCGCCCGACCGCGTGACCAGGAGACTTCGAAACCCTCTGCATTTTGCCTACCTTTGACTCCAAGGAGATTCACCATGAGCCAGTTCGTCAACAACCCCGAGCACACCTTCGGCTTCGACACCCTTCAGCTGCATGTGGGCCAGGAGGCCGCCGACCCCGCGTCCGACTCCCGCGCCGTGCCGATCTACCAGACCACGAGCTACGTCTTCCGTAACTCCCAGCATGCCGCCGACCGCTTCGGCCTCGCCGACGCCGGCAACATCTACGGCCGCCTGACCAACTCCACGCAGGCCGTCTTCGAGGACCGTATCGCCGCCCTCGAGGGTGGCGTGGCCGGCCTCGCCGTCGCCTCCGGCGCCGCGGCCATTACGCTCACCATCCAGGCGCTCGCCCAGGCCGGTGACCACATCGTCGCTCAGAAGACCATCTACGGCGGCTCCTTCAACTTCCTCGAGCACACCATCTCGCAGTTCGGCGTCGAGACCACGTTCGTCGACGCGCACGATCTCGCCGAGGTCGAGGGCGCCATCAAGGAGAACACCAAGGCCATCTACCTCGAGACCCTCGGTAACCCCAATTCCGACATCCCCAACATCGACGCCATCTCCGAGATCGCCAAGAAGCACGGACTGCCCGTCGTCGTCGACAACACCTTCGGCACCCCGTACCTGTTCCGTCCGCTCGAGCACGGCGCGAACATCGTCGTCCACTCCGCCACCAAGTTCATCGGCGGCCACGGCTCCTCGCTCGGCGGCGTGATCGTCGACGGCGGCAACTTCGACTGGAAGGCGAGCGGCAAGTACGCTCCCATCGCCGAGCCCAACCCGAGCTATCACGGCGTCTCCTTCGTCGAGGCCGCCGGCCCCGCAGCCTTCGCGACCTATGTCCGCGCCATCCTCCTGCGTGACGAGGGTCCCTGCATCTCGCCGTTCAACGCCTGGATCTTGCTCCAGGGAACCGAGACCCTCTCGCTGCGCGTCGACCGCCACATCGAGAACACCAAGAAGGTCGTCGACTTCCTGGTGAACGACCCGCACGTGGCCAAGGTCAACCATCCGAGCCTGCCCGAGCATCCCGATCATGAGCTCTACCAGAAGTACTTCCCCAAGGGCGGTGCTTCCATCTTCACCTTCGAGATCAAGGGCGGCCAGGAGGCTGCTTGGAAGTTCATCGACCACCTGCAGGTCTTCTCCCTGCTCGCCAACGTGGCCGACGTCAAGTCCCTCGTCGTCCACCCTGCGACCACCACGCACTCCCAGCTTTCCGCCGAGGAGCTCGCCGAGCAGAACATCACGCCCTCGACGATTCGTCTGTCCATCGGCACCGAGAATGCCGAGGACATCATCTGGGACCTCAAGCAGGCCTTCGCTTCCCTGGACGCATAAGTGCCCCTGCCGGGATAATCCCGAATGCAACGGTTTGGAACCCCGTCGCAGCGACTCGCGGCGGGGTTCCTTTTTGTCCATCGTTTCGAGGCGGGCGCTCCCTTGCGTTATGCTGGGGCGGATGGCTACAACCCCGATATGCCTGATATGCATACTGCCCCTGAGGAGGCTTTCCATGGAGTTTCTGACGACGCTCGCCCTCTTGTTCCTGGCTGCCGCCGTGATATCGGTCGTCTTGGCCGTTCTGGGCGTGGTCGCGGGTGTCGCGATCAAACTGCTGCCGATCGTCTTCATCGTGCTTGCGGTACTGTTCTTTATCAAGGGCGGCAAGGTCCATATCGAGTGGCCGCGCAACGATGACGACGATGTGATCGATGTCGAAGCCCACCGGCACGAGGACTAGGCACGAACGCACGGTTCCGTCGGTACGTCCTGACAGAACCTTTACAGATGCGAGATTCCGGCCATATGCGGCGCGGGCATACTCAAGGATGAAGATAGGGCACTCGACATAAAGAGGCGCACCATGACATCCAGGAACGTGCTCGTCGCCGTAATCGCTTCGATCCTCGGGGTCGCCGGACCCATCGCGGTGCTCGTCGCCGCGAACCAGACACGCCAGACGGCGCTCCTCGTGGCCTTCGCCTTTGTCTGCCTGGCCGTCGCCGTCGTGACGCTCGCCGCCGCGCTCTGCGGGGATCGCGAGGATCCCGATTTGAAGGGCCTGCCGTCCGTCTGCGACGACCCTGTGTGCCCCAAGGGCGATGCGCATGGCTCTCAGCGGCAGATGCGCTTCGAGGGCGAGTCGCATCCGCGGCTGACGCTCGGGGCCCGCTGACCTTTCCATCTCCCATCTTTCGGTGCCGAGGGCGCCGCGGCCGGAGGACCCGGTCGCGGCGCCCTTGTCTGTGGGACAATACCCTTCGTCATCATTGCCCGCGTGCGAGGGGGAAGGCTTCCGTGCAATATCGTATCGATCCCAAGAGTGGAAACCGCCTGTCGGCGCTGGGTCTCGGCTGCATGCGCTTTCCCGGGGCGCGAGCGGGGCATCCGGATGCCCGCGCGGCGGATGCCATCATCTCGCGTGCCGTGGACCGCGGTATCAACTATCTCGACACGGCCTATCTCTATCCGGGAAACGAGACCTGCGTCGGCTCGTCGCTCGAGCGCTTGGGGCTGCGCGACCGGGTGTTCCTGGCGACCAAGCTCCCGCATGCCTCTTGCAAGAGCCCTGCTGATTTCGACCGCTTTTTCGATGAACAGCTCCGCCGCCTGCGTACCGACCGCATCGACTACTACCTGATGCATAACATCAGCGCGCCCGCGCAGTGGGAGCGGCTCGTGGCGCTCGGTATCGAGGATTGGATCGCGCGGCAGAAAGCGGCGGGACGCATCGGCGAGGTCGGATTCTCCTATCACGGCAGCGCCGCGGACTTCATCACGATGCTCGATGCCTACGATTGGGACTTTTGCCAGATCCAGTACAACTACGCGGGCGAGCGCTATCAGGCGGGGACGGCGGGTCTCATGGCGGCCGCCGATCGTGGGCTTGCCGTCTTTGTGATGGAGCCGCTGCTGGGCGGACGCCTCGCCGGCAAGCTCCCGCCCGCGGCCAAGAAGATCTTCAACGCTGCGGCCGACCCAGCGCTCACGACACCCGCGGCCTGGGGCCTTTCCTGGGTCTGGGACCACAGCCAGGTGACGATGCTTCTCTCGGGCATGAATGACACGGCCCAGGTGGATGAGAACGCGGCGCTGGCAGAGCGCTCGCTGCCCGGCTCCATGACGCCGGCGCAACATGGGACGATCGCAGCCGTACTCGCGGAGTTCGAGCGTGCGAATCGCGTTCCCTGCACGGGATGCGGATACTGCATGCCCTGTCCGCGCGGCATCAACATCCCCTGGTGCTTCAGCGCCTACAACGCGAGTTTCGCCCACAGCTGGTTCACGGGGCTCTCGCAATACTTTACGGCGAGCGCGGTGCGCACCTCCGAGCCCAAGCTTGTGAACAGGTGCGTGAGGTGCGGCAAGTGTGCGCGGCACTGCCCGCAGCATATCGACATCCCCGAACGGCTCGTCGACGTACGTCGGCGCTTCCAGCCCGGTCCCGTGACGGCCGTGCTCGACTGGTACGCCAAGACGAGGGGCTAGGACGCCGAGGTCGCCGGCAGCACCGCGTCGAGGGCGATCGCGTCCGTACCGTCGGCTCTCTTTGCGCAACCGCACGTTCCGGGGAATGTGGGACAATGGCCCACGACCATGCTGTTTCGAATCGAGAGGACCGTTTCCCATGCTGACCATCGGATGCCATCTGTCCACGACCAAAGGCTATACCGCGATGGGGGAGACGGCGGTCTCGATCGGGGCGAACACCTTTGCGTTCTTCACCCGCAACCCGCGCGGCGGCAAGGCCAAGGAACTCGACCCGACTGACATCGCGGGGCTCATCGACCTCATGGATAAGAACCGGTTCGGCAAACTCGTCGCGCACGCCCCCTATACCTACAACCCCTGCTCGGCCAAGGAGCGCGCCCGCGAGTTCGCGCTCGAGGCCATGCACGAGGATCTCGAACGGCTCGAGGCGCTTCCGGGCAACTACTACAACTTCCATCCCGGGGCGCACGTGGGGCAGGGGGTCGACGCCGGCGTCGAGCTCATCGTCGATACGCTCTGCCAGGTCATGTTCGAAGGGCAGTCGACCTGCGTGCTCCTCGAGACCATGGCGGGCAAGGGGACCGAGGTGGGAAGCCGTTTCGAGGAACTTGCGCGGATCATCGAGGGCGTTGCCGCCCGCCGTCCCGAGCTCGGTGGCAAACTCGGCGTGTGCCTCGACACCTGCCACGTGAGCGATGCGGGTTACGACATCATCCATGACCTCGACGGCGTTCTCGACGAGTTCGACCGCGTCGTGGGGATCGGACGCCTGCATGCCGTTCATATCAACGACTCCAAGAATCCGTGCGGGGCGCACAAGGACCGGCACGAGAAGATTGGCCTGGGGTACCTAGGTAGCGAGGAGCTCGGCGGCGGTATGCAGATTATGCAAAAAATTGTATCGAACCCGCGTCTTCGTGAATTGCCGTTCATTTTAGAGACGCCTAACGAACTCCCCGGATACGCTGCGGAAATCAAAATGCTGAGAGCGTTACAGCAGCAATAACTTTTACAAAGTAGAGCGTTTCCTTGAGACTTCAAGATTGTTTCAATCTGTTTTCCCGTTGCGATTATGCATATTTGAGCGCATAATATCCCACAGTTTTTATCGGTTCCGCCGAGCGGGACCACCGGGAAGGGAGAAACCCCATGAAGATCAAGAAGCTGGGTGCGCTTGCCGCCACGGGTGCCATGGCGCTCGCCCTCGTGCTGACGGGCTGTGGCTCGTCCGCCACCGCGAAGTCCGGCAGCAACGCCGGAAGCGCCGAGACCAAGACCGAGAAGGTCGATGGCTCCAAGAAGTACGCGCTCGTCAAGGACGGCACGCTGACCGTCGGCACCTCCGCCGAGTACGCACCGTTCGAGTACAAGGACGACAACGGTGATTACCAGGGCTTCGACCTCGAGCTCATCAAGGCCATCGCTGACAAGCTCGGCCTCGAGACCAAGTTCGTCAACAACGACTTCGACACCCTGATTCCCGGCGTCGCCTCTGGCACCAAGTATGATGTCTCCATCGCCGCCATCACCGATACCCCCGAGCGCGAGAAGGAGGTCAGCTTCTCCGACGCCTACTATATGGATGACCAGGCGATCGTGACCAAGACCGACAACACGGATATCACCGCCGACAACTACGCCGAGAAGCTCAACAACGCCGACGCCACGATCATCGTCCAGTCCGGTTCCACCGCCGAGGACTTCGCCAACGAGAACTTCCCCAAGGCCAAGATCGTCCCCTATAAGGATGCCACCGAGTGCTTCAGCGCCTTGCAGTCCGACAAGGGCACGGCCGTCGTGACCAACCGCTCCGTCGCGAGCCAGCTCACCGCCGACCAGTTCACCACCTGCCAGACCATCAAGCAGGTGAGCACCGGCGAGGAGTACGCCATCGCCATCAATCAGGGCAACACCAAGCTCAAGTCCGACATCAACAAGGCCATCAAGGAGCTTACCGACGACGGCACCGTCGATTCGCTCATGAGCAAGTACAACATCAAGTAAAAACTCCCCGTTTTTACCCGTTGGCCCTCTCCGTTTTCGCGGGGAGGGCTTTTGCGGTTACGCGGGGGCTGTTATGGCCCCCTGTCAGCAAGTGTCCACAAAACGATAGGAGTCATCTTGTCATATCTGAAGAAGGGGTCCGCGAAGATGCGCTACCGGTCCGGCAGGCTGTTGGGCCCCCTGGCGTGCGCGTTTGCCGTCGCGTTCGCGCTTCTCGGCACCGGGCTTGTTCTGCCCGCGCCCGCGAGCGCGCTCGAGACGGCCAAGATCACCGCCCGCCCCAACACCGGTTCGGGCAGCGATGTCGTCGGCGGCACCGAGACGCGCGTCACGTGGGAGGTCCAGGCCGATGCGGACGAGGCGCTCACCGGTCTTACCATGACCTTCCCCGAAGGGACCAAGCTCGGTGACGAGGATACGCGCCTCACCATGCTCTCGGGCTCCGACCTCATGGACCGCATACCCATGAAGCCCACCGTTAAGGTTTCCGGCGAGACAATCAAGCTCGACTTTGGCGAGACCGCGCCCGCGGGCGGGTACTTTCGCGTCGAGGTCTACGGCGTGACGTTCCCCGTCGAGGGCGGTACCGAGTCGTTCAAGGGCACGTACACGCTCGATGGCGGCGCCGTCAAGAACGTCTCGAAGATCCCGACGGTCGACATCAAGGGCGTCACGGCGTTCGATAACTTCCTCGCCGAGCTCAAGGCTCAGCCCTGGGTCGCCGCTTGGAACTCCAACACGTTCCTGCGTCTGTTCCTCAACCCGGTCATCTTGGTCCAGAGCCTGCCGATCGTCTTCCGCGGCTTCCTCATGTCGCTCTCGATCGTGCTCGTGGCGTTCCCGCTCGCGATCCCCTTCGGCTTCATCCTGTCGCTCATGCGCATCTCGAAGTCGCGAATCCTGCGAGCCCTGGCGAGCATCTACGTCAACCTCATCCGCGGAACCCCGGCGTTCCTGCAGATCTACATCGCGTTCTTCGGCCTGCCGCTCGCCGGTGTGCACGTCGACGACTACGTGCTCGGCGTCATCGTCATGGCGATGAACTCCTCGGCCTACCTGTGCGAGATCTTCCGCGCCGGTATCCAGTCCATTCCCAAGGGCCAGAACGAGGCGGCCCGTTCTCTTGGCATGAACGCCTTCCAGACGTTGCTCTACGTCATGATCCCGCAGACGTTCCGCAACGTCCTGCCCACCCTCACGAGCGAGTTCATCCTGCTCTACAAGGACACGTCGCTCCTCGCGGCCGTGGGCGTGGTCGAGATCGTCATGAACGCGCGCACTATCGTCGCCACCACGGGCTCCATCACGCCCTATGTGGTCGCCGCGCTCTTCTACCTCGTGATCACGCTGCCTGCCGCAAAGCTCGTCGATCGTCTCGAGGCCCGGCTTTTGGGCAAGGGCGACGACACCAAGAAGAAGCGTCCGCGCAAGAGCGCCGGTACCGTCGTCGCGACGCCCGCCGACCACGTCGCCGGTCTGTAAGGAGGCCTTGCAATGAGTGATTCCAAGAACACGGGCGAGGTCGTCGTCCAGATCAAGAACCTGCAGAAGGCCTATGGCGACAACGTCGTCCTGCGCGACATCGATCTCGATGTCCATAAGGGCGAGGTCGTCGTGGTGCTGGGCCCTTCCGGTTCGGGCAAGTCGACGATGCTCCGCTGCATCAACCGCCTCGAGGAGCCCACGTCGGGCACCATCACCGTCGAGGGCGTGAACGTTTGCGAGAAGGGGGTCGACCTCAACCGCGTCCGCACGCACTTAGGGATGGTGTTCCAGCAGTTCAACCTGTTCCCGCACCTCTCGGTCAAGAAGAACGTCATGCTCGCGCAGCAGAAGGTCCTCAAGCGCTCTAAGGAGGAGGCCGAGAGGATCGCCGTCGAGGAGCTCACGAAGGTGGGCCTCGCCGAGCGTATCGACTTCATGCCGAGCCAGCTTTCCGGTGGCCAGCAGCAGCGCGTGGCCATCGCCCGCGCCCTGTCGATGAATCCGCACGTCATGCTCTTCGACGAGGCGACCTCCGCTCTCGACCCCGAGCTCGTGCGCGACGTCCTGGGCGTCATGCGCGATCTGGCGCACGCGGGCATGACGATGATCGTCGTTACCCACGAGATGGGCTTCGCTCGCGATGTCGCCGACCGCGTGGTCTTCATGGACGGCGGCGTGATCGTCGAGGAAGGTACGCCCTCCGAGGTCTTCGACCATCCCAAGAGCGAGCGCACCCGCGCCTTCATCGGCAACATCGCCTAGGTGGTTCCGTCTTTTTTTCCTTAAGACCTTCCCGGGTTTGCGGGGCCGTGGTCCATAGGGCCACGGCCCCGTTTTTTATTTGTGTCCCGAACTGCTGGCACCCTTCTGTTCGGTGTAATGTTGCCTTTGGGGTGCCATCACCCCAAAATGGGGACTGCCCCCAAATTGGGGTTCGTGGTCAGATGGGGGAGCGATTTTGTTGGGAGGTCCCTGTGGATAATGCCGATATCACGCGCCGGGCGTTTCTCTCCGCCGCGGCGGCGACCGCCTTGGGGCTTTCCGGATGTCGTGACGGCGGGCGTGCCGGTGACTCCGGAATCGCGCCTTCAGGGCCGCGGACGGGGTCCGTTCGCTCCGGGCGACGCATGGCTGCGAAGACCAAACGGAGCCACCGGCCGGTCATCGATGAGGTGCTCGAACGGATGACGCTCGATGAGAAGGTGGCCCAGCTCTTTGTGGTGACGCCCGAGCAGCTCACGGGCATGG
>ERZ808240.3304-NODE-3304-length-15975-cov-18.311307_pt1 | contig 15975 bp, 11 predicted proteins | sample MGYA00521084_ERZ808240 | MGnify/ENA primary metagenome ERZ808240 (study PRJEB31516, sample SAMN03275571) | gut metagenome | biome: mammalia-associated habitat; material: feces | host: Papio cynocephalus | place: Kenya | collected 2012-08-06 ... | reverse complement strand
CTTTTTTAGTATGTTGGTTAGGGTTGAATTTTATTTTACATTCGCTTTTTGTCTTTATCCTCCATTTTGTGTTTGTTTTGCTATTTCCTACACCTTATTATATATATAGTTGTCGCTTCTGGAGGTAGGGATTGTTGGTTTGTTACCATGTTTTATACTCATTTTTGTCTGTTTTTATACTGTTTTTACTGCAATTTTTGTAAAAAGATTTCATTTCTTCGAACATAAATTTTATACTTATTCTCCCACGAAATCAGCGCTTTATGTTGTTTTTTCCTTACTGAGAATTGCTTCTTTTTTATCTTTTCGGGGGCTTGTTTTGTTTAAAGCTTTTTCTTTAAAAAGGCTTCGTTTTTTAATTGTAAAATTTAAAGTTAACGTTTGTTTTGTTTTATATATGTAAAGTTTGATGTTGTAAATTGTAAAACATGTAAATTCAAATATACAAATCGAAATCAGAATAGAAGAGTAAGATTATCGATTTAGAATTTTAAAGTGTAAATATGTAAATGTAAAAATCTAAATATTTAAAGTTGAATGAATAATTATACATGTAAAAATATACGATGTAAGTGTCTAAAACTCAGATACATTTATACTAAAATAGTAGTTCATATACCTTGTTTTACACCAATTTTACTATAAAATACGAACTTTCTCCATATTTACTCTATATATGTAGAAAATAAATGGTTAGAAACCAATTCTTTAGGGTTTAAAGAAAAAGGAAATATTACCTACAATATCAGTGTTGTAAATTTGAATTTGTAAAAGTGAATATGTCTTTTTAAAGATTGACTATTTTAAATTTATAAATTAAAATATGTAAATGTAATATTTAAAACTTAAAATATATCTTTATAAAATTGTATAGCTCAAAAAAATGATTTACCTTTGTAAAATCAATAAAATAATCACCTATTAGATAAAATTTGATACAGAAATGGATATGAAAGATAGAATCATACAGCTGATGGAGACCAAAAATATGACCCAGCAGGCGTTTGCAACTTTTACAGGTTTGTCTACGGCAACAGTGTGTGGAATCCTTAAAGAGAGGACGAAACCAACTCTTGCTACTGTTGAAGCTATTAATAATGCATTTCCTAATATTAATCTGGACTGGTTGATGTTTGGAAAGGGGCAGATGTTTTTGGAGGAAAAAACGGATGACGACAACTCCTCTACCCTACAGGACGGAAATGCAGGCAAGGAACAGTCGCTCGACTTCGGAGGGAATAATCTTCAGCCAGATTTGTTTTCTGGAACTTTGCAACGTAGCGCTTCTGTTAACACCGGGAATGCCGGACAGGTGTCGCAAAGGGGTGTTGTTGGCGCTAATGTTGTTTATAAGGAAAAGGAATTGCGTAAAATCACAGAAATACGCGTCTTTTATGATGATCAGACGTGGGAATGCTTTGTTCCTAAGGCAAAATAATATTTTGTAGGGCGATATTATTTGTAGAAAGTCGATTTTATCGATATTTTACCTAATTTTGCAAGAAATTTATAAAAACTGATGAAAAAATACGTTTTAGATCTTATTGTTTCTTCCGTAGAGCATATAAATGACAAATATGTTCTACTGAAGCTTACGCATTCTGAGGCTTTGCCGAAGATGTTGCCCGGACAGTTTGTGGAGATTAGGGTTGACGGCTCGCCAACTACATTCCTTAGACGTCCGATTTCTATAAATTTCGTTGATTGCCAAGCTAATGAGCTGTGGTTGCTTGTTGCTGCTATTGGCGATGGTACTCGGACTTTGGCGCGACTGAAGGCTGGAGATAAGCTCAATTGCATGCTGCCGCTTGGAAACTCCTTTACTTTGCCTGGGAACAAGGATGCTAAAGTTCTGCTCGTAGGTGGTGGCGTTGGCGTGGCTCCGTTGTTGTATTTTGGTAAGGTGCTGAATGATAATGGAATACGTCCGGTATTCTTGCTCGGTGCCCGTTCTGCCAAGGATTTGCTGCTGCTCGATGAGTTTGCCAAGTATGGTGAGGTTTGTGTAACGACGGAGGATGGTACTGAAGGTGAGAAGGGGTTTGTTACTAATCACTCTGTGCTTCAGCGGGTTAAGTTTGACCAGATTTCGGTTTGCGGACCAAAGCCGATGATGGTGGCTGTGGCTCGATATGCTAATGCAAAGGGAATCTTTTGTGAGGTTTCACTTGAAAATAAAATGGCATGTGGCGTTGGGGCCTGTTTGTGTTGCGTAGAGGGGACAAAAAAAGGCAATTTGTGCGTTTGTAAGGATGGACCTGTTTTTAATATAAATGATTTATCATGGCAGATTTAAAGGTTAATATAGGGGATTTAAAGCTGAAAAACCCTGTTATGACAGCTTCAGGAACGTTTGGGTATGGACCTGAATATGCTGATTTCGTGGAACTTAGCGAGATTGGCGGTATTATAGTGAAGGGTACAACTCTTAAACCTCGACAGGGAAATGATTATCCGCGAATGGCTGAGACGGCATCGGGGATGCTCAATTGTGTAGGACTTCAGAATAAGGGCGTTGACTATTTTTGTGAGCATATCTATCCGGAAATTAAAGATATCAACACGAATATGATTGTAAATGTAAGTGGTTCTTCGCCAGAGGATTATGCCGAATGTGCCGCCAGAATTGATGCTCTTGACAATATTCCGGCTATTGAATTGAATATATCATGTCCGAACGTTAAGGATGGCGGAATGGCATTTGGTGTGACATGTGCCGGGGCTGCAAGTGTTGTTAAGGCGGTGCGACAGCGTTATCATAAAACGCTGATAGTCAAGCTCTCCCCTAACGTTACGGATATAACAGAGATCGCCAAGGCTGTTGAGGCTGAAGGTGCCGACAGCGTTTCGCTTATCAATACACTCATGGGAATGGCGATTGATATTGAGAAAAGGAAGCCGCTGCTGAGTATTAATACCGGCGGACTAAGTGGACCTGCTGTTAAGCCTGTTGCCGTGCGTATGGTATGGCAAGTGGCAAAAGCGGTCAGCATTCCGGTTGTCGGACTTGGTGGTATTTGCAATGCTCATGATGCCATTGAATTTATGCTTGCCGGTGCAACGGCTATTGAAATCGGAACTGCAAACTTCCTTGATCCTCAGGTTACGGTCAAGGTGAAAAATGGTATTAATGAGTGGCTTGATGCTCATGGATGCAAGTCGGTTTCTGAAATTATTGGTGCTTTGGAAGATTAATTCGTTTGAAGTATATAAACATTATAGTTAAAAATAATAAATATACATAATGTTTATAAGTCTTAACTATAGTAAATAAAGATAAAAGAAATTTGAGCAGATAAGTATTCATATTTCTTTTATCTTTACTTTATTGATATTATTATTTTACAAATCATTATCTCTTAAATTTTTCCTTAAAACTTTTTCTCATAAAATTTGGTCATGTTTAATAAATGTTGTAACTTTGCAGCCGCAAAAAGGGGTTCCGTAGCTCAGTTGGATTAGAGCAACGCCCTTCTAAGGCGTGGGTCCAGGGTTCGAATCCCTGCGGAATCACTTGAAACAAAACAACGTTAAAGAGGAATTTACTTAGGTAAGTTCCTCTTTGTTGCTTATATACAGATGGTTACGAAAAAGTAACCTAAAAATCAGACAGTTATTTAGAGGTCGAACGAAATGTCTAACTACACGGCGGGGTCACGCTTGGTAGACAAAAAGGGACATAACGGGACACAACAGTACAAAAATGTGTGACACTTTGTGTTACACTTTTTGAAATGTGTTACACTTCTATGTTTATAATACATGGATGAACACTAAATAGCTGAGAATTAGTCTTAAAGTTGCTTAAAAGTCCAATTTTTCCTTATTTGTTTTCAAGAGCTGCCGTCTAAAACCAACTTTAAGATGAAGAAAAATTTGGTAGAGGTCGTATTCGACCGCAGAAAGATTTCTGCAAAGAAGGGGTATGGATTTTTGGAGGTACAGGTCTATTTAGGACGTGAAGCTCGTAAGTACGTAATGGTGGATAAATGTTCACCGGACGAATGGGAAAATATTGCCTCCTCCCCCGAAACATTGGCAATAGTAGAAAAGTGCAAGAAAATTATTGCTGCAATGGATGTTCTTGAAGAGGAACGTACAATTGAGAATTTCATGTATCACTTTAAAGGTGAAGAAAAGAAATCCAAAGAAGATGAGGAGCAAGACAATGGCAACAAGAACTTCATAACCTTTATGGAGATGTGTCTTGACGGCGAGGAATTGCGTGAAGGTACACGTAGACATAAGAAGGTCGTGATTGATGCTGTACGTACTTATGGCAAGTTAAATACATACAAAGACTTGACTCCAAAGCGCATTATGGATTTTGACAATTGGCTTCATAATGGTACACGAACAGATATAACCTGTTTCGGTTATCACAAAAAAATCCACAAATGGGTACGTCAGCTATATAAAATGGGTGAGATAAAACAGGATCCTTATGATATTGTAACCATCAAGAAAGGAAAGAGCAAAGAACGTGAGCCGTTGACAGAAAATGAGTTGAAGGTAATGAGATGCTACAAGTTTACGGGAAAACTTGAAAGAGTACGTGATTTGTTTATTTTTGCAGCATATACCGGACTTTCTTTTTGTGATACACAAGCTTTTGATTTTAGTAAAATGACAAAGAAGGAGGGTGGCTTATATTACATTGATGGAAGTCGTATAAAAACAGATACAAAGTTTTTTACTCCCATTTTGGCACCAGCTTTGGATGTACTAAAAAAATACGACTATAAGTTGCCGCATATAAGTAATCAAAAAGCCAATGACTACCTTCATCTTATTCAAATGGAGCTTCATATTCGTCAAAACCTCACTTTCCACGTTGCGCGCCACACCTTCGCCACCCTCGCCCTGTCGCATGACGTGCCCATCGAGAATGTGGCACGCATGCTCGGACATCAGGACATCAAAACAACACAGATATATGCCAAGGTGCTGCGCTCCACGATCGAGCGCCATGCCGAAGCACTGCAAGGCGCACTACTCTAAAATCCGGTAGAAAATGCCTTTAAGTAACCGTGACCTTCCCGACTCGTGGAATGTCGCGGTTATTTTTTCACACAGATACTTGCCGCCGTTGATGTAGAACACCGCCCTCGGCGAGGGCACCGTGTCCGACAGAAAAGAGAAATGGTACTTCTTCTTTCCGTCGATGTTGTATTTAATGCCGCTGCTCTGTGTATTTCCATTGATGCGAAGCGAATACTCTTCGGCATAGACGACGGAGAAATCGTCGCGCACCTCGATGAAGTCCACCACCGGGTGCGGCTGATACGGCAGATGATAAAACCTGCCGTCCCAAATCCCCATGTAGATGCACGAGAAATAATCCTCCGAATTGTCCTTTTCCCCCTTGGAAATGGCATAGCTCGCCGTGCCCTGTGCCAGATCCGCGGCATCATAGTCAATGCCGTCATGCCCCCTCGTGTTCTCCGTGACGCCCGACCATGTCGTACTGTCGCCGCTGCTGACGGTGCCGTCCTCCGACATCACCCACCCCGTGTTGTCGCCCATATCACCGCAGTTGAGAAACAGCATGTTCCCGTACGTGTCGTCAGTGCCCTCAATCCATGCCGGCACGATCTTAATCTCGATGTCGTCAGAATCCTCACTTACGAACCTCTCCCCGAACTGGTTTACCGGAAGCAGGCGGTTATAATACTTGTACATCTTGCTTTCCCCGATTTTCTTGTAAAACACCGACTTGTAACAGTACATCACGAAATACGTACCGTTCTCCTTGCAGAAAAAAAGCTTGTTTCCCTTGGATCCGCGCATATAGCCGCGAGTGAACCCCTCTCCGCTGTGTCCGGGTCCAGATATTGTCTGCACCCCCGAAACCTGCAGCCCCTTCGCTTCCGATAGAAGTTCCTCCATGGTATTGAAGACAACCGCCTTCTTTTTGTTCGCCCGTATGAACCAGTCGCATGAGGAATACGCCCATAGAAGCGAGTCATTGTCGGCATACTTCAGATTAGAGCTGCCGAAATACTTTGAATCATCCTCCCTCGACACCTCGGCAGAATACGAATCCACCACCTTTTCAAGTCTCACGCTCTCCACCTTTTCAAGAGCCATGCGAGTAAAGGTAAAAGAAATTGTCCTGTTCTTGTGGTTGATGTCGAACTCCCCCGAAAGGAAATATTCCAGCTGCTCGAAGAACTCCGTCAGCGACCAGTGAGGAAGAGCGATGGCAAAGTTCCACGCCTCCCACGAGGGCGGCAGAGTGTTGCAGATAACAAGATCCTTCATCCTCGACACGGTAAGTTGCGAGAAATCCCCCGTGTACCCCGTGACCTCACAGATCTTGTTCAGGATATAGAGAAGATACGGCTGGAACGTCAGCGAACTCCTCTGCTGCGTAAACTCCTTGTACTTGCCGCTTTCCGCATCCACAGAAACCACATTGTGCAGTTCCCCGTAAGAATTGTTAGCCCACGGCAGCGGCACCCAGTTGTTGTAAGGATAGGGACGGAATGCATCCGCCGGGTCATAATGACTCGGCGACCTGTCCTCCGGATAGCCGAGAAAGAGCTCGTTAAGATAGACGTCGTCAAAGGTAGATTCAAAGTTCTGCGCGCTCTTGCCCTCAAGAAACTGCGTCTTCACCTCCGTGTCGGAAATCTCCGTAATGGTGATGCACCCCGACTTGTAGAAGTCCCCGTCGCGGATGTCGCAGTCAAAGACGACATTTGACTTCTCCACGTCCGTGCGGTGGATGTGCCCGAAAATCTCGATGTTCTGGGCGCATCCCTTCAAAGGAAACGTAATGGTCAGCGTATAAGAATCGCTGCCAGTAAACAGACGATTTTCAAAAATAAAGTCAAATGACGTGTTCTTTTTAAGGCAGGCAAGTTTGCCGTTAATGATAATCTGCATGATTTATTTCCTCCTTGATTTAGGTGTTTTGTTTCTGATAAGCGTGTTGTATTCATCCTGCGCCTGTTTGATGCCCGTGTCTCCGGTGACCGTGTTCACCGTGACAAACGGCTCCGACAACCTCTGCTGCAAAAGCTTCATCGTGTCGGCATAGCCGGCGATGACCTTGGAACTCTGCACAATAGCCGCCGCAGCCAGTCCGTCCGACTGCTGCTGCACGATGATAGGCTGTTGAGCCTGTTGCGTATTTCCATACGAAGAAGGCGCAATAGACCGGCTAACATCATCGGCTCGTAAGGATCCGATGGTGTTAGTCCGCTGCGCATAGTCAAGGGCGTTGATGATAGGTCGTGCGACAGGAGAAGCAAGCATCTCCTGCGAAGCCACCCATTCCCCGGCATGAACGATGCCGACTTCTTCATCAACCCTACCCGAAGGAGTGAAACCGCCGCGCATATACCCCTGGCTTTCCGAAGCCTGCTGTTGCTTCTTTATAGCCGCAATCTGGATGGCACCTGCAGCGATAGCCATAGCCGCGGCAATAGGAGCAAGGATATAACCCACCATAGGAATGGCGGCAGCCGATCCGTAAGCCGACAACGCATTCTGTGCCGTCTGCGCCACGGCTTGCAATACCTGCATCGTGAACATCTTCTTGTTCGCCTCGTTCTTTTTCTTTGCAAGTTCCTTCTGCTTCTGCTCCTCCAGCTTCTTCACCTTGTAGTTGTTGCCCTCCGCCTGACTAATCTCCTTGTCATACCGCTTCTCGATGGCGGCAGTCTGAATCTCCAGTTCCGCCTGAATAAGCGACGTCATGCCGGAGAAAATCGACGACATTCCCGAAGTCAACGTATCGAAGGAACCCGTTACCGCCTGTCCCCAGTCAGACTTCAGCCATTCCGTAACATCCTCCGCCATACCCTGGAGAACATTCCTGTTTTCATCCTTGTACTCCTGTCCGTACTTCTTTGCGAGAGCCACCTTCGCCTTCTGGTAAGCCTTCTCGATGCGCAGCTTTTCCTCCGCATCATCGCCGGCAGCCTTTATCTCGTTGCGGTAGACCTCGTCAAGGGCATTGCTTTCCTTAGTGTACTTCTCCTTTTTCTCACCCTTGTTGTCTCCGAAGACATCCTCCTTGATCTTTTCAATCTCCTTTTTGTGCTTCTTCTCGTTTTCCTCCGTCTCCTTGATACGCTTCTTCTGGTTCTCGACAAGCTTTTCCTGATAAGCCTTGTCCGCAGCGAGTTTCTCCTTGCTTCCTTCAGAAAAGACTTTAGTCAAACGGCGTAGATGCTCCAGCTCCATAAGTTCAAGAGCATCGTCATACGTCTTCTGGTCCACCTTCCCGTCGATGAACCTCTGCTTTTCAGTAGCCACAAGTTCATTATAATAGTCATTCTCCTCCTTTGCCGACTGCGTATTCTTGTCATCCACCAACTTCTTCTTGGCTTCATAGAAAGCCGCCTCCGCTTCCATTTTCTGTTCCGTCGTAGCCTTGCCGTTCGCCATGACCTTCTCGTTATACTCGATGTCAATCTCCGTCATGCGGTTTGTGTACTCCTCAAAGTCCTTCTCACCCTTGGCGTATGCGATACGGTTTAATGCCTGTTCCCGTGTCCGCCAGTCCTTTTCAGACTTCAAGACATCCTCGCTTTTATCTTTTTTCTTTTTGTCCGGTTTAGTTGGAGGCGTGGCATTTGTAGGCTCGTCCTCTTCTGTCGTCTTTTTCGTCTCCTCCGCCGCATCCTTGGCGATGTCCTTGCCGTAGATACCTGTAATGACCGCCTCGCGCTTGTCAAGCTCCTCAATCTTTTTGTCAATGTCCTTCGTACCGTTCTTTATACGAGTGTTGAGAGCCGTGTTCTGTGCCGAAGCCGCCATGCCGCCGAGCCTGTCGCCCGTAACGACCCGGTGCTTGTCCTCGTATTCAAGTTTGTTCTTTCTCTCCTGCTTCTCGATGTTAAGGTCCGCACGCTGCTTGCCGATTTCCTTCAGCTTGTCCTTTGCACCCTCAATTTCATACTTCCGGGTGAGCGACTTCAGATAATCGTCAAGCGCCTTCTTGTTCTCCTTGTATTTTCCTGTCGTATCGTCAAGCTGCGCATTGTAGTTGGGAATAATCCTGTTCAGCGCATCAATCGCCGTGTGGCGATCCTTTAATGACTGCGTTTCATCACGCGCCACGGCAAGAAGGGCGTTGATTTTGTTCTTCTCCTCGACGATGCCCTCCTGCCCACGTTTCCGTATCTCCTGCAAGTCTTTTTCGGACTGCGACACCTCCGTCATGCGCTTGTAAAGCTTGTACAATCCCGTACCCAAGAGAATCACCGCCGCAAGAATGGCGCCGTACCCCGAAGCCAGCTGCGCCCCCTGTTTCTTTAGGTCCGACATCAGCCACGACTGCCGCACCCAATTCCCTTGTAATTTAGCCAATCCCATTTGCAGAAGAAGATGAACCGCATGCAGCGTACCCACCACAGTCTTGTACGCAACAGTTGCCGTCTTGCAGATGACGAGCCACGCATAATGCGCCTTGAAAGCTATATTGCTTGCATTCACCGCAATTTTGTACGCAACAAAAGCGGCAGTAAGGGAAATGATAGCCGTTGCATTTTCCTTTACAAAAGTAATTGTAGAAGACATGAACTTCAAGAGAAGCGTAGTAGAAGAAATGACATGGCTCATAATCGGCTGCAGCTGCTGCCCGAGCGCCACCGCCATTTCCGTGACCCCCTTCCGAGCCTTGTCAAGTCCGGCTTGCACCGTCGTGTTCTGAACATTGAACTCGTTGGTAACGGACGTACCTTCCGCAAAAGCCTTGTTTGCCTCCTCCTGTTCCCACCGAACCATGTCAAGGTTTCTGGCAAGAGCTGAAATCACCTGTGCCGCACGTGCCCCGTTCTCCCCCATATCCTTGAAGACAGGCGCCAACACATCAATGTTGCCCAGTTCATGGAGCCTGTCGAGCAACATAAGAAGACCCTCGTTAGTGCTTTTCTTTAGAGTCTCGTTGAACTCCTTCGCATTAAGCCCCGTTGCCTTTATGATTTTGTCGTTCTCCTTGAACATGTCCATAATGACCTTTGAAACGGCAGTCGCCGACATCTCCACCGCCTGACCCTGACTGTCCAACACCGCAGCAAACCCCATAATCTCGGGAATCGTCATTTTAGCCTGTGCCCCCACGCCAGCCATGCGCTGCGCGAAGTTTGCAAGATACGGAGCCGAAGCCGTGCAGTTCTGCGAAAGCTCATTAATCACCGAACCCACGGCAAGAAGAGCCTTTTCCGTTCCCATACGCTCCTCATCCCCGAAGATACTTGTGAGTTTGGAAAGAGTAAGCGTCGCCCCCTCTCCAAGGTCGTCCAAAGCAACATTGATTTGGTCAGCCGCCCGAACAAAGCCGAGCACATCCTCCTGTGAAGTCTTGCCGAGCCTTCCGGCTTCCTGTGCGAGCTTGTTCAAATCCTCCCGAGCCGTTCGGGTATCGATTTTTTTGAATTCCTCGTTCAGTTCAGCAACACCCGAAGCCGAAAGTCCCGTAAACTTGCGTACATTCGCCATCTCCTGGTCCATATCCGCAAAAGCGTTCACCGCCGAGCGCCCCGCCATGACAAGACCTGTAACGGCAGCCGCCATTCCGGCGATAGCCGTCTGCCAATCGTTCAGCTTGCGGTTCATACGTTCCCACAGACTTTCATTCTCCCGAAGTTCCGAGTTTACTTTTGCTATCTCCGCCTTAACACGCTTGATAGCCTCACACTGGCGGTTCCACTCCTCGCTGCCACGCTCAAGTCCGTTAAGACTGCGCTTTAACTGGGATAGAGTGCGGTTCAGTTCCTTAGGCGACGTCTGGTCCAACCTCGCCAAAACATTCTCCACTCCTTTACTTGCACTCTCGATTTGAGAAATCTGCCTGTTCGTTTCCTTCAACTCCTTCTTCAATCGAGTCAGTTGCGACCTGTTCCCTGCCGCAGCCGCTTTCTCGATAGCCTTTTCAAGATTGGAAGCTTGCGATTTGAGTTTGGCAAGCATATCCTCCGCCTGTTTACCGTTTACAGTAAGGGTAACCGTTGCGTTAGCATTAATAGATGACATAGTCCTTTCGAATTTGAATGTTATACGACAGCAAAAATAGCGACACGGGAACATTCATAAAAAGACGCAAAATCAAGACGTTAAGCCCGAAAAAGGGCACGAGGATTTAAGGAAATCCGCCATTTTTTAAGACATAAAAAATATAACGTCTTGATTACCAACGAGAAAAGGGATTGTTAAGGGAAATTCCCTTAACCCGTCTTGATAAAGACCCCCCGACCGCCCTGTACTGCCGAACCGCTCCGAGGCTTTCAAGGAAGCGGAATATGTGAATAAATGTTAATTTTAAGTTTCTCGATAACGACAAAATGCCGAAGTTGCGCTAAAAGGCGAAAAATCCGAATAAGGCGAAAAGGAAGAAAAGGCGGATTAGGTTTCGGGAGATGCGAGAGCGACCGCCAAGTTTCGCAAAGCACGAAAGCCACTCCAAGTTTCGCAAAGGCGCAAAGATGCTCTGAGTTTCACGCTGATGAAAGGGACACTCCGAGTTTCGGGAAGACATAGGGTTTCGGATTGGGAGCAATGGGAGGACTAAAAGAAATGGGCAAAGGTTTCGGAAAAGTAGGGAGTTTCGGGATGACATAGGGTATCGGGAAGGCATATGGGACTGACACGACCAATGGGACGAATACGAGGGAAAAGCGAGGGTTTCGGGTGATGACGTGAGAGCCGAGGTTTCGGGAAATCGGGTATCGGGGAGGCAAATGGGACTGATACGACCAATAAGACGAATACGAGAGGGAAAAAGCGAGGGTTTCGGACGATAGCGAGGGTTTCGTGATGGTGCAAGATGATGCCACGCACTACAAAGCGACCCACGAGCCGACCGAGCCATCGGGCGGTAATGCGGCAGTGGTGAGAGATGAAAAGGTGATGCGCCTGTCGGTCTTCAGCCGACATGGGGGCGCATCGGCTTTTCATCGGCTTTACTTCACTCTCAATAAAACTTGTTTTACTGAGGGGAAGTAATGCTCACCTCTGCCATACCTATTGAATAAGCGAGAGTGCTGTCTGACTTTTAGCAATCTCCGATTGCCATAAGTCAGACGGCTTTCTCGCATTGACAGACAATAGAAAGCGCCGCTTTACCGGACAAAGGGCGAAGCCTGTGAGGAAATGAAGGCATTGCCTTATTGCAGAGAGAGTGAAGGCGCAGCCTTGCAAAAAGCGAATGGATGTGGAGAGAAATGCAATGAAGTGGGAATGTAGGGTTTCGGCTTGGCGCGAAGAGCCAAGGCGGAACCCGTAATGGGAACGTAATGGAATGTAGCGCAACGTCCTTTCGCAACTCTGAAAGGTGAAGGGTGTGCAACACTGTTCACCTTTTAATAAAGACAGACATCGAAGATGTGGAAAATGAAAATGACGCTTGCGTGTTGATGATTGACGTGGAGGTCAGACAAGCACGCTGAAAGCGTTGCTTGGCTGGGTGGAGCGTCAATCATAAGCGGAGGTGGTGCATTGTTCGGTGGCGAGGACCGGCGCAGCCGTGAAACCGTGGGGCGTGGAATGAAGTGGAGGTGCTTCGGGCTGACGTGTAGGAAAGTGTGTGTCGCTTACCACATGCCGTAACTCGTGTGCCTGCACTTTCTCTGAAAGACGCAGCGGACTTGTCGACGCTTGCGGCGATGTGTCCGATGCCCTTCCAGAGAAAAGAGTTGCGGCACGGATTAAGGGAAGTGGCATACTCTTTCCGCAACAGAAGAACGGAGAGCCGGAACGCAATGGAACGCCCCACGGTTTTCTTAGCCACAGCGTGGCTTGTACTCGCCATGAACAATGCACCGCCGGAGCCGTTGCCAGAAGGCTTTAGCCTTTTTCTTTTCTTCGGGCGTGGGAGCGCCGAAGTACAATTAGGATGATACCTATTATAAATAGGAGGATGAAAGTGAGCTTTGTGGATGATGAAAGGAAATGCTTGCTTTCCTTTTGTTTATTTTGCGCCTTGGCGTATGAGGACTGCATCGCCTTGGCGAGGCTGTCCGCTTCCTGCTGGTACATTGAGGACTTTTCCTCGACCGTTTGGGAGAGGTGAAGTCCGTAGACGGTTACTTTGGACGGCTGCGCCGTGGAAAATGAAGAAGACTTTGTCTTGGTGTTCTTATTGGGCTTGCCCGTAGAGGGAGAAACGTCAGGGAGTGGCGCAGAGGTATCGGAGTGCTCACTGGTGTTTCGGGTGGGTGGGAAATATAGAGCGCAGCTGTCAAAGGAAAGGGCGGTGAGGCGCCTTAAAGAGCTGGATGAAAGATTCTCGGCGGATCGCCATTGGGCTTGCACAACGGCGTTCCGACCGCTTTCATGGGATGATGTAACTGTCTTTGCGCTCTTGCACGATAGTACAAATGCGGAAAGAAAAATGGAAAGATTTAAAAATGGAAGGATTGAAGGATGTTTCATATTTGGGGATTCAGATGTTGGCATATTCTTTTGTGGCATCGAAGGACGGGCAGGCTTTCGGGGCGAAGTCGCGGTGACTGCGGATGCTGGCATGGGGGAACTGCTCTTTTAGCTCTTTGAGAAGAGATAAAAGTGCAGCCTTCTGTGCTGACGTGCGAGTGTCCTTCGGACTCTTGCCGTCAGTTGCTAAGCCGCCGATGTAGCATACTCCGATGCTATTTGTGTTGTGCCCCTGGCAGTGCGCTCCAACCGCTCCGATTGGACGTCCTGTGTGTATGCTGCCGTCAAGGTAGACAACAAAGTGATAGCCGATGGAGGCGAATCCGCGTTGGCGGTGCCAATGGTCGATGTCGGCGACGGTGAAAGACTTGCCTTCGGGGGTGGCGGAACAGTGGATTATTATTGTGGTGATTTTTCGCATTGTTTAATTTTTTAGGCTCATTGGGCATTATAGGCTCAATGGGCGATGAATTAATGATAGGCTCAATGGGCGATTATTTTTTAGGCTGTTGTTCCTCTTCGAGTTTTTTGTCGAGATAGGAGCGGAGTTCGGAGTACTTGCTTTGGATGTAGATGGTAACCCCGAAGATGGATCCGGCATAGATAAGGCACTCGGCGAAGATGCCGAGGACCGACTCGTGGATTTGACCGGTGGGCGGTACGACGAAGCCTGCGACGGCAAGGAGGAATCCGCCGATCAGCATGGCGATTGCAGAAGTAATCTGGATGTTTTCTTTAGTTTCTTTAGTCATGATGATAAGAATTGAGTTGGTGATAATTTTGTCTTTTAAGAGTTACGAATGAGATGTTATATTTGCATCGTGATCGTGGCATGAGGCCATTTTCTTTGGGATATGGTATGAGACCATTAACCCTTTGGCGCTGTGGTATGAAACCATTGCGCCTTTATTTTTTCTTAGAACTTTGCGAATTTATATTCAGTTCTAAAGTTATTTCCCGATTCTCTATAAGCATCAACATTAACCTTAAAGACGGCGAGGTTTGTCCGTAAGTCCGAAAAGCGGAACGTCCATGAAAAATCCGTTTCCTTGTAGAATCCGATTGCAAACTTGAACGATGGACTTTTTCGCAAAATGGAAAAAAGTTTCTTGCCGTATGGAATTCTGATATCATATATAGTTCCGTCAGGGTTTTCAATGACCTTTACTTTTGAAAAAAGCGTTTCGGGAGTTTGCAGATATCTGTGAAAGTTTTCACCGGGTTGCATTTTTTCATCGCGGAACGAAACCGTGTCGTCGCTGTTGATGATGATTTTCTTGGAGTCATAAAACCTGTTCCAGCCACGGCGTTTCGGGAGATATTCCCTTGGCAACTCCGGGTTCCCACTGTCTGCCCACCGCCTTGAAGTACGAGTCGTGTAACGGAAGATGACGGGGATGAGCCCCGACTTCACCAATTGGCTTGCACCCTGAATGAAGATTTTGTTGTCCTTGATGATAGCCTCGATGTGGACGGTGGTAGTTTGGCGCATGGAGGCGAAAGTATTGATGTTGTTCTGGAGCGTGCGGATGGAAGACTTCAGAGAACCGATGTCCGTTTGGAGCTGCTTAATGTTGATGTCCATGGTGCTGGTACCGCGGCGGATGGATGTGATGGAGAGTTGTACGCTTGTGATGCTCTTTTCGAGGTCAGAGATGGAAGTTTGGAGGGACGTGATGTCCTTGGAAACTGCGGAAATATCCGTCTTGCATTTGTTAAGGTCGATAACCTGCTGTGCACGCATAACTCCGGCACGTTCGGTGGTGGCTTGGCGGATGGAAATGGAGTTTGTCAAGACCTGCGTCCTGTTTGTTTTCAGATCAGACTTGGTGAGGGAGAGGAAGACGCTGTTGCGGTCGTCCGAGCCGATGGAAATGCTGTTGAGCATAGATTCGAGATTTTGTAGCGCCGTGCGCCATGCAGCAAGGCTCGCCACGTCCGACTGTTGGGCGGTGTTGGCGATGACGTCGGCGATGCGCTGGAGAAGCGCGCCGAGGACTTCAGGAGAGATACTTTCCTCCTGCGTTTCGTTGCGGAAAGTGGTGATGAGATTTGTGAGAGAAGAGATGTCCATGATTTTTTTGAGCAAAATTAAGATGGGAAAAGGATAGAGGAAAAGACATTTTGGGAGAACTGGGAGAGCTGAGAGAACTGAAAGATTGAAAAATTGAAAGATGGAAAAATGGGAGAACTGGGAGAGCTGAGAGAACTGAGAGAACTGGACACTTCCTTAGTGATTGTAGCGGAGGTGTTTGTCGTCCAGGGCTTGGGCGACGATGCCGACGAACTCGTGGGCGATGTTGTCGGAGAGGAAATCACGGAGGTTCATGACGGAAGCGTAGTATTTTCGGGAGAACCACGGTTTCTTCTTTCGCTTGCGGTCACGGCCGATGTCGCCGTTATTACCTCTTGGGATTTCTTTACCAGTACCAAAGTTTTGCCAAAGGCCGTATTCGAGAAAAGATTGGGAGAGACCGAGTTCAATGAAGCGTCCGTCTGCCCTTACAGGCAAGGATTTGGGACTGTGGAGCAAACGGCCGGTGTCGATAACGCCGAGGAGGGTCATTTGCTCCTTCCATATTTTGAGCA
>ERZ808240.3303-NODE-3303-length-15976-cov-3.530432_pt1 | contig 15976 bp, 21 predicted proteins | sample MGYA00521084_ERZ808240 | MGnify/ENA primary metagenome ERZ808240 (study PRJEB31516, sample SAMN03275571) | gut metagenome | biome: mammalia-associated habitat; material: feces | host: Papio cynocephalus | place: Kenya | collected 2012-08-06 ... | reverse complement strand
CTGCCAGAGCTTCATGACCGAGCTGTACCGTCACATAGGCCAGTTCACCGATACTCCCGCAGGCGACATCGGCGTCGGCGCACGCGAGGTCGGCTACATGTTCGGCCAGTACAAGAAGATCGTCGACCGCTTCGAGGGCGGCGTCATCACCGGCAAGGGTCTGACCTTCGGCGGCTCCCTGGCCCGTACCCAGGCTACCGGCTACGGTCTGTGCTACTACGCAGCGGAAGCGCTCAGCCACCTTGCAAACACCTCCTTCGAGGGAAAGAAGGTCATCGTTTCCGGCGCAGGCAACGTTGCTCAGTACGCAGCTGAAAAGTGCACCCAGCTCGGCGGCACCGTTATCGCAATGTGCGACTCCAACGGCTACATCTACGATCCCGACGGCGTTGACCTCAAGAAGGTCATGGACATCAAGCAGAAGCGCCGCGCACGCATCAGCGTCTATGCCGACGAGGTTCCCGGCTCCGAGTACCACGAAGGCCGCAAGGGCATCTGGACCCTCAAGTGCGACATCGCAATGCCCTGCGCATCCCAGAACGAGATGGACGCTGACGACGTACAGCATCTGATCGACAACGGCTGCATGGCAGTATTCGAAGGCGCAAACATGCCTCTTACTCCGGAAGCTATCGAGAAGGTTCTCGGCAACGGCCTGCTCTACAGCCCCGGCAAGGCATCCAACGCAGGCGGCGTTGCAACCTCCGGCCTCGAGATGAGCCAGAACTCCATCCGCATGAGCTGGAGCTTCGAGGAAGTTGACGAGAAGCTGCAGGGCATCATGAAGAACATTTTCAAGGCATGCTACGACGCATCCGTCGAGTGCGGCGAGCCGGGCAACCTCATGCTTGGCGCAAACGTTGCGGGCTTCCTGAAGGTCGCCGACGCCATGATGGCTCAGGGCATCGTCTGATCCAAGCATTAAAAGCTGACAAAACGAGAGTACCGATCGGTACTCTCGTTTTTTTCATATTGCCTTGCCGTTTACGGTGACCGTGCCCTCAATGACGATCTCGCCGCTGTTTTTGATGCAGATGCGCGCATTCGCCGTCTCAAGGTTTATATCCCCCGCGGAATTTACGCTTATATCGGGCAGTGTTGACGACTGCTCCGTTTTTCTTTTTACCTCGGAAAGCCACATGCTCACACCTCCAATGTGACGATAGTTCCTGCGCTCAGGGAATCGGCCCAACAGTGCGACGACAAAACGGTGAACGCTCCGCTAAGGCCGAGCTTTGATGCCGTCAGGCTCACCCTGTCGCCGGGGAAGCAGGCAAACTGCTTTGTCAGCGTAAGCTTTACGCATTTTTTGCCGCGCTGCGATTCGGCGATCTGATATGCCGCCGTATATCTCACGGCATCCGCGCCGGTCGTTTTTGGAACGGTCATCTCTCTGTGGCATTTGCCGCCTCGGGCGGCGAACGCGGCGTTGGAGCTCGTGTAGCTTGCGCCGGTGACGCGGTTTCGTATGCTTATATCCGAAATTATGCCGTAGCGCTCATCGCACATGGCGATGCTCGAAACATCCTCGGAGGCATCGACCGTTATCGTATTGCCGGCGCGCCCGTTTAATATGAGCGTTCCGTCCTTTGCAAAATACGGCGTCGTTTTCCATGCATAGCGGCAGAAGCGCTTGAGAGCGCTCCACGCGCTCTCACCGGTGCGGACGGAAAAGGCGCTCAGCGTAACGCCGGAGCCGGAGATGACATTGCTTATGCCGTATGGCGATACAAAGGCGCTCACGGCCGCGGTGTTGCCGAGCGCGGCATATTCCTGCGCCGGAAGCTCGTTATCCAATAAAAGCGCCGCCTTCGAGCGCCCGGACAGCGTCACGACCGAGCCCTTTTCATCGATGCTTATGCTGTATTCATCTATAACTCCGCTGAAAACGACCTCGCTGTCATGCGTTGCACGGAAAGAGCACGCCGTTTGCAGCTTCGAAAGCTGATTGCTGTAATATATAAAGCTTACCTCAAACCAGTCGCAGGGCTCGCCCATGCCGTGGCACACGTCCCAGGACAGAAATTCGGGGAGCGGCGTGGACACGCCGTCTTTATCCATGATATATCCCTTCATAGCGTCACCTTATCCTTATGAGCCTGCCGTAGGATATCACGGCGTCGGGGTTTGTTATCTCGGGGTTTAGCTCCATAAGAGCCGTCAGTGCAACGCCCTTGAGCTGAGAAATGCTGCGCAGGGTGTCGTTTTCGCCGGCGCTGTAGTAGCGCACGCGGCTTATATCGGAAATGGGATTGCCGTAGTCGGTGTCGTCTATGGCCTCGGACGAATCCTCGAACGCAGAGCCGATGTATTCCCAGAACTCAAAGCTGTAGCTTATGTAATCCTCCTTCGGCTCCTGTTTTAAGCTGAGCGAGGCAAAATACGCGCGCATCGTCGGCCACACGGGATGCACGAGCTTACCGCCCTTGTTTTCTTCAAAAAGCGCGGCGAGTTTTCGAAAGTTTTCATAGGCCTGCGGGCCGACGAACTCGCCCTCGCCGCGTATTATCTTGTTTTGCAGCCCCAGATTCTGCACGACATAGCCGGAAAACGGCAGCTTATAGCTGTGCAGCGTGCGGCGGTATTTGACCTCGAACACCCTGGGGTTGTTCGGCCACACAAAGTCTCTGTATTGCATCGGTGCAAGCATGTCTACCCCTCCTAATACAGCTCAAAGCCGTTATCGTATCTTCTCGCGTCGCGGCGAAAATATTCCGACAGAAACGACATATCGCGCCGGCGCACGATAAACAGCTGCTGCTCATCAAAATTCACGCCGTTTTCATCCGGCGTGTATGCGCGGACATTCAGCATTTCGCCCTCGTTATTCATTGGCTGATACCTCCTGACGATCCAGTGCACGGATCGTTATTTTTTCTCTCTCGGAGCCGTCGGGCTTTCTTGTCTTCTTTAGCTGCGTGCAGCGGCAGCCGCTGTATATTCTGCCGCCTATCTGAAGCTCAAACTCACCAATATTCTCCAGGCTCACGCCGTCGCCGACGGACACCTCGCGTTCGAGAATAACGCCGTAGCTTCGGTCAAAGGTGAGTATCGCGCTCGGACAGGAGTCACCGAAGCCGCGCACCGGGTACGCGGAATAGTCCTCGTATTCCTCGGCCAGCGTCACCGCGCCGAGAGGAACGCCGTCAACGCCGACCTTTGCCGAGTTTGCGGAATATGCCTTTATCATGCTCATCTTGCCTCCCCTATGCTGTATTCCGAAAGCGAGCTGCCGAGCTTTTCGCGCACGAGATAGGCGCATACCTTCGCGGAGCAGCTTGCAAGCAGCATGCGGCTGTCGGCATCGTACTTTATCCCGCCGAAGGAGAATTCCGCAGCGGACACGCCGTCAACGCCGTACAGCGCGCATCTGACAGCATCGGCAAACTCCGAGCATTTCTCCGTCTCCGCCGCGGGACTGTATACGTCCAGCGCGAGGTTTAGCTCCGCTTTTTCGCCGTACATTTCCTTCACCTGCCCATCCTCGGTGCAGACGCCTATGTAATTGCCGAGCCCGGATGAGGTAAGTTTTACCGACTTAAGTCCCACGCATACGAAGGGCGCGGCGGCATCGAGCTCGTTTGCATTAAAGGCCGCTACAGCCTTTATTCCGGCACTGTTGAGCGCCTCGGCTATCCCGGCAGCTATAGCTTCAAGCATTCACCGCGCCTCCCTTCAGCTTCAGTATGCACTCATTGTGCGAAAACGCGCCGAATATGCGCACGGGCTCCACGCGCAGCACAATATAGCTTCTGCCCGCGGCGGTGACGCGGTCGCCCTCGGCGATATTCTCGGCGTCCGTGATGAGCCGGTATTTTGAATTGTTCGTCACGCCCGGGGCCAGCTGCGTTTTGTGTATCTGCGCATCGTCCGGGTCAAGGCAGGATATAAAGCCCCTACCCTCGGCCGAGCCTATGGTGAGAGACTGCCCGTAATTGTGCAGCAGTCTGTTAGTTACCGTCATCCCTGCACCCCCACGAACTCAAAGCCGCCGTTATCGAGATACGCGCCCAGCATCGTCTCGGCGCTTTTTCTGAGCGCTGCGGCGGACGCTCCGCCGAGCTGCACAGAGAGCTTACCTGCCGTAAAGCCGCTCACGCCGCCCGAGTGCGCAGCTCCCAGCTCCATGTACATGGATATTGCCAGCATACCGGCCGCCGTTGTAAAAAGCTCGGTCATATCATCGCTTGAAACGCCGCGCCTGAGTCTTCCCTCAAGCTCGGCGGCAGCGGCGGTGCAGACCGTGCGCAGCATGACTGCGTCCTCATCCGGGACATTCGAGCCGAGCATGCTCAGCGCCTTCATTTCTATGTCCATATCCGTATATGACATTGAATACCTCCTGAAAATAGACTGATCAAGCTCCGTTTCCTGCGCCGCATGCAAAAGCGATTTGGCAGCAGGGGAGCGCGAGGGGGCAAAGGCCCCGCTCGCAATCAGATAAATAGCCATCAAAAACGTCCGTCAGGACTTTTTGACGAGCGCAGCGAGATTTTTTGTGAGGTTATACTTCACAAAAAATGTGGCGTATCAAACGTTCAGCACCTTGGATGCCTCGGTGTAGAGCTTTGCAAAGCCGGAGATGCTGGTGATGGCCGCACGCTCGAGCTGGCGGTCGATAAGTCTGTCGTACTCGACGTTAACATCACCTGCTGTGACCATCTCAAGTGCGTAGCCCTTGTCAAGGCCTATCACGCTGCCCGCGGGCATTGCCGAGCAGCGAATGAGCTTTGCGCCCAGAGGATTGCCGGGCTCGCCGGTGCCCTGGAAATTAAGACCCGACAGGGGGTTCTGGAACTCGGAGCACTTGAGGATCTTCATCATAACGTCGGGAGCCGCGAGCAGGGTATTCATCGTGTATGGATCAAAGGTGTTCCAGAAGTTGAGAAGCTCCCCGTAGCTGAGAGTGCCGGCGGTGCCGCCGATGGTTGAATCGCCGACGGCATAGGTCGCCGCGCTGTTGGAGTTGCCGTCGCCGTTTTTGATGACGTCGATGGCGTCCTCAAGGTGCATGCGCATGATCTGATTGCCGATCTGACGGAGCATGACAGAAAACAGGTCAAGGCGCTGGAAGCGGATTGCCTCGTAGGACGCAACGAGCATTCTGCCGCGCTTTTTGAGGCTCACAAGGTGGTCGGAGGCTTTCACCTCGGTCTGAGGGATCGCAGCGCCCTCGCCGACATAGCGCAGGCTCTTATCGTCCTCGGTTGCTGCCGAGTAGATAGAGCGGTAGTCCATGCCGTCAAAGCGGGTGACGGTCGCGGTGATGGACGGCAGGATATTGCCCTCCTCCATGCCAGCCTTTACGCTGCGCGAGACGTACTCGGGAAACAGCACGGCAGATTCGGAGGTGGAGAAGAACTTCTCGACAACGTCGCTTCCCGCGCCGCGCACCTTTATATCGAATCTCTTGAGCTGACGCTGGAACGCGTCAAGTCCCTCATAGGGAGTGCCCTTGTAGTTTTCGTTGGGGTCGAGCGCCTCGAGCGTCTGCTCGAAGGTCTTGCCGCGCTCTGAATACATGCCCTTTTCAAGTCTTATCTCATTAAAATTGTATGCCATGATCGTTTCCTCCTTACATGATAAAGCCGACGGTGCCGGCAGTGCTGTCTACCTTGATTACGAGGTACTCCGCGCCGCCGCTTGTGACGGCCTTGACCTTGCCGGCTGTAGACGCTGCAAGCTTTGCGTAGCCGACGGCGGGCGCATCGTCCGTGTAGCCGAGCTCAACATAGCCCGCGGTCTTGACTTCGGCAAAGCTGTCGCCGGCGGCGATGCATACGCCCATGAAGCGGTCGCCGGCCGAGCAGGACTTCACGGTGCTGTTCGTGCTCATTTTTACGAGAGCGCCCTCGCTCACGTCGCTTGCCTTATTGAATGAGAGCACCTGCTCTCCGATGCCTTCAAAACTTACTTTCATTTTTGTCCTCCTGATCTAAGATCAAATAATGTATTCTTCACCGGAAAATGCGGTGACCTCGCCTCTGCCCGGAAGCTGGGTCAGCGGCGGATAAAGCTTCTGTGATGCTTCCTCAAACGCGTCCCTGAGCTTTATAAGCTCGGGCTCATCCATGGCAGACACGCTTTTTTCAAGCGCCGGGTGCATTTTCTCGTCGCACACGAGGCAGAGCCTGAGCACCTCGCTTCTGAGCGAATCGAGATACTTTCTGCCCAGCTGCGCCGATTTCTCCAGCGCGTCGAACTCGGTCTTATAGCCTCGCCCGGCCTCGCTTTCTACAAAGCTTTTTATGACTCCCGCGCTTCTCTGCGCCGGAACGGCGACAAAGCTCCACTCATAGGCATCGACAGCGCCCGTGAGCACCGCGCAGCATCTCTCGCCGCCGTAGATCTTGCCCTTTTCGTGGCTGCATGTCCCGATCTGTGCGCCGCATATGCTGCAAACGCTCTGCGCGACGGAGCAGCCGATGCTCGTTTCGCGCTTTATGCCGCCGTCTATCTGAGCGATGAACTCGGCGTTTGCCTCGGTGCGCAGCATGTATGCAAAGCCCTTGAGATAAGTGTACGGTTCTCCGCACGAGGTGGTTTTGCCCTTTTCGGTAACGAGCTCCGTCCTGTAAATGCGCGCGACCTGGTTTTCGCTGCGCCAGTCATGGTCGCAGATGCCCGTCGCGCCGACGAAAAGCTCGCTCAGCTCGCGGAGCGTCGATACCGAAAAGCGCTCGAAATCGCGGTCTACCTCGTTGTCGCACAGCAGCACCCGAAATGTGTAGACCTCCTCGGCGGCAAGCTGAGCCTTGGCAAAGGCGTTTATCGCCTGCAGCTCCTGCGGCGTGCACTCGGAGCCCGACGCCGAGCCGTCCTTAATGATTTTCATTCTTGCTTATTCCTTCTTCCCAATAGATTTTGTCTCTCTGCGCAAGATACAGCGCAGCCTTGGCCTCCTCGACCTCGTCCTGAAGATTGATCGTCTCCCATTCTATGCTGAGCGTCGTCGCATAGCCGTGCATATTCAGCCACATGCGGCAGATCTTCTCTATAACGGGCGTCACCGAGCGGCGGATGGCGTTCAGCTCGCTTGTCATAAGGTCTGCCTGCTGTGCGCTCATGCGCTCGGTCGTCGACCAGTTGAGACCCAGCAGGAAAGGCGGTATGCCGGTGCGCGCAATGAGCTGCTCGAGTATCTGCCGCACGGGCACCTCGCTGTCGAGTATCTGGTTGTCAGCGCCGATGACCTTTATGTCCACGTCGCCGACTGCGACAAAGTCGCGCACGGAGCCCGATTTTCCGCTCTGCATGGCCTCTGACCACTGCGAGGCTATCTGCTGCGCCCTTTCCTGAGCCGAAAAACGGTCGAGCGCGTCGCCCTGCGGCTTATACACGACCGCAAAGCGCACGTTTCCGGCGCGCTCCCAGTTCTGGCCTATCGACTGATAGATCTTCAGCAGTATGCCGCACAGAAACGGCATGCTCCTGAGCATCGAAACGCCGTAGGGCGAGTCGGCCTCGGGGTTAAACGGCGTAAACATCAGAAGATTCTGATACCGGAACGGCACGACGCAGCCTGTGTCGGAGACGCCGCACAGCTCGAAGTCCAGCGGGGTTTTTCCCTCGCGTATCTGCACATCGGCGACGTTGCCGCATATGACGGCGGCGATATCCCGATTGCCGTTTACTACGATCTCTCCCACGGCTCTGCCGCAGGTTATCATTGAGTCGAGATACGCCGACAGGAAGCATTCAAGACCTCTCTGACCTCTGCCGGTCGGCACGGTGCGTATAAACTCGCCGAGCTCTCTTTCCGCTTTTTTGTCCGCGCAGCGGGCCTCGAAGCCGCCGGTGAGCCTGACGATCTTTAGTATCGCCGCATCCACCACCGGCACCGCCTCGCGGATCATGCGGTAAAGCCTTGTTTCCGTGCTGCCGAGCGGCACATAGCTGTCAATGAGATTGAACGGATGGGTCTGCGTGCTGCGAAGCTGCACTCTCGGCGCCGCCGTTTTTTGTTTTGAAAACAGTTTCATATTCCTACCTTTCTACCCATGCAGCGCCAAGGGGCTGCACAAGTTTTGAAATGCCTGCGGCAAAATAACGGATATCGTCCATCGCATGGTCGTGCTGCTTCAGGGGCACTTCTTTGTCTGCTCTGTCGTCCCAGCGGTACTGATAGAACTCGCGCAGCGCATCGTCGCAGCCGCGGCAGATGCGTATGCGCCCGCTCTTGAGATACGACGCCGTCAGCCGTATGCCGCGCAGAACGTCGTTCTCGGCCTTCTCGACCCGGAAGCCCGCGCGGGAGAGCGCCTCTATAAAGCTCGCCGCCGAGGGATCGACAATAACGCGCTGCGGGCTTACGCCGCGGCAAAGTTCGGTCAAGGCCGCGACGTACTCCTCGTCGGTCTTCTGTATCCCCATTTTGCGCCCGTCGTAGTAATACTCGCGCAGACGGTACCAGCTCTCGCCGCTTTTGCCCCACAGTCCGAAGGAGCTCGGGTTTTTCGTGCCGTAGTCGCAGGACACGACGTACTCGCCGCATTTCTCCGGCGCGTCGCACAGCATGTCCTCGTTAAAGAAGTCATACACCCTGCCTGACGGCAGCACCCACTGTCCGAGGATAAAGCGCCTGTAGAAATCGCCGCTGTACATTCTTTTATAGCGGTCGATTATCTTCTTTGACAGCGAGGGGTTATCCTCGAGCGTGAAGTGGATATACAGTGCGCACCGCTCGTCGGCTCTCTGTATCCACTCGCGGTAAAACCAGTGCTGCGGGCTCTCGGGGTTGCAGTTGAACCACAGCTTGCTGCCCGCCACCGAGCATCTCGCGCAGGCCTGCTCGACAAACGAGCGCGGCATCAGAACCACCTCGTCGAGCAGCGCCCCCGCCAGAGTCACGCCCTGGATCAGCGCGCTCGAGCTCTCATCCTTTCCGCCGAAGAGATAAAAGCGGTTTTTCCTCCCGCGGTAGCCGATCTCGACGACGCCCTTTGACACGAGGTCGCGCACCGCAAAGCCGATATCGCGCAGCACCGGCAGCAGAGGCTCTATCATGTTGCGCCTTATGCTGCTTTTTGCCTTGCCGCATATGCCGAAGCTCTGTCCGTCAAAGCGCCGCATCGCCCAGCAGACGAAGGATATGCCCATGCACAGGGTCTTGCCCGAGCGGACCGCGCCGTCGCAGATGACGGCGTCGAGCTCGCGGTAGGGGGATGCGTCGCTCCACCATGACAGAGCTCTGAGCTGAGTGCGCGAGAAAAAATCAAAGGTCATTTTCCCTCTCGCCCTCCAAAAGCTTTGCCGATTTGTCCAGCGCCGCATAGAAGCCGTCTCCGCCAGCCGGCTGTGCCGCGGCCTTGAGCTCTATAAGCTCCCTTATGATCGCCAGCTTGTTTACAAACTTCAGCTCCACCTCCCCTTTCGGGCCGCGTTTTATTTCGCTCAGCAGCGAAAGATCGAGCCCCTCGAGCTCGGACACATCCTCTGCGCTGAGATAAAGCAGCTTCACGGCGTCGTTCGGCGAGGACACCGCAAGCCTTTCGAGAAGCTTATCCGCATCGGCGGATCTTTTCTTATTCATAAAATTCACCTCTCACCCATAGGCTGTTTTCGGGCGAAACTTGTACGTTTGCGTACAAGCAAAAAAATTTGCAGCCGAAAAAATTTTTCGACTGCATGTTTTTTCTTCATTATTTCTTCATTATTTAATTATTTGCTCAAATGCTGCCGCGTGAATATAAAATAAAAAAAATCCCGATGGAAAACCATCGGGAATCCCCGCCGTGCCGTTGGGGTTCGGTTATAACCTGCACAAAGTAGCAGGTGGGTCGCCTAAGCTCTGTTTCTCTGCTTCCAACGTCCGGCCGTGGCCGGGAGGCCTGCAATCCGCAGATTCAAATCGGCATCCCTTATTAAAAATGTGGGTTTAACGAACCCTGAGTCAATATGACACCGCGAACACGGCAGGAATAGTTTTTCTTTAATTAATCATACTCCGCTTTAGCGGAACATATGAATGTGTTTTGCGTCTTACTCCTCGTCGCCTTCCTCGGCCTCGAAGATGGTCATGAACATATTGTGCACCTCTTCGAGCTTTGCATCGTCGTCGATGGATTCAAAAAGCTCGTCTCCGTTTTCATCCTCGGTGACGCTCAGCAGGATAAGACCGTAATCGGGATCATCCTCGTCCATATCCGCGGGCAGAAACGCGGAAAACGTCTCGCCGTTATAATCTATCGTGTCGAGCAGCTCAAGGTTGAATTCGTTGCCGTCATCATCTATTATAGTGATAAAATCATTGCCGAAATCTTCGCTCATGGTATTTCCTCCTGTGTTGTTATGCTTTCATTTTAACCCACACAGGCCAATAAATCAAGAGCTTATGAGCTGAAGTCCTCCAACAGCGACAGCAGTTTCTCTCGCGTTTCGGCCTCGATGCCGCTTTTGAGCTTTTCGCGGTCAACCTTATTCAGCGTTTCGGTCGGGATATCCGTCATCGTTGTCGGCGTTTCCTTGTCTCCCTCGAACACGGCGATATAGCCCTGCCAGTCGCGCAGGCAGTAGACGGTCTTATCCGCCGCCGCAAGGCTGACATTTTGCCCCGGTTCATTGTTTTCATCCGCGTCGCTTATACTTTTTACTGCGGCGCTGCCCGTTATGACTGCCGCAAGCGCCAGAACGCACAGCGTAAGCTTTTTGAATGTATTTTTCAACTGCTTCACTCTCCTTTCATTTTATCATTCCCATATATGTTTAAAACAAATCCGGCTGCCGCAAAACTTTACAAATTATCCACGCTTACTTGACATAACATGATATAATGATAATTCAGATATAATTAGATTATTGCGCTCACTACATATACTATGGCATTTATTCAGTTTTGACACATAACACTCGCAAGGAGGTGTTGACCGGAATGGATATTGCAAGAGAGCCCGCCGCCGAAAAGCGCGGAGGCAAGGCCGGCCGTGTTTTAGGCATCATCGGAACGATCCTGCTCATCGGTGTTGTGACGGGTCTCATCTTCGTGTGCATCTTCGCATTTTATGTTAAGACCTGCATCACGCCGAGCCTTGATATCGACCTGAACGATTTCACGCTCAACCAGTCCAGCATTATCTATTACAAAGACTCAAACGGGGATTATCAAAAGCTCACGACCGTTAAAAGCAGCGAAAACCGCATTTGGGTCGACGGCGACCAGATACCCCAGCATATGAAGGACGCGCTCGTTGCCATCGAGGACAAGCGCTTTTACACGCATAAGGGCGTCGACTGGTTCCGCACGGCGCACGCGGCGCTCAATATGTTCACCGGCGGCTCGACCTTCGGCGGCTCGACGATAACGCAGCAGCTTATAAAGAACCTCACTCAGCAGGACGATATAACCGTGCAGCGCAAGCTTCTGGAGATATTCCAGGCGCTTGATCTCGAGAAGAATTACGATAAGGACGAAATACTGGAGTATTACCTCAACGCCGTTTACTTCGGCGAGGGCTGCTACGGAGTTCAGACGGCGGCGCAGACCTACTTCGGCAAGGACGCGAAGGATCTTTCCGTTGCCGAGTCCGCGGCCATCGTCGGAATAACGAATCTGCCGACATATTACGACCCGTTCTACAGCGTTGAGAACAACAAGGAGCGTCAGGAGAATGTCCTGCGCGAGATGTATAAGCAGGGCTACCTCAACAAGTCCGAGTATGAGGAGGCCAAGAACGAGAAGCTCGAATTCGTCCGCGGCGAAAATTCGCCCGACAGCTCCAGCGTCTACTCGTATTACGAGGAGGTCGTCCTCTCGGATGTCATCGGCGACCTTGCCGAGGCGAAGGGCATAAGCCGCACCGCCGCAAGTCAGCTCGTTCACAACGCAGGCTATGAGATCTACGCCTGCATAGATAAGGACATCCAGGCCAAAGTCGACGCGATATATACCGATCCGGAGCAGCTGCCCAAGACCTACGGCAGCACAAAATCACAGCTTCAGAGCGCCATCGTCATCATTGATCAGACGACCGGCGAAATAAAGGCTCTGCGCGGCGGCACGGGCGACAAGAACATAAACTACGGTCTGAACAGAGCAACCGGCACCACGCGCCCGCCCGGATCGTCCATTAAGCCCATCGCGGTCTACGGTCCTGCGATCGAATACGGCCTCATAAGCCCCTCGACCCTGGTGCTCGACGCTGACGCAACTCATGTTCGGCTCGCGCACACCTCGTGGTATCCGAAAAACTCGCCCAACACCTACGACGGCATAATCACAATAAACACCGCGCTTCAGAAATCGAAGAACACCGTTGCCGCGCAGATCATGGATAAGCTGACCCCGTCGGCCTCGCTTGAGTTTCTGCGCTCGCGCCTGGGCGTTACGAGCCTTATAGACTCCGACGCCGACTACGCGGCAATGGCCCTCGGCGAGCCGCACTACGGCATCACCGTGCGCGAGATGGCGCAGGCCTACACCGCCCTTGCAAACGACGGCGTTTTCACCTATTCCCGAACCTACACCATGGTCAAGGACCGCAGCGGCAAGATCATCCTTGATAATCAGCCGCAGACCATCCAGGCCTTCTCGCAGGAGACGGCGCGCACCATGACCTATATGCTCAACAATGCCGCGACCTACGGCACGGGCAGTGAATCGCGCCTTAGCAACATGCCCGTCGCCGGCAAGACCGGCACGACCTCGGCCAACCGCGACCGCTGGTTCTGCGGCTACACTCCGTACTACACCTGCGCCGTCTGGACAGGCTATGATACGCCCGAAACCATGGCGTTCTCCGGCAACCCCGCAACGCAGATATGGCAGAAGGTCATGTCCGCCGTCCACGCCGACCTTCCGCGCAAGGAATTCAACATCTCCTACGGCGGCTCGGCAACAGGCATCTTCGGCACCCGCGAGGAGCTCGAGGAGCAGGCGCTTACCGAGGAAGAGCGCAAGCAGAAGGAAGAGGAAGAAAAGAAGAAGCAGCAGGAGGAAGAGGAAAAGAAGAATAACGAAGAGAATAACGGCGGCGCCGTCGATGATATCTTCGCAAACTTCCGCGACCTCTTCTGATACGGCAAAAAGGAGGAATTACTTTGGCTAACAAACCGCTTGAATACAAAGGTCATCCCCTGCAGCGCGCAGGAAACATCGTCTATTACGGCAGCATGGCCGACAAATATGTCATCATGCTTCAGATAATGGACACAAAGAAGGTCAAGGATCTCGACGTTGCCACAAAGGTCTCCGTCCAGCTTCAGCTCACCGATCCCTCCGTTAAATCCCGCGACCGCATCGTCAAGAAAAGCGAGAAGGACGGCTTCTGGGCAGCCATGGACGTCGCAAGCGTCTGGCTCGACAGAGCGCTGGCATCCAAATAAGCAAAACATTTTATTAAAAGCAGACAGCCTGAGCTGTCTGCTTTTTCACGTTCTGATTGTGATAAATTTGCCTAAGATAAGTGTAGAATTTACAAGCAAGTTATATTATAATACACAATGTTAGACTATCGACCTGCCGTGCAGGTGAAAATTTGAAATCCGGGAGGAAAAAATGAAGAAAGTACAGTTTACGGAAACCGTGCTTCGTGACGCAAACCAGTCACTTATCGCCACAAGGCTTCCCTACGACAAGTTTGAGCCCATCCTCGAAAAGATGGACAAGGCCGGATTCTATTCCGTTGAATGCTGGGGCGGCGCGACCTTCGACGTCTGCCTGCGCTTTCTCAACGAGGATCCGTGGGAGCGCCTGCGCAAGATCCGCGCGAAAATGCCCAACACCAAGCTTCAGATGCTGCTGCGCGGTCAGAACATTCTCGGCTATAAGCATTATCCCGACGATATTGTGCGCCGCTTCGTGCGCGCATCGGTCAAGAACGGCATAGACATCATTCGTATATTCGACGCTCTCAACGACACCGATAACCTCAAGGTCGCCGTTGAAGAGACGATAAAGCAGGGCGCGATGGCCTCCGGCACCATTTCCTACACAATAAGCCCCGTCCACACGATTGCAAAGTACGTCGAGATGGTAAAGGAGCTCAAGCAGATGGGCGTAAGCTCCATCTGCATAAAGGACATGGCAGGCATCATGACGCCTAAAAGCGCATATGACCTCGTTTCCGGCATAAAGGACGCTGTCGATCTTCCCGTCGTTCTTCACACTCACTGCACCACGGGTCTTGCCTTCATGACCTACCTCAAGGGCATCGAGGCCGGAGCCGACGTTATCGACACCGCGATCTCCCCCTTCTCCGGCGGCACCTCGCAGCCCGCTACCGAGACTCTGTACTACGCGCTCAAGGAGCTCGGCTATGACGTGCAGCTCGATGAGAAGATACTAATAGATATGGCCAATTACTTCAAGCCCATCCGCAACGATTACCTTGCCGACGGTACGCTCAACCCCATCTCGCTTACCACCGACACTCAGTGTCTGACCTATCAGATACCCGGAGGCATGCTGTCTAACCTGCTCAGCCAGCTGAAGATGATGAACGCGCTGGACAAGTTTGATGAAGCTCTTATCGAGACTCCGCGCGTGCGCAAGGACATGGGCTATCCCCCGCTCGTCACCCCGACGAGCCAGCTTGTCGGCTCGCAGGCGGTGCAGAATGTGCTCGCGGGCGAGCGCTACAAGAACGTCGGTGCCGAGATAAAGGCCTACTGCCGCGGCGAATACGGCAAGACCCCCGCTCCCATCGACGAGGCCGTCCGTGCGAAGATCCTCGGCGGCGAAAAGCCCATTGAGGGTCGCTACGCCGACACTCTTCCGACCGATGTATACGAAAAAGCCGCCGAGCACCTCGGCAGCACCGCAAGATGCGAGGAGGACGTCCTCAGCTACATCGCATTCCCCCAGGTCGCGGAGAATTTCTTCGAAAAGCGCCGCGAGGCAGAGGAAAATGTCGTTCGCTACACAATCACCGAAGCCTGAGGAGGTTTAGATTATGACTGATCTGATTAACATTTCCTTCGGCGACGCCGCGCTGACGGCGCTTCTGGGCTATCTTGTCGTTTTCTTCGGCCTTGTTCTTCTCATGGTCGTCGTTATGATAATGGGCAGGATCATGGTAGCTCAGGCTAATAAGGCAAAGACGGCCGCACCGGCAGCCGCTGCCGAGCCCGCTGCACCCGCTCCCGAAGCTCCGGCAGCTCCCGGCTCCGCGGGCGAGCTGAAGCTTTACAACACCGATCCCAAAGACGCTGCAATGATAATGGCCATCGTCGCCGACTCTCTCGGCAAGCCCATTAACGAGCTCCGCTTTATTTCCATCAAGGAGGTCAAGGAAGATGAAGTATAAGGTAACTTTGAATAACAGAACCTACGAGGTCGAGGTCGAAGAGGGCAAGGCGATGCTCATCGACGAGTACGAGGCCTATGCTCCCGCAGCCCCCGCACCCGTTGCAGCGGCTCCAGTTGCCGCCGCACCCGCCGCAGCAGCTCCCGCAGCCCCCGCAGGCGCGGCTCTCGCCGCCGGCGAGGTCGTAAAAAGCCCCATGCCGGGCAACATACTCAAGATAAACGTAACTCAGGGTCAGAAGGTAAATGAGGGCGACGTGCTCCTCGTCCTTGAGGCCATGAAAATGGAAAACGAGATCGTCGCAACCAAGTCCGGCACCGTCGCTCAGATCGTCACGGCCAAGGGCGCAGTAGTCGAGACCGGTGCTCCTCTTGTTGTCATAGCATAAGGAGGTAACGGATGGACATTCTGGGTACTCTCCAAAAGCTTGCGATGGAATCCGGCTTTGCCGCGTTCTTCGTCACCGACGGCGGCTGGAAAAACCTCATTATGATAATAATTGCCTTCGTACTTCTGTACCTCGGCATAGTCAAAAAGTTCGAGCCCCTGCTGCTTTGCGGCATAGCCTTCGGCTGTCTGCTCACAAACCTCAGCTACTTCATCGGCATGGGCGAGAACGCACTGTATCACCCCGAGCTGTGGGAGGCCTTCCTCGACGAGGCAAGTCCCTATTATCACAGCTACGGTCACGTGATGTCAAACGCCGGTCTGCTTGACTTCTTCTACATCGGCGT
>ERZ808240.3300-NODE-3300-length-15986-cov-3.635428_pt1 | contig 15986 bp, 10 predicted proteins | sample MGYA00521084_ERZ808240 | MGnify/ENA primary metagenome ERZ808240 (study PRJEB31516, sample SAMN03275571) | gut metagenome | biome: mammalia-associated habitat; material: feces | host: Papio cynocephalus | place: Kenya | collected 2012-08-06 ... | reverse complement strand
ACTCGAACCCCCGACCTACTGGTTCGTAGCCAGTCACTCTATCCAACTGAGCTACTGCCGCATGTCGTGCTCTCGCTGACGACTTGTATATAATAGCACAGCTTTCCGACGAATGCAAGCTTTTTTCAAAATTTCTTGAATATTTTTTTGAGGGTCGTTGGAACGTCCGAACAGGTGTTGAAATAGCGCCTTTTCAGGGCAGGAGCGGCACTCTCCATAATATAAGGCCGAGCCACAAAGTCCAGCATGGACACGTCATTCCAGTTGTCACCAAAGGCAATGGTGCGCTCCTGCGGGATCTGAAACAGTTCGCAGGCCGCTTTCAGGCCAGAGCCTTTATCCGAAACACTGAAATCGATCCAGGCACTGCCCGAGACAGCAATTCTGGAGCAGCGGCCGAACCGCTCTGTAAAGGGCTTCTCGTACTGCCCAGAGCCTTTGGGGCACCAGACTGCAATCTTCATCACCCGGTCGGGGAACGCGTCAAAATTGTCAATATAACGCACACTGAGTTTCTGCACGTCCTCCAGTTGATGCACAAAGGCGCGACTCTTGGGAATGGCATAGCTCTCCCACGCTCCGTCGGCCAGAAACTCGCAGTCCGGCACAGACTGAACATAGCGGGCGATCTGGATGGCCGTGTCACGGTCAAAGGCGTTGAAGTAAATCAACTTCTCCTGATAATAGATGCCGCCGCCATTCTCGATCAGAAATGCCATCTGATCCGCCACCGGGGCAAACAGGGCGCGCAGACTGGGGTACTGACGGCCGCTGGCAGCCATGAAGAGGAACCCCTTCTCCCAAGCGGTGCGCACCTGCGTGTACACCGCCTCCGGGATCACGGTGGTCTCCTCCGGGATCAGTGTGCCGTCAATATCACTGGCGATCAAAGTGTGAAAGCTCAAAACGAAGCATCTCCCTCATCTTCATAATCGGGCACCGGCTGGGCCGCGGCATCTGCCGCTTCACTCATAGCCAGCGCGGCGGCGTACTCATCCGCCTGAATTGCCGCCTGTCCGCCGCCGGATTCGGCATTCTTGCGCCGGTTCCACTCCTCCTTGCTGATCAGCACCTGCCGGGGTTTGGAACCCTCAAACGGGCCGACGATCTTACGCTCCTCCATCTGATCCACCAGACGGGCGGCGCGGGAATAGCCCAGCTTCAGGCGGCGCTGGAGCATAGAGACGGAAGCCATGCCGGTCTCCACCACGATCTCAATGGCGGCAGTCAGAAGCTCATCCGCTTCGTCGGCAGACCCCTCCACGGAGGCGTTGTTTCCACCGGAAGAGGGGCCGGAAGAGCCCTTGCCGGACTTTGTTCCGGTGACCTCGGCGTTGGACTCCACTTCCTTCATGACAGAGCTGTCGTAGTTCTCAGTGCTGTTCTGCTTGACGAACTCCACCACCTTGGCGACCTCTTCATCGGTGATCATACAGCCCTGCACACGCATGGGCTTGCCGATGCCCAGCGGAGCATAGAGCATATCGCCCTTGCCCACCAGTTTCTCTGCACCGGTAGTATCCAGAATGATGCGGGATTCCAGAGACGACGCCACGGCGAAAGCAATGCGGGAGGGGATATTGGCCTTCATCAGGCCGGTAATGACATCAGAGGAGGGCCGCTGGGTGGCAATGATGAGGTGCATACCGGCGGCACGGCCCATCTGGGCCACGCGGCAGATGGACTCCTCCACCTCTTTGGCGGCCACCAGCATCAGGTCAGCCAGCTCATCGATGACCACCACGACCTGAGGCAGCTTTTCGCCGCCCTCCTGCAGGACATGGGCATTATAGGAGGCCAGGTCGCGCACGCCCACCTCGGAGAACAGGCGGTAACGCTTCATCATCTCATTGACTGCCCACTGCAACGCGCCGGCAGCCTTTTTCGGGTCAGTGACCACGGGGATCAGCAGGTGCGGAATGCCGTTATAGATACCCAGCTCCACCATTTTGGGGTCGACCATGATGAGCCGGACATCCTCAGGGCTGGCCTTATAGAGCAGAGAAATGATGAGCGAGTTCGTACACACTGACTTACCGGAACCGGTGGTACCGGCGATCAGCATATGGGGCAGCTTGGCAATGTTGCCCACCACATTTTTGCCGGAAATGTCCTTACCCACGGCAAAGGCTACCTTGGAGACATGAGTACGGAACTCCCGGGAGTCGATGACCTCCCGGATGGGCACCGGCGTGACCAGCTGGTTGGGCACTTCAACGCCCACAACACTGCTGCGGCCGGTGATCGGCGCGATACGGACGCTGGACGCGCCCAGAGACAGGGCAATGTCGCCGGCCAGATTGGTGAGCTTGTTGAGCTTCACGCCGCGCATCAGCTCCAGCTCATAGCGGGTGACCGAGGGGCCCCGGGTCACATTGATGATGCGAGCGTCGATGCCGAAGGACTGGATGGTATCGTCCAGCAACTCCCGCGTCTTTTGCAGCTCGTCCGCCGCAGCGGAATTGGAGACTGCACCGGGCTTGTCCAGCAGGTAGACCGGCGGATACTGATAGGCAGGCTCTTCCCCGCCCATACGGGCCTTTGCCGCCGCCACAGCGGCTTCGGATTTCTGCATCTGCGGGGAAGCTGGAACACTCTGGCTTGCGGGTTCCGCACGGCGCACCACACCGGGGGCAGGCACATCCATGCGCACCGGCGGGGCGGGGACCACCTTTGTGGCCACCTCCGGGATCACATCTGCGGGCACCTCCGGGATCACATCCGCGGACATCTCCGGGATCACATCCGCGGACATCTCCGGGATCACATCCACCGGCGTCTCGGGCGCCTCGTGTTCCGGCTTGGAAGAAGCATTCACCATACCAAAGAGCTCTGTGCCGTCCTTCCCGGCCGCACTGGTCTGCGTCTGGACAGCGGCCTCCCCTGCTTCCGCTGCACCGGATGGCTGAGCGGGCTTTGCAGAGGTAAAATTCATATCCGGGAACTGGAGATCCAGCCCAGCCAGCGGGTCCTCTTCCGGCAGATCAACCGCAGGCGCCGTCTTTCCCTGCACCTTTCCGCTCTCCTCCTCGGCCAGCAGCTCATGGGGCGGACGGACACCTGGACGGCTGTCAAACAGCGGCTCATCCGCACTGCGCTGCGCTGCGGGAGAAACTGTGTCAACGGTATCCAGCGGAATATCAATGGCCGAACGCTTCTGACTGCGGCTGACGGGCCGGGCACTCTCCCGATGGCCGGCCGCACTGCGGCGGCTCACCGGACGGACAGGCTCTTCCGGTTCGCACTCGTCCGCCTCATCGTAGTAGTCCTCCTCCTGATAGGCAGGACGGTTCTCTACATAGTCGCGGGCGGAGAGGATCCAGTTATGAATGGCATCGACAATATCCGCAGGCGTGATGCGGGTAATGAGCATGAAACAGAAAAGCAGGGCCAGCACATAGAGAATAACAGCACCGATCTTGCTGAACACCGTACAGAACAGCACAGCAAACCAGCCGCTCAGAGCACCGCCGCTCTCCAGCAGCAGGCCGGACTTCCACAGCGGGACAATCTCACCCAGTGCATACTGACCGCTGAGTCTGGCCGCATGGATCAGCCCGCCGAACAGGAACGGCAGCAGCAGTGCGCTGACCACCCGTCGGCCCACCGGGCGGCCCTTATGGAACATCAGCACAATGCTGGCGATCAGCAGTGCCGGTGGGGTGAACCAGAAGCCATAGCCAAGCAGTCCCTTGAGCAGGTCACAGTAGAAAGTGATAAACACCGCATCAATATGGAAATAGCCAAAGGATGCAAAAATGGCCAGCAGGAAACACACCAGTGCACCGATCTCGCGGCGCATGGGCTTTGGCTGATTTTTGCTCTTCCGGGTGTTCTTCCCCCGAGCCGAAGTGCTTCCCTTCTTCGCCGTGGACTTACTGCGGCCAGCGGCCGATTTGGTGGACTTTTTTGCCGTACCGCTCCGGTTCGCCGTGCTTCTCGCGCTCTGGCTGGAACCGCGCTTCCCGGAGCCGCTTTTAGAGCTGCTCCGGGAAGAAGAACCCGACCGGGTGGATTTGCTTTTCGTGGTAGACATAATATTTTCCTCTCAAACACGCAGGCTTTGATCAGAGAACGGCGCTCAGGATCAGAGCCAGAATGCCAACGCCCCAGCAGTAATAGGCGAATTTGCCGAACTTGCCCTTATTGGCAAAGCTGTTGACCAGGCGGATGGCGAAATAGCCGGACACAGCGGCCACAACCACGCCCAGCAGATAAGCAGGCATCATAGACCAGTCAATGCCCGCCTTGACCGCATCCGCAAAACTCAGGATATTGGCGCCAATGACAGCGGGAATGGACATCAGGAAGGAATAGCGAACAGCAAAATCCCGGCGGCATCCCAGCAGCATGGCGGCAGAGATCGTGCTGCCGGAGCGGGACAGACCGGGCACCGTGGCCACAGCCTGGGCGCAGCCCACCAGCAGAATGTCCACCAGAGAAACGCTGCGCTCCGTCTTATGGCCCTTACCAAGTCGGTCGGAGATAAACAGCAGGCAGCCGGTAAACAGCAGTGCACAGGCGATAACCCATGTATTATTGTAGAGATTGTCGATGTACTTCTTAATGGGCAGGATCGCAAACAGGGGGATCGTGCCCACGATGACCAGCAGCACCATGCGGCGGGCCGCCGGCGGCTCCTTCTCCGCCGGGTCCGGGTGCACCAGCGCGGCACAGCCCCGGAAAAACTCCTGCACCATGGAGACAATGTCGTGCCAGTAATAGATAAATACAGAGATCAGGGTGCCAAGGTGGAGCACCACATCCAGAAACAGGTTGGACTCCTCAGCGGACTGCAAGCCGAAGAAGTTCTGGAGCAGGGACAGGTGGCCGGAGCTGGAGATGGGCAGGAACTCCGCAATGCCCTGTACCAGACCGAGAAACGCCGTATAAAGATAGTTCAACATGGTCTATCCTCCTAATTTGACATAACAATACAAGTATTATATTAGCACAACCACAAAAATATTTCCACTCTTTTTTCAATGCAAAAACGGCTCAGTTCTTCCATTCTGCAGTGAAAGAAGTTCTGAACCGTTTTAATCAAAGATGAAACCGCCGATGGACTTCGGAGAGGAAATCCCGCCCCCGCAGAAGCAGGAGCACCACCATCAGCACCACAGCTGTAGCAACAGCCGCCGCAGTGGGCAGCCACAGGGTGATAACCCCGGTAATGGCCAATAAAAGCACCACACCCGCCCAAATGGAGGAGGTCACAAAGTAGATGCCATAGGCATTCCGTTTCCGGGAGCCGGAAAGGATCAGGGCAAAGTAGAAGATCTCCAGCACACCGCCCAGAATGGGCAGAACAAAGTTCAGGCTCCAGCCATGCCAGCCGGTGCCAATATCCCAGAGAATAGACAGCCCCGCTCCCAGCAGAGCCTCATACATGACGCTCTTTGGCAGATTGCGCCATTTTCGGATTCCCACCAGAAGGGTCACATGAAGGCAGGCCACACCCAGGCAGAGAAGCCAGAAATAGGACATTCTTTTCAGCACGGTAAAGCGGAGCACCAGCAAAACTGCCAGTGCCACCACGCCCCAGAGGCCGATGATCCAATCCAGCACCCGATAGGTCAAATGCACTGGCACCACAGGGTAGCAGCCGTAGTCCTCTTGTTTCAGTGAGCTGTCAAACCCGGTGCCGCATAGGGGGCAGCACCGGCGCTCGCCAATCAGCTCTGCGCCGCAGATCTTACACTTCACGGGTATTCCACACCCCTTCCCCGTAGTTGGTCGTCACTTGAATTGCGTCGTCATACTGGGCCAGCCGGCGCAGGAAGGCCCGCTCCACATCCTTTTCCACCAGTGTGCCCGCAAAGCTGAGCACCATGCGGTCGTCAAAGGTGGCGGCTACCAGCTGTCTTGTGGCACTGGAGAGATACGCCCCGCACTGCACCACCTGTCCGGCGGCCTCCTCCGGAAATGTCATACGGCCCACATTGGAGAACACCATGGTGCTGTTGCGCTCGCTCAGCCGTTTGGCGACCTGAATGACCGGCTCCTTGATGAGCAGAGGCACGACCCGGATGGTGACGCTTTTGCCGATCTTCACCTGCTGATTGATCTTACTGCCCAGCTTTTCCTCAGTGAGCTCCTGCTCCAGCGCCTGCCTGACCTCCCCCACGATGCGTTCCAGATCGCCGCCGGAGGTGACGGGATCGTACCAGATCTCCACAATGGAGAAGAAATTGCGCAGAGTGTCTGAGGCGAAATGGCCCCGCAGGTCCACCGGCACAGACAGGCAGATCTTGCGGGTGCGCTGGTTGGCGGGCATGGTCTCCCGGATGCTGAGCAGCAGCAGTGCGGAGAGGAACGCCGTAACTGTGGCGCTGTACTCCTTTGCCACCGCGCGGATGCACCGGGCGCTGACGCAGATCTCCGTGACCAGCTGTCGCCGGTCCGGCAGGCGGTGGCCGGTAAAATGATAGACCCTGCCCCGGCTGGAACCCAGCAGCGGCGTGGCCTTCTTTCCTTTTGCGTCTGCCATATAGCGCCGGAAAGCGTCATCTTCCCGGGCAGCGAGGGGCGCAGGGGCGGCCATGGTCTCTACAGCGCTCTCCGTCAGCTCCGCTTCCTCCAGATAGAGGAGCACCAGCGCGTGGAAGAACACTGCCGCACCGAGGCCATCGGCCAGTCCGTGGAAGATCTCAAAGTTCAGGCGGCAGCGATAATATGAGATGTCGATCAGCAGGCCGTGGACATTGGAGGAATAGAGCGGATAGCAGGGCGTCTGATTTTCCTCATGCACCACCGGCTTCAATCCGGTGTGCTCCCGATAATGCCAGAAGAATCCGGAACGGATGGTGTGGGCAAATTCTGGGTAGCGCTCCAGCGCCCGGTCAGAGGCGCGCTGGAGCGCTTCCGGGTCAACATTCTGACGAAACTGGCAGTAGAGCCGGAACACCCGGGTAGCGTCCCGGGTGGCCAGCGAGGGGTAGATCAATGCCGCGTTGTCCAGCCGGCTCCAATGATAAGCATTACGCTTGCTCACTTTTCTCACCACAATTCAAAAATGTCTTGATATGCCGGTAGATCGCGGCAGTGACCGGCTGGCGCACCGGCAGACGGAACGCACCGTGAACACCATTCAGAATGCGGAAGGCCGACACCGGGTTGTCCGCCGCGATCAGCCGCCGCCCAAGCTCCTCCCCTTCATCCCGGAGCGGGTCAAACTCCATGGTCAGTAGCAGCGTAGGCGGCAGATGGGAAAAATCCGTATTGCGCAATGGCGCAAAGCGGGGGTCCAGCCGATCCTCCGGCTTAGAGGCGTAGAGGTCCATATAGTCCAGCAGTTTCTTGCGGGTCAGGATGTAGTCCGTGCCGTTTTCCGCCACTGAGGCGAAGGGAGTGGCATCGGTATAGTCACACCATGCGGCGGGATAGATCAGGATCTGGCCGCCGGGCATGATGCCGCCCCGGTCGCGGCACAGGAAGCTGGTTACGCAAGACAGAGTGGCTCCGGCACTGTCGCCGATCAGGATCACCTGATCCGCCGGGACCTGATACCAGTCCTCGCAGTGGGCCAGGATCTGCTGGGTCACTGCATAGCAGTCCTCCACGCCCGCCGGGAACTTGTGCTCCGGGGCAAGGCGGTAGTTGACGGACACCACCTTATAGCCGGTCTGGGCCGCCAGCGTGGCACAGACATTGCTGTAACTGTCGAAGTCGCCGGTGACAAAGCCGCCGCCGTGGAAAAACAGCAGAACCGGGGCGATCTTTCCGTCCCTGCTGAATGCGCGCACAAGAATGTCATGGTCCTCCAGATGGACGATGCGATCCATTCGGTTGCTGGTCACGCGCTTGACATAGGGGTGGGAGAGCTGCTCCAGCTTGCGCACCCGCTTATACTCACCCTTCAGGTTCATATCATACTTGGAGATGGCTTTCAGCAGCGATTGGGTCAGTTCGTTCACGTCTTTTCCTCCTTACCGGGGTTTGGAAACCGCCCGGAGCATGGCAATGCCCCGGGCGGAGTGCAGAATTATTCCTCAAAGACCGCCTTCATGGCCAGATAGGTCATATAGCAGTCCAGTTTGCCGGTCACCTCGAAGGGCGCGTGCATACCCAGCACGGAGACACCGGCATCCACCGTGTCGATATTGCGGTTGGCCATGAACAGGGCCACGGTTCCGCCGCCGCCCACATCGACCTTGCCCAGCTCGGCAACATGCCAGAGCACATTGGCGCGCTCAAACACCCGGCGGGCGTAACCCATGACCTCGGCAGAGGCGTCAGACGCGCCGGACTTACCCCGGGAACCGGTGTACTTGCACAGGCCCACGCCGCGGTTGATGAGGCTGGAATTGCGCTTATCATACACATTGGCGAAGTTGGGGTCATAGCAGGCAGTCACATCGGCAGACAGGCAGAAGGAGTGTTCAAAGCACTCACGCAGGCTGACGCCCTGGCTGTCGCACAGGTCGGCGACAAAGGTGTCGAAGGCCTGAGACTGCATACCGGTGACGCCGTCGGAGCCGATCTCCTCCTTGTCGGCCAGAATGCACACTGCGGTCTTATGGCGCTTCTCGGCGTCGAACAGGCCCTTCAGCGCGGCATAGGAGCACACGCGGTCATCCTGACCGTAGGCGCCCAGCAGGGAGCGGTCCAGACCCACATCCACGGCGGAGTAGGCGGGCACAGCGCACAGCTCGGCCGACAGGAAGTCCTCCTCGGTGATGCCGTACTTCTCATTCAGCAGGTCCAGCACCGCCAGCTTGATGCGGTCGCTGCCCTCGGCCTCGGCATAGGGACGGGAGCCGATGAAGATGTTCAGATTTTCGGGATCTACAGCGGTGCCCATCGGCTTCTGGGACTGAGCGGCGGCCAGATGGGGCAGCAGATCGGGGATAGCCAGCACAGGATCGCCGGGCTCCGCGCCGATGCGCACCTCAACAGAAGTGCCGTCCTTACGGACGACCACACCGTGGAGCTCCAGCGGGATGGACAGCCACTGATACTTGCGGATGCCGCCATAGTAGTGGGTCTTGAGCAGAGCGAAGTCGCCGTCCTCATAGAGGGGATAGGGCTTCAGATCCAAGCGGGGGGAGTCGATATGGGCGGCACCGATCTGGATGCCTTCGGCAAGAGATGCCTCACCGATGACCGCCAGCAGCAGGGACTTGCCCCGGTTGGAGCGGTACACCTTGTCGCCCGCCTTCAGCGCCATTCCCCGGACGTAGGGCACAAAGCCCTGCTCCTCGGCCAGCGCAACGGCGGCCTTCACGGCCTCGCGCTCGGTCTTGGCAGCGTCCAGAAACTTCTTGTAGCCCTCGCAGTAGTCGGCGGCGGCGCCCACAGTGCCCTCGTCCACCACATCATAACCGTTTTTCTTATCCAGGAAGAGCTGCTCCTTGCGCTTTTCCCAAGCCTTCTTCTCTTCACTCATGTCAAATTTCCTCCTTTAAAATACGCCCGAACAGATCGCGGGCCTGCTGCGCATAGCGCTCCTGTGCGCCATCGTTTTCCAGAATATAAGTGCAGTGCTCCCGGTAGAAGCTATCCGGCTTCTGGGCCGCAATACGGGAGCGGGCATACTCCTCCGTGATGCCCTCCCGGGCGATGAGCCGCCGCACCCGGTCCTCTGCCGGGGCGATGATGCCTACGGTGACATCACAGCGGGCACCCAGGTCGCCCTCCAGCAGAAGAATGGCATCAATGGCCGCGCCGCGCATACCGGCGGCTTCGGCGTCGGCGATCTGCCGGTCCGTCTCCGCCTCCACATATTTGTGCGTGATGCGGTTCAGGTCGGTCATGGCATCCTCGTCGTGAAACACCAGTTCGCCCAGTTTTTTGCGGTTCAGCCCCTCAGGGGTAAAAATATCCTTCCCGAAGCGCGCACGCAGTTCCTGCCGCAGCGCGTCACTGCCCAGCAGCAGTTCGTGATAGACCTGATCGCAGTCGATGATATGCACATCCAGCCTGCCGAGCTCCATCAGCGCCGTGGTCTTGCCCGCACCGGTGCCGCCGGTGATGCCGAAGAGCAGGAACTTGTCCTGCTTTTCAAAGCTCAGTTCATCTGCGTCCACCACATGGAAACCCGCCGCTTTTTTGAGCCGGTTGCTCACGGCAAGGCCCAGCCCGGTGGAGTCCGGGCACTGGGCATAGATTTGCTTCACCGGGGTGGAATCAAAGCTGCGCAGGACGTCAAACACCCGCTGAGCCTGCTCCCGCCGGTTCTGCATGGAGCCAAAGGGGCGAGCGGTACAGTGGTCGAACAGGGGCAGGAATTCATCGTAGCACACCACGCCGCAGTCCTTGTTCACCCGAGAGCGGATGTACTGCGCAGACTTGGCCGGAGTGCCGGTGACCACGGTCACGGGTGCCGCCGGGGCGTAATGGCGGTATTTCATGCCGGGGGCTCTCGGATGCTCCCCCGCGCCCATCTGGCGCTTCACCGCCTCGTCCACGATCACCTCGCCCAGCACCCGCTCCAGCGCCTCCAGCGGAAGTCCGCCGGGCCGGAGCAGTCTGGGAGGCTGGACGGTCAGATCCACAATGGTGGACTCCACGCCCACGGCGCAGGGGCCGCCGTCCAGAATGCATTCAATTTTTCCACCCACATCCTCCAGCACATGGGCCGCCGTGGTGCAGCTGGGCCGGCCGGAAATATTGGCGCTTGGGGCCGCAATGGGCACCCCGGCGGCTTCGATCAGGGCCAGCGTCACCGGGTGATCCGGGCAGCGCACGCCCACGGTGTCCAGCCCGCCGGTGGTGCGGTCGGGCACGATTGGGTCCCGCTTCAGGATCATCGTCAGCGGGCCGGGCCAGAACTCGTCAGCCAGCAGATAGGCCGACTCCGGCACGTCCACGCAGTAGCGCGTCAGCCAGTCCGCAGAGGGCACATGGATGATGAGCGGATTATCCGACGGACGGCCCTTGGCTTCGTAGATCCGGCGCACCGCATCCGCATTCAGGGCGTTCGCGCCGAGACCGTAGACCGTCTCCGTCGGGATCGCCACCAGCCCGCCATTACGGATGATCTCCGCTGCCTGGGTGATCTCGTCCGGCTGAGCGGTGGGATCATCGATTTTCCAGTAAATCGTTTTCATACTGTTACGTCTCTTTTCTCTGACTGCTCATCTGCTCCGCCCGGTCAGCCGCGGCCAGAGCGTCGATGATGGTATCCAGCGCACCGTCCATGACAGCGTCGATCTGGTAGAGAGTCAGGCCGATCCGATGATCGGTCACCCGGCCCTGCGGAAAATTATAGGTGCGGATGCGCTCATTGCGCATTCCACTACCCACCTGACTGCGCCGCTGGGCGGACAAGGCGCTCTCCTGCTCTTGCCGGGCCCGTTCATAGAGCCGGGCACGCAGAATGCTCAGGGCGCGGTCCTTATTCTTATACTGACTGCGCTCATCCTGACACTCCACCACCGTATTGGTGGGGATATGAGTCACGCGGATGGCAGATTCCGTTTTATTGATGTGCTGGCCGCCCGCACCGGAGGAACGGAAGGTGTCGATGCGCACCTCGTTCATATCCAGCTCAAATTCCACCTCGTCCACTTGGGGCAGCACGGCCACCGTGGCGGTAGAGGTGTGGATGCGTCCGCCGGATTCAGTCTCCGGCACCCGCTGGACACGGTGGACACCGCTCTCATATTTTAGCCGGGAGTAGGCCCCCTGGCCGCTGACGGAAAATGTGGCTTCCTTCACGCCGCCCAGCTCGGTCCGGTTCATATTGGCCATCTGCACGCTCCAGCCCTTGGCCGCGGCATACATGGAATACATCCGGCACAGAGAGTGGGCAAACAGGGCCGCCTCCTCCCCGCCGACACCGGCGCGCACCTCGATAATGACATCTTTCTCATCCGCCGGGTCCTTGGGCAGCAGCAGGATCTGAAGGGCTTCCCGCTTCTGCTCCACCGCCGCTTTCAGCGCCGGAAACTCCTCCCGTGCCAGTGCGCGCAGCGCTTCGTCCTCGTCATGGAGCAGTGTCTCCGCATCGGAGAGTTCCCGCTCGGACGCGGTCAATTCCCGCCACGCCTGCACCACCGGTTCCAGCTCCCGCTGTTCCCGGTTGAGCCGGGCCGCCAGCGCCGGATCGTCATAGGTCTCCGGTGCGGAGAGCTGGGCGGAGATCTCCTCATAGCGGTGATTCAATTGTTCCAGCTGTTCTGTCATGGAGCACCTCAGCGAAACAGAAGGTCCTTCAACAATGCGAAAGCCTCCCGGTTGTAGGAATAAAATGCGGATTTCAAATCGGGCATGGGGGTACCCAGCGTGTCCGCCGTCAATCCCAGGCGATGGCAGAGCAGACGCGTGCGGGTCAGGTGAAAAGCGTTGGACACCACGACCACAGGCGTCTCCGCCGGGTCATAGCCCAGCGCGCGCATGACGGCCATACTGAAGCGCAGATTCTCTACTGTAGAGGTGGACTTGTCCTCCAGATGGATGCGCTCCGGCGCACATCCCTGCTCCAGCAGGTAGTCTGCCATGGCCTGGGCTTCCGATGTGTATTCGTCATTTCCCTGACCGCCGCTGACGATGATCTCAGCATTGGGGTGAGTGCTCACATAGTCCAGCGCCTTATCCAGCCGCCGCTTCAGCGCCGGGGACGGCCCATCTGGCCAGAGCTTGGCACCCAGCACAATGACCACATCGGCATCGTGGGTGACCTCATCATGACAGCCCGCCAGCACAGCACCCTCCAAGGCACCGAAACACAGCAGTCCGGCCGCCAGCAGGATAAGCAGGATCTTTACGCCCCAGCTCATGACTGCAGTTCTTCGATCTGGGTGGACAGCTCCTCCCAGCGCTCATAGAGGCCGTTCAGGGTCTCCTCCGCCGCGGCGCGTGTCTCGCTCAGCTCCTGAAGTTTCTGATAGTCCGTGGCATTCTGCTCCATCTGGCTGTCCAGCTCAGAGAGCAGCTCCTCGGTTTTGGCGATCTCCCGTTCCAGTGTGCGCAGCTGTTTCTCCAGATTTTTCGTGCCGCCGCTGGACTTTGGCTTTCCCTTCTTTGGCTTTTCCGCTTTGGCGGCGGGCTTGATGACGCTGCGCAGCTCCTCGTCCCGGGCCTGCTTGGCCTTCAGGGCCTCATAACCGCCCCGGAAGTCGGTGATATGGCCGTTTTCCAGCGTCCAGATCCGCTCGGCAAAGCGATTGATAAAGTAACGGTCATGGCTGACAAACAGCAGGGCGCCGTCAAAGCTCTCCACGGCGGACTCGATCCACTCCCGGCTGGCCACATCCAGATGGTTGGTCGGCTCGTCCAGAATGAGCAGGTTGATGCTGTCCATCATCAGCATACACAGCTTCAGCCGGCTCAATTCGCCACCGGACAGGGTGGAAACGCTCTTGAACACGTCCTCCCCCCGGAAGCGGAAGGCGGCCAGCTGATCCCGGGCCTCCTGGGCGGAGCAGTCCTTCTCATAAATCAGGGTGTCCACCAGATTGCGCTCCGGGTGGTCAAATTTGACGATCTGGGGCAGGTAGCCCATCTTGGCAGTGGGACCGAAGCGGACATCGCCGGTGTCCGGCTTCTCCTCCTTCAGCAGGATCTTGAGCAGGGTGGATTTGCCGGTGCCGTTATCGCCCAGCAGGGCGATGCGCTCGCCGCCCAGCACCTCCAGCTCCAGATCAGAAAAGAGCTTGTGGTCTCCAAAGGATTTGGAAACGCCCTCCAGCGTGAAGAGCACATCGCCCTTAAAGTCGGTGGACTGGAAGCCCATGGTCAGATTCTGCTCCTGACGAGGCCTGTCCGTAGTGCGCATTTTCTCAATGCGCTTCTCCATGGAAAAAGCCCGCTTATGCAGCTTGTCGTTGCCCAGAAATGCCCACAGATGCATCTGTTCCACAGCGCGGGTGAGCTGGCCGATCTTGGCCTGCTCCTTTTCATACTGCTTGAGCCGCTCCTGATAGCGCCGCTCCGACTCCTGCACATAAAAGCTGTAATTGCCGGAGTAAAACTCCGCCCTGCCCTCGTTCAGGGCAATGATGCGGTCCACACAGCGGTCAAGGAAATAGCGGTCATGGGAGATGGTGAGCACCGTGCCCTTGAAGCGGGACACATAGTCCTCCAGCCACTCCACCGCGTGCAGATCCAGATGGTTCGTGGGCTCGTCCAGCAGGAGGATGTCCGTATCCTCCAAAATCAGGCGGCCCAGATTGATCCGGGTCTTTTCACCGCCGGACAGGGCGGCGAATTTCCGCGCGCGCATCTCCTGAGAAATGCCAAGGCCGTTGCACACCTTGCTGATGCGCACATCCAGATCATAGCCGCCGGCCTGCTCAAAGCCGGAAGACAGGCGGTCATATCGGCGCAGAAGCTCCTCGCCGCTCTCCCCCGCCGCCATGCGGTCGGTGATGGACTTGAGCTCCTCTTCCATGGCGTGGATGCGTTCAAAAGCGGTGTCCAGCACGTCCTCCACGGTGTACTCCGGCGGATAAACCGGGATCTGAGAGATCAGGCCAAGCCGCTTGCCCGGGGCAATGGAGACCTGACCCTCATCGTAATCATACTCGCCGGTCAGAATTTTAAACAGCGTGGTCTTTCCTGAGCCATTTTTGCCCAGAATGCCCACGCGCTCCCCTTCATTGACATGAAAGGTCACGCCATTCAACACATTTTCTCCGACCTGAAAAGACTTGACCAGATCAGAGACGGAAATATCGATCATTCCTCACACTCCGGTGTCAATTCCACCAAGTAATCCACAAGGTGCTCGAACTTCATGCCCCGGCTGGCCTTGACCAGAATGGTGGCACCCGGGCGCACCTCCTCGGCCAGCGCGACCTGGGCCTCCGCCTGATTGGCACAGCGGCGGATCTTGGGGCATCCGGCGCTCTCCGCGCCGTCGGCAATGCTCTCGCCCAGCTTGCCCACAGTGATCAGGCAGTCAATGCCGATGCGGCCCACGAACTGGCCCACGCTTGCGTGGAGGGCAGGGCCAAGGTCGCCCAGCTCCAGCATATCGCCCAGCACGGCAATGCGGTAGGTGCTGGCCTGCTTGGACAGAATGTCCACCGCCGCCCGCATGGACTGGGGATTGGCGTTATAGGTATCGTTCAGGATCGTGATGTCATCGCCCCGATGCAGGATAGCCATGCGCATCTTTGTGGGCTCGAACTCCAGAATGCCCCGATGGATCTGCTCGTCCGTCAGGCCGTACATTCTGCCTACAGCGGCGGCCATGGTCACAGGGTAGATCATGTGCGCGCCCAGACTTGGGATCTCCTGATGCCAGGCACTGGTGGGGCTGTGAAGCTGGCACTCCATATGATCCTGCCAGTGCTCCTCCAGATCCGTCACCCGCCAGGCGCAGTTTTCCCCGCCGCCGCACCAGGTGATGGACTGGGCGATCTTGCCGTCCAGCGTGCGCAGAAGCTCGTCGTCCCCATTGAGCACAGCCCGGCCCTCGGCCGTCATACCGTGAAAAATCTCGCTCTTGGCCTTCAGCGTATTCTCCCGGGAACCGAGATTCTCGATGTGGGCGTCGCCGATGTTGGTGATGAGGGCCACGTCTGGACGGGCGATCTTTGTCAGATAGTCGATCTCGCCCAGATGGTTCATGCCCATCTCCAGCACAGCGATCTGATGGGTGTGGTTCAGGCGCAGGATGGTCATGGGCAGGCCGATATTGTTATTGAAGTTGCCGTCCGTCTTGAGGACGTTGTACTTCTCCCCCAGCACGGCGGCCACCATATCCTTGGTGGTCGTCTTGCCCACGCTGCCGGTCACGGCCACTACAGGGATCGGAAACCGGTCACGGTACCAGCTGGCCAGGTCCCGCAGGGCATCCTGGGTATTCTCCACCCGGATATAGGCCTTGCCCGGCTTCAGCTGCGCAGGCTCCACCGCCGTCAGGCAGGCGGCAGCTCCGGCCTCCAGAGAGGCGTCGATATAGTCGTGGCCGTCAAACTTCTCGCCCACCAGAGGCAGGAAAAGGCATCCCTTTTTGATCTTGCGGCTGTCCGTGCAGACCTCACTGACAGTCTGCTCCGCATCGAAGCCCTCGCCCAGCAGGCGGCCGTGCACCG
>ERZ808240.3298-NODE-3298-length-15993-cov-13.523466_pt1 | contig 15993 bp, 20 predicted proteins | sample MGYA00521084_ERZ808240 | MGnify/ENA primary metagenome ERZ808240 (study PRJEB31516, sample SAMN03275571) | gut metagenome | biome: mammalia-associated habitat; material: feces | host: Papio cynocephalus | place: Kenya | collected 2012-08-06 ... | reverse complement strand
GGGTGCGCTGACCGCGGACCGGGAGGCCCTTGCGGTGACGGAGGCCGCGGTTGCAACCGATGTCCATAAGGCGCTTGACGTTCTGGTTGTGGACGCGACGGAGGTCGCCCTCAACCATGATGTGGTTCTGGTCGATGTAATCGCGGATGGCGTTAACCTCATCCTCGGTGAGGTCCTTAACGCGCGTATCCACGTTAATGTTGCACGCGACGCAGATCTTCGTCGCGGTGGTGCGGCCGATGCCGTAAATGTAGGTCAGACCGATCTCAACGCGCTTCTCACGCGGGAGGTCGACACCATTAATACGGGCCAACGTAGTCTCCTCTCTTAACCCTGACGCTGCTTATGACGGGGGTTCTCGCAGATGACGAGGACCTTACCGTGGCGCCTGATGATTTTGCACTTATCGCACATCTTCTTGACCGAAGGACGTACCTTCATCGTTCTTCCTTTCGGTAGCGCTCAAACTACTTCCCTACTATCTACTCGCCCAGCCGCAGGCGTTAATTAACTTATGGCTGGTCTTCACACGCAAACCGACCGTAGGTTGAGCTAAGCCTGCGATCGGGAACAATTGCGCGTTATCGTGCGTCGCTATTTATAGCGATAGGTGATGCGCCCGCGCGTCAGGTCATACGGGGAAAGCTCCACGACAACCCGGTCACCGGGGAGAATGCGGATGTAATTCATTCGGATCTTGCCGGAAATGTTGCACAGGACCGAATGACCGTTCTCAAGCTCGACCTTGAACATGGCGTTGGGCAGCGGCTCTTTTACCGTACCCTCGAGCTCAATAGCGTCTTCCTTCTTCACAAGCAATCATCTTTCTCTAGAAAACGACAGCGATTGAGTATTCTACAACACGCATACACGTGAAGTAAGTTCTTCGTAATGGCTCCATAACTAGGGTTGGAACCACTATTACATTTCACCGCCTTGCAGGGAGCAGTAAGAGCCCTGCGCATCGGTGGTGAGAATCACCGGACCGTCTTTGGTGATGGCGACGGTGTTCTCGTAGTGGGCGGCGGGCAGATGGTCGTTCGTGGTGACGATCCATCCGTCGGCACCGGTGCTCACATGGTTCGTGCCCATCGTGACCATCGGCTCGATCGCGATGACCATACCCTCCTGAAGAAGCACGCCTCTCCCCTTCTTACCATAGTTGGGGACATTGGGGTCCTCGTGCATCTTATGGCCGATGCCGTGACCAACATAGTCGCGAAGGACGCCGTAACCGTGCGCCTCGGCGAGGGACTGGACGGCGAAACCCACATCACCGATATGGTTGCCGGGAACCGCCTGTTCGATAGCCGCTTTGAGGCAATCGCGCGTGACCTCGCAGAGCGCCCGCGTCTCAGGAGACGGGGTGCCCACGAAAAACGTCCAGGCGTTGTCCCCGACCCATCCGTCGACAACGGCACCGGTATCGATCGATACGATATCGCCATCGCGCAGAATCATGTCGGGATTGGGAATACCGTGGACGACGGCATCGTTAATCGATGCGCACACCGTACCGGGAAATCCGCCGTAGCCCTTAAACGCAGGAACGCCGCCGTGCATACGGATGATCTGCTCGGCGAGCTGATCGAGCTCGAAAGTGGAGACGCCGGGGCGAACCATGGCCCCAACGTGGCGGAGCGCCATCTTAGATAGCGCTCCTGCCTTCTTCATCTGCTCGATCTCCCCAGCAGACTTTATGTGGATCATAGACCGAGCGCTTCCTTGACGTCAGCGTAGACGGTCTCGCGAGCCTGATCGCCGTTGACCGACTTGAGCAGACCCTGGCCACGATAGTAGTCGACGAGCGGGCTCGTGGACTTCTCGTATACATCAAGGCGGTTCTTGATGGTCTCGGGCTTGTCGTCATCACGCTGATACATCTCGCCACCACAGGTAGGGCAGACGGTATCGGCGGCCGTACCGGTGTAACCGCAGGCACGGCAGGTGCGACGCGAAGACAGGCGGTCGATGATGACCTCGGGCTTGACGTCGACGAGCAGCGCACAGTCGATCTCGCGACCCATGGCGGAGAGCTCGGAATCGAGCGTCACGGCCTGAGCGGTGTTGCGCGGGAAGCCGTCGAGGATAAAGCCCTGCTGGGCATCGTCGGCGGCAAGGCGCTCCTTAACGAGATCGATCACAAGCTGGTCGGGAACGAGCTCGCCGGCATCCATATACTTCTTGGCTTGGACGCCAAGCTCCGTACCGCCCTTGACGGCGGCGCGCAGCAGGTCGCCCGTGGAGATGTGGGCGACACCGAACTCGGCGACGAGCTCCTGCGCGACGGTGCCCTTGCCGGCACCCGGAGCTCCGAGCAAAACGAGGTTCATGAGCAATCCTCCTCTAGCCTATTTAAAGAATCCGTCGTAATCATACATCTTGATCTGGCCCTCGAGCTTATCGACGGTGTCGAGCACGACGCCGACCATGATGAGGACGGAGGTACCGCCGAATGCTTGGATCAGGGAGTTCCCCGTGAAGGAGAAGATGATCGAAGGCACGATGGCGATGAGCGCCAAGAAGACGGCGCTGGGAAGCGTGATCTTGTTGAGCGCGTTCTTGATGTAGGCCGCGGTGGCACGACCCGGACGTACGCCCGGGATGAAGCCGCCCTGTTTCTTAAGGTTGTCGGCCGTGTCATCGGGGTTGAACACCATGGAGGTGTAGAAGTACGCGAAGAACACGATGAGGACAACGTTAAGTACCCAGTTGAGCCAACCGGTCGAAAGCGCGGAGGCAACCGCCTGAATCCAGCCGACGCCGGGGAAGAACACGGCGATCTGGGCCGGGAAGTACAGCAGCGCCGAAGCGAAGATGATCGGCACAACGCCCGCCGTGTTGACCTTGATCGGCAGATAGGTGGTCTGACCGCCCATCATGCGACGACCGACGACGCGCTTGGCGTAGGACACCGGTATACGACGCTGGCCGCGCTCCAAAAAGACGATGAATGGGATGACCAGAAGGATGATCACGCAGATGATCACCATGGTGATGATCCCGCCCGTGCCCTCGGTGCTGTTGAAGATCGCCTGGGGCAGGCCCGCCATGATGTTGGCGAAGATGATCAGCGACATACCGTTACCGATACCGCGCTGGGTGATGAGCTCACCGATCCACATGATGAGCATGGCGCCCGCGGTGAGCGTGCCCACGATCATGATGTCGAAGATGATCTCGGGAGCGCCGGCACCGTTGAAGCTAATGCCGAAGCTCTTGAAGAGGAAGAGGTAGCCCACGGAGTTGAGGATGGCGAGGGCCAAGGTCAGATAGCGGGAATACTGCGTGATCTTGGTCTGGCCGACCTCACCCTCACGGGCGAGCTCATGCAGGGAAGGCACGACGGCCTGGAGCATCTGGAGGATGATCGAGCTCGTGATGTAGGGCATGATGCCCAGGGAGAACACCGAGACGTAGCTCAACGCACCACCGGAGAAAAGATTCAGGAGGGCCATAGCGCCGGAAGCGACCGAGGAGTTCTCAGTCGAAAAAAGGCCCAGCATCCCCTGGAAGGGAATGCCAGGCACAGGAACGTGCGCACCGATGCGGTACACGACGAGCATAGCTATGGTAAAAAGAATCTTTTCGCGCAGTTCTTTGATGCGGAAAGCATTCTTAAGACCGTTTAGCAAGGCAGCTCGACCTTTCCGCCAGCGGCCTCGATCTTAGCCTGAGCAGAAGCGGAGACCTTGTCGACCTTGACCGTGAACTTCTTGGTGAGGTCGCCGTTGCCGAGGACCTTGACCGGCTCGAACTCGTTCTTGATGATGCGAGCGGCCTTGAGGGCGGCACCGTCGATCACGGCACCATCCTCGAACTTGGCATCGAGACGCTCGACGTTGACCGGCGTGTACTCGATACGACGGGGGTTGCGGAAGCCGGGGAGCTTAGGCAGTCGCATCGCGAGCGGGGTCTGGCCGCCCTCGAAACCGGCGCCCTTGCCGCCACCGGAGCGGGAAAGCTGGCCCTTCTGACCGCGACCGGCAGTGGTGCCGTGACCCGAAGAGTTACCGCGACCGACGCGCTTGCGGTTCTTGGTGGAACCGGGCGCGGGAGTAAGATCGTGAAGCTGCATTTGCTACTCCTCTACAATCTCAACAAGGTGCTTGACCTTGAAGACCATGCCGCGGACGGACTCGTTGTCAGTGATCTCGCGAACCTCGCGGATCCTGTGGAGACCGAGGGCACGGACCGTACGGACCTGGTCCTTCTTGCAGCCGTTGGTGCTGCGGACCTGCTTGATCTTGATAGTACCAGCCATGCTTAGTTCTCCTTACCGACGAACATCTCGGAGACCGTCAGGCCACGGCGGGCGGCGACGTCCTCGGGGCTGGAGAGCTCCTTGAGGCCCTCGACGGCAGCCTTGATGATGTTGAGGCCGTTGTCGGTACCGAGAGACTTGGACAGGACGTTCTTGATGCCAGCGAGCTCGAAGAGGGGGCGCACGGCGCCACCGGCGATAACACCGGTACCCTCGACAGCGGGCTTGATGACGATGCGACCGGCGCCGAAGTGACCGAGGACCTCATGCGGGATGGTGCCATCCTCGGTGACCGGCACGTGGAACATGTTCTTCTTGGCATCGAGGGAAGCCTTGGAGATGGCCAGGGGCACCTCGGCGGACTTGCCCATACCGACACCGACGTTGCCCTTGCCGTCACCGACGACGACGAGAGCGACGAGGCTCATGCGACGGCCGCCCTTGACGGTCTTCGACACGCGGTTGATGTAAACGACGCGCTCCTCGAACTCGGAGGCCTCGCGCTGCTGCTTCTGATTACGAGCCATGTGCTACATACCTCCTAGAACTCGAGACCGGCGGCGCGGGCACCGTCGGCGAGGGCCTTGACACGGCCATGGTAGATACGGCCACCGCGATCGAAGGTGACCTTGGTGATGCCGGCCTCGACGGCGCGCTTGCCGACGAGCTGACCGACCTTCTCCGCAGCCTCCTTGTTCGAGGTGTGGGTGCCCTTGAACTCGGCCTCGAGGGTCGAGGCGGAGACGAGCGTCAGGCTGGAGCCCTTGCTGTCATCGATGATCTGGGCATAGATATTGGCGTTGGTGCGGGTCACGCGAAGACGCGGACGCTCGGTGGTACCCGAGATCTTGCCGCGCACACGGCGCTGACGACGCTTGAGGCCTTCCAGCTTCGCCTTATGCTTGTTCATACGTAAACTCCTAAAAAGGTTGCTCTTGCCAGCACCTGACGGGGTGCTGGTCTTTAAGACAGGTGAGTAGCGCTATGACTACTTGGCGGCCTTACCCAGCTTGCGGCGGATGTGCTCGCCGACATAGTGGATACCCTTGCCCTTGTAAGGCTCGGGAGGACGCTTGCCGCGGATCTCAGCGGCAACCTGGCCGACCTGCTGCTTGTCGATACCCTTGACGTTCACGTGCGTGTTGTCGGGAACCTCGAAGGTGATACCTTCGGGAGCCTCGACGATCACGGGGTGGGAGAAGCCCAGGGAGAACTCGAGGTTCTTGCCCTTCTGCTGGACACGGTAACCGACGCCGGCGAGCTCGAGCTGCTTCTCGAAGCCCTCGGAGACACCCACGACCATGTTGTGGATGAGGGCGCGGGTGAGGCCGTGACGGGCACGGGTCTCACGCTCGTCGTCCGGACGGGAGACGTGCAGGACGTTCTCCTCGACGGTGACGGTGAGCTTCTCGTAAACGTCGAGATCGAGCTGACCCTTCGGGCCCTTGACGGTGACGTTGTTACCGTTGACTGCCACTTCGACTCCGGCCGGAATCTGGACAGGCTTATTACCGATACGAGACACGGTGATCTCCTTTCCTTCTACCTAACGGAGTTGATTTACCAGACGAAGGCGATGATCTCGCCGCCGACGTTCTGCTTACGAGCATCGCGGTCGGTCATGACGCCATGGCTGGTGGAAATGATGGCGGTACCGAGGCCACCGCGGACGCGGGGCATGTCGGCCACGCCGGTGTACTTACGCAGGCCCGGCTTGGAGATGCGGCGGATGCCGTTGATGATCTTCGCCTTCTTGGGACCGTACTTAAGCGTGATGTGCAGAGTCTTCTGGGGCGTGGTGTCCTCGACATCGTAGCCCTCGATGTAGCCCTCCTCGTGCAGGACACGAGCGATCTCGACGAGCTTCTTGCTGCTCGGCATGGAGACCGTGGCCTTGTTCACAGAGTTCGCGTTACGGATGCGCGTAAGCATATCTGCGATCGGGTCTGTAAGGTTCATACAGATTCTCCTTCGTTCTTGATGAACACGTGCTCCTGGTTCTCCCCCGCCCTTAACGGGGAAGCCTTATGGTGCGCGTTTTCCCTGCCTTGAAACAGAGTCTCAAAGCGCCGGTAGTGACTTACCAGCTGGCCTTCTTAACGCCGGGAAGCTCGCCCTTGAGTGCAAGCTCGCGGAAGCAGACACGGCACAGGCCGAACTTGCGGTACACAGAGTGCGGACGGCCGCAACGCTGGCAGCGGGTGTACTTGCGGGTCGAGAACTTCGGCTCGCGATTGCACTTGACGATCATCGATGTCTTAGCCACTTATATCCTCCTCACATAGAGTATTGTTCGCCCCAAGGGCCGCCCCCAGGTTGGGGACGGCCCTTTACGGGGCAGATGAACCTATTTCTTGAACGGGAAGCCGAAGGCGTCGAGAAGAGCCTTGGCCTCCTCATCGGTGTTGGCGGTGGTGACGAACGTGATGTCCATACCGCGCTGGTGATCGACGGAGTCGAACTCGATCTCCGGGAAGATGAGCTGCTCGGTCACGCCCATGGAGAAATTGCCACGGCCGTCGAAGCTCTTGGCGGAGATACCGCGGAAGTCGCGGATACGCGGGATCGCGACGGAGGTCAGGCGATCGAAGAACTCCCACATGCGGTCGCCGCGCAGGGTGACCTTGCAGCCGATGGGCATACCGGCGCGAAGACGGAAGGTAGCGATGGACTTGCGGGCACGGGTGATCATCGGCTGCTGGCCGGTGATGGCGCGCAGGTCGCGCACGGCACCGTCGATGGCCTTGGAATCGGTAGCGGCCTCGCCGACACCCATGTTCACGACGATCTTCTCGAACTTGGGAATCATCATGACGTTCTTGTACTGGAACTTGTCCTGAAGCTGCTGCTTGACCTCGTTGTTGTACTTGGCCTTGAGACGCGGCACGTACTTCTCTTCTGCCATTTTCACTCCTTAATGGGGTTTTAAGCACGGGGCTTGGCCTGAGCGGTTGTCCTCGTGCCTCCTAGCCGTCAAGCCTCATCGCGCATGGCATGTCGCGAATCGGCAGAATCACGGTAGGAGCCGACAAAACAATCGGTACTATACGCGCATCGAGGGGCAAACGCCAGTAAAACCTTCGCGACCTGCGCATCTTCACAACTGGGACACGCGGAAGGGAGTTATGCGTCTGCGATAAGCAGTCTGAGCCGACATGAAACGCCCACATACTCGGCTTATCTGTGATAAGCGGCCGTTTGGCTCAGTTGGGACGCCCAATACCTCATCCAACTGTGCGAAACGGCCATATGTCACAATTAGGCCGGCCCATGGACCTGCCGCGGCTCGTGGGGCGTCGAAGATGCCTGGGCCGGGTCTAGCGCTTGCGAGGCATGAGCTTGGTGCGGCGCAGGCGGATCATCTCCGCCGCGATGGAGACGGCGATCTCCTCGGGGTCCTCCGCCTCGATGGGCACGCCCACGGGCAGATGCAGGAAATCGATCTCCTCTTGCGTGAACCCCTCCTCCTCGAGGCAGCGGTGCACGAAGGCTGTCTTGCGCTTGGAGCCCAGGCAGCCCACATAGGCGGGATGCGCGCGCAGGGCCTGGATCACGCAGTCGATATCCGACTTGTGACCCGCCGTGCCTATGACCACGAGGTCGCGCGGCCCGATGGGGCACGTGGCGGCAAGATCCTTGTAGTCGACGACGCGGCGGTCGTAAACCTCGGGCAGCACCTCCGCCGTCACCAGGCCGGGACGGTCGTCGCATGCCACGACGGCGAAGCCGGCCGCCGTGAGCACGCGCGCGGTCGCCGCGCCCACGTGTCCGCAGCCGAGGACGTAGGTGAGGCCCTCGGGGCAGAGCGTCTCGACATGCGCATCGGGGAGCTTGGCCGCGGCGTTGGTATAGGTCGTCTCGTGTGCGTCGGCGATGATTCCGAGCGCGGGGCAGCCATCGATCGTGCGACGCGATTCGTCACCGTGATACGCCTCGACGTCCCCCTCGATGGCCGTTTCGGCGAACGGCTTGAAGTCGATCGAGAAATCGCCGATGCGGCGGTAGGTCAGGATATCGGCAACCTGTCGGAACGTCGGGATCTGCGAGGCATCGAGATAGAGGTAGCAGAGCGCGATGGCACCGCCGCAGATCATGCCCGTGTCAGAGTCCTCCCCGCCCATGGTGTAGCGGACGAGGCGGGACTGCCGGGCCGCAAGCAGCTCGGCCGCCTCGCGGCAGGCGAAGAGCTCGATCTTGCCACCGCCGACCGTACCCGCCTGCACCCCGTCGGGAAAGATCGCCATCCAGGCGCCCACGCCGCGCGGTGACGATCCGGCGGTACCGGCGACGACCACGAGCTCGCACGCCCTCCCCTTGTTAAGGGAGTCGAGCACAGCGTTGACCACATCGAGTTTTTCCATTGTTACCTACCACCTTTGAAGATGCCGGTGAGCATGCCGAGCGCCTCGAGGACGCCGCCGCCCACGGCCGTCGCCTTATCCGAGATGTAATCGATATAGCTGGCGTCGCCGCGCGGGTCGACGTCAGCGCATTTAAAGCCTTCCGTGACTTCGATACCGCTTGCGAGAAGACCGCGTAAGCAACCGTCGATGACGGTGCGCATGGGCGTGTCGCCCGCATATCCGATCACGTCGCCCGCGTGGACGATGTCGCCGATTGTGCGCTCCGAGCGAAAGATGCCCGCCGCGGGGCTGTGGATGACGCGCTCCTTGCCAAAGCCCGCGATGATGCCGGGGATGCCCGTGTTGGGCGCCGCCGCGCCGTCCGTGATCACGCGGCCGAGGAAATGCCCACGCATGGTCTCCACCACGGCGTCGCAATCGTTGGGAGCCGTGAAGCCCGGCCCCACCGCGATGACGGCGGGCGCCATGTCGCGGGCGGTGCCGAGGTTTTTCTTGGCGAGGATGGCATCGACGAGGGCATCGGGCTTGAGGTCGCCGAGCATGCGCGCCGCGGGGTCGACGACCACGGCGACATCGCCCTCGCCGACGATGGCGAGTGCCTCGGCAGGCGTCTCCGCGCGGCGAGCTCGGATGCCCTCGACCTCGCATGCGCCCAGACGGATGGCCTCGCAAAACGAGATGGTGCGCCTGATGCACGTGGGCGCCGCGATGTCGGACATCACGACGGACACGCCGGCGCGCACAAGCCGCGCCGCGATGCCGGTGGCGATATCGCCGGCCCCGCGAACATAAACGAGCATGGTGGCAGCACCTCCGTATGGTACGGTTTGGACGGACTGATTCGGCTGAAAGATTATCAGCCTTGCTAACAATTATTTATTATCACAGCTCTTACGGATGTGGGACAGCATGAATCCGGTTAACGGCAACTTAACGCATGCGCTCGGCATGGACGACCGGGGCATCACCGCGATTATCGGCAGCGGCGGGAAGTCGACGCTGCTCCGTGCGCTGGGGCTCGAGCTTATGCGGGGCGGCGCGCGCGTGCTGCTCGCCACGTCGACGCATATGTTTCCCGTGGCGGGCGTGCCCTGGGAGGGTGCGGCGCGGCGGATGACCGACGTCGCCTGGCGTGCAGCGAGTCTTCATGCGCCCGGATGCACCTGCGCGCAGTGCGCCGGGCCGCGCGGGTCGATCTGCCAAACGGGAACGGTCGATGCCGCCACGGGCAAGCTCGGGGCGCCGGTCGAGAGCTGGAGCGATCTCGCCGGCCGCTTCGATCACGTGCTTGTCGAGGCGGACGGCAGTCGCCGCCTGCCGCTCAAGGCCCACGCGAGCTGGGAACCCGTGATTCCCGAGGGGACTGCGCGGGCGATCTGGGTCGTGGGGGCCTCGGGGCTGGACCGGCCGATCACCAAAGTCGTTCATCGGCCCGAGCTCTTCTGCGACACCTGCGGCTGCGCGCCCGGTGACACTGCGACGCCGGAACGCGTGGCGACGGTGCTGACGCATGAGATGCAGGCGCTCGGCCTCGAGGATGCCACCGTGGTGCTCAACCAGACCGACACGCTTGCAGACCCCACGGACACCGTCACCCGCTTCGAGCATATCCTCGACCGCCCCATCGTGCCGCTCAGCCTCAAGAACCTGTAAGTTAGGGACAGGTTTTAATTTGCAGGTTTTATCTGCGGAAACGTTCAGATACGCCGAACGCCCCCGCCACTCGAAGGATCGGGTAGCGGGGGCGCTTGACGTTTTGCCTGATAAAACCTGTAAAAATAAACCTGTCCCTAAATTGCAGGTCGTTAAAACCGGGGGACGTAGCGGCCGGGTTTCTCCCCCGTCGGCTCGCCGTCGCGGGCGGCCAGGACGCCGTTGACGTAGACCGCCTTGGCACGACCATGGGCCTCGAAGCCCTCGAACGGCGTGTAATCGACCGCCTGGTGCTGCGTCGCGGCCGTGATGGCCCAGACGGCCTTGGGATCCCATACGCACACATCGGCATCCGATCCCTCGGCGAGGCAGCCCTTGCGCGGATACATGCCAAAGATGCGTGCCGGGTTCTCGCTCATCAGGCGGCAGAGGTCCTCGGGTCCCAACAGGCCCTCGAAGCTCGTGGCGATCGCCGCGGGACGATGCTCCACGCCGGGACCGCCGTTGGGAATCTGGCGGAAATCATCGCGTCCGCGATCCTTCTGCCCCACGAGGTTGAAGCTGCAGTGGTCGGTCGCGATCGTGTCGATCTCGCCCGCGACGAGCGCCTCGCGCAGGGCGGCACGGTCGGTCGCATGGCGAAGCGGCGGACTCATGACGTACTTGGCGCCGGCGAAACCGTCCTCCCCCTGCTCGAGGTAGTAAGTGTCGTCGAGCATGAGGTACTGCGGGCACGTCTCGACGTAGATGTTCTTCTGCCCGCGCGCCTTGGCCGCGCGGATGGCCTCAAGCCCGAGCTTGGTCGAGAGGTGGACGACGTTGATCGGGGCGTCGCCGGCCAGATGCGCCAGATAGAGCAGACGTGCGATGGCCTCGGCCTCACAGACGTCAGGCCGGCTGAGCGCATGGCCTTCCGGCCCGTGGATCCCCTCGTCGTAGACACGCTGCTGGAGCATGTCGACGAGCGTGCCGTTCTCGCAGTGCACGCAGAGCACGCCGCCGATTCTTTTAAGCTCCTCGAGCACCTGGAGCGTCTCGGCATCGTCGAGGCGCAGGTGATCATAGGCGAAGTATGTCTTGAACGAGCAGACGCCCGCCTCGCGCATCGCTGCGAGGTCGGCGCGGTTGCGCTCGTTCCACTCGGCCAGCGCCATATGGAAGGCATAGTTGGACGTGCAGGCGCCGTCGGCGCGGCGGTGCCATTCGGCGAGGGCATCGGGCATCGCCACACCGCGGTCGGCCGTGGCGTAGTCGACGATCGTCGTGGTGCCGCCGCACGCCGCGGCGCGCGTGCCCGTCTCGAAGCTGTCGGCTGTCCAATCCATACCGGTCCAGCACTGCATATGAGTGTGCCCGTCGATAAAACCGGGGAAGACCCAGCAATCGGTGGCGTCCTCGACGATATCGCCGGCGGCGGGCTCGATCCCGGCGGCGATCTTCACGATCTTATCGCCGTCCATGGCAAGGTCCGCACGCCGCAGACCCTCAGGCGTCACCAGCGCACCGTTCTTGATGATGATCATGATTGCCCCTTCTGTGTGTAAGCAGCAAGTTTGTCGAAATATGAGCTCACGGCGAAATGCTCCGACACGCGTTGCAGGTCATGCCGGGTGTCGACATCCCAGAGCTCGTAGGCGCGTGCCTCGACGAGCTCGATATCGTTTTGCCCGCGCAGCACCGCGCCGCCGCCGTCCTTGCCCTCGAGGCGCATGAGCGCGGCGAAGCAACGCGCGGGAAAGAGCACCGGGCTCGCCGGTTCGCCGTTGAGCGCGAGGCGCACCGGGGACGCGCAATCGGCCTCCGCGAAGGCGCGGCGAAGCGCCCGAAAGGACTGCGGGCTCACAAGCGGCTGGTCGCCGGGAAGGAACAGGCAGCCCATCCAGCCACGACCCTTGCCCCAAGAGAGACCGGCGCGTACGCTCCGGCTGCGAAGCGCACCGTCGTGGAGCACGCAGGCGCAGCGGGCATCGCGGCAGATGTCGGCGACCTCGGGCCAGCGGGTCGAGACGACGACGTCGAACCCCGTGGGGGCCGATTCGATCGTCCGGCGAACAAGCGGCTTGCCGGCGACGTCGGCGAGCAGCTTGTTACCTCCAAAGCGCTTTCCCTCGCCCGAGGCCATGATCACGCAACCGAGTCTCATTTTCCGCTCCTCCCCTCGCCCACGAGTTGTTAATCGTAACCCCAAAATAGGGACAGTCTTTTTTGGGGTTATGCGACCCATGCGGTGCCATCACCCCAAAAAGGGGACTGTCCCCAAATTGGGGCGGAGCGTCGCGAACGGCAAAAGGGCGCCCCGCCGGCTGACGGAGCGCCCTCGTTGCAGACGTTTACGCGGCGTTACCGGTGAACGTGGTGCCGGTCTTGCCGGCAAGACCATCGCGCGCCTTCTCGAGGAGCGTGATGAGCGCCGTGCGGCCCGGCTTGCTCTCGGCGAACGTCGAGGCGGCCTGGACCTTGGGCAGCATGGAGCCGCGCCCAAACTCGTTGGCCTCGGACAGGCGTTTGACGTCCGCAGAGGTCAGGGAGTCGAGCCACTGCTCATGGTCGGTACCGAAACCGATCGCGACCTTCTCCACGGCCGTGAGGATGATCAGGGCATCGGCGTCGAGCTGCTCGGCGAGCTTCTCGGCCGCGAAGTCCTTATCGATCACGGCCGCGGCGCCCTTGAGGTGGTTGCCGTCGGTCTTGGTGACGGGGATGCCGCCACCGCCGCAGGAGATGACCACATGGTTGGTCTCGACGAGCGACTTGATGGTGTCGAGCTCGACGATGCTCACCGGCTTAGGGCTGGCGACCACGCGGCGGAAACCCTGCTTCTCATCGTGGATGAACTGGTAGCCGCGGTCGGCCTCCAGCTCGTGGGCCTCGGCCTCGGACATCCACGGGCCGATCGGCTTGACGGGATCGGCGAAGGCCGGGTCGTCGGGCGAGACTTCGACCTGGGTGAGCACGGTGGCGACGCCCTTGTCGATGTGGCGGTCGAGCATCTCCTCGCGCAGGGCGTTCTGCAGGTCGTAGCCGATGTAGCCCTGGCTCATGGCGCCGCAGACGGACAGCGGGCAGGGAATGTACTTCTCGGGGTTCGAGCGGGTGAGCTCGGCCATCGCGTTGGCGATCATACCCACCTGGGGGCCGTTGCCGTGCACGATGACGACCTCGTTGCCCTCCTCGATGAGGTCGACGATGGCCTTGGAGGTCGTCTTGACCGCGACCATCTGCTCGGGGAGATTGGCGCCGAGGGCGTTTCCACCCAGGGCGACGACGATACGCTTAGCCATATCTCAGCCCAGCCCCTAGGCCTGGAACCAACGGGCGGTGTTACGCTCGTCGAGGGCCTTGAGCGTGGCGGCCGGGTCGGCGACCTTCTGCAGGAACATCATTGCGGCGATGGCGTAGGGCTTGTAGCTGGCCTCCTTGTACATGCCGTCGCGATGCATGTCGAAGACGTCGGCATTGACCTCGCCGTGCTCGCAGGAGACGCCGGAGATGTCGGCGGGCAGCGGGTGCATGAAGATGGTCTGCTGGCCGTTGGCCGTCTTCTCCATGAGCTCGGTCGTGGAGCACCAATCCTTGTGGGTGGCGTTCTGGGCGAGCAGCTCCTTCTCGAGCGCGGCGATACCGGCGTCGTCGCCCTCGGCGTAGAGATTGGTGCGCTTCTCCATGCCCACGTAGGGAGCCCAACTCTTGGGGATGACGATGTCGGCGCCCTCGAAGGCCTCGGCCATGGTGTTGACCTGCTTGAAGGTGGTGCCGGACTCGGCGGCGTACTTCTTGGCGCGGTCGACGACCTCGGGCATCAGGTCGTATCCCTCGGGGTGGGCCAGGGTGACGTCCATGCCAAAGCGCGGCAGCAGCGAGATCAGCGACTGCGGGCAGCTGAGCGGCTTGCCGTAGGAGGGCGAGTAAGCCCAGGTCACGGCAACCTTCTTGCCGGCAAGATTCTCAAGACCGCCGAACTCGTTGATGAGGTAGAGCATGTCGGCCGAGGACTGCGTGGGGTGGTCGGAATCGGACTGCAGGGAGATCAGCGTGGGACGGTGATCGAGGACACCGTCGTGATAGGCCTGGTCGACGGACTCGGCGACCTCGGCCATGTAGGCGTCGCCCTTGCCGATGTACATGTCGTCGCGGATGCCGATGACGTCGGCCATGAAGGAGATCATGGTCGCGGTCTCGCGCACGGTCTCGCCGTGGGCGATCTGGGACTTCTTCTCGTCGAGATCCTGAAGCTCGAGGCCGAGCAGGTTCGAGGCCTTGGAGAAGGAGAAGCGGGTGCGGGTGGAGTTGTCGCGGAAGAGGGAGACGGCGAGGCCGGAGTCGAAGATCTTGGACGAGACGTTGCGCTCGCGGAGGTTGCGCAGGGCGTCGGCCACGATGTAGAGGGCCTTGAGCTCGTCGGTGGTCTTGTCCCAGGTGTGCAGGAAGTCGCTGCCGTACATACCCTTGAAGTCGAGGGTCTTGAGCTCGTTGACGAGCTCGACGAACTTGTTATCCATGATCGGATCCTTTCAAACGCGAACGATTGACGGTGTACTCGAAAGTTGTGCCCCGCGCTGTGCGCTCGGCCAGTGATCGGGGCGTATGACATAAGGTCCGCCGTCCACAGGAAGCATGGGAGAGAGACGACGGGAACCCGCGGTCAACGGGAGACGCCGGGGAGGCCGATGTAGGGTATCCTCCCCCGGCGATACACCGGGCCGTCGTGCAGAGACCGCGGCCCGGTCGCAAAATCGACGGAATGGGACTAGTCGATCTTGTTGTCAGTGAGACCGGCGCGGAAGACGGTGGCGTCGCCGTCGGCCTGGCTCGGGTCGTAGAGGTTGAGCGCGGCCACGTACATGGCTGCGGCGGTCACGAGGTCGTTCTTGTAGGTGACCTCGTTGGGCGCGTGGGCCTGGGACTCGGCACCCGGGCCGAAGCCGACGCAGGGGATGCCGTAGCGACCCTGGATGGAGACGCAGTTCGTGGAGAAGGTCCACTTGTCGCAGAGCGGGCGGCCGGCGCGCTTGTCCATGGAGGCCTCGCAGCCGATGCGCTCGTCGCCGAACATGGCCTTGTGGGCGTCGACGAGAGCCTTGACGTGCGGAGCGGTCTCCTTGTTGATCCACGTGGGGAAGTAGGCCTCGGTCTCGTAGACCTCGCCCGTCCAGCTGGGACGGTCGTACATGTACATGGAGACCTTGACGTCATCGCCGTATTTCTTGGCGGCCGGGAGGTTGCGGATCTCGTCGAGGCAGGACTCCCAGGTCTCACCGGCGGTCATGCGGCGGTCGATGGAGATGGCGCAGGAGTCGGCGACGGCGCAGCGCGACGGGCTCGTGTAGAAGATCTGGGAGACGGTGCAGGTGCCGCGGCCCAGGAAGCGGGCGTCCTCGTAGTGCTCGGGGTTGTACTTGGGGTCGAGCATCTTGACGAGGCCCTTGATGTCCGTGGACTCGTCGCAGCCGTTGTTGTTGAGGGCACGAACGTCGGCGATGATATCGGCCATCTTGTAGATGGCGTTGTCGCCGCGCTCGGGCGCGGAGCCGTGGCAGGAGGTGCCGTGGACGTCGACGCGGATCTCCATGCGGCCGCGGTGACCGCGATAGATGCCGCCGTCGGTGGGCTCGGTGGAGATGACGAACTCGGGCTTGATGCCGTCCTTGTTGTAGATGTACTGCCAGCACATGCCGTCGCAGTCCTCTTCCTGGACGGTGCCGACGACCATGA
>ERZ808240.3295-NODE-3295-length-16001-cov-64.048664_pt1 | contig 16001 bp, 15 predicted proteins | sample MGYA00521084_ERZ808240 | MGnify/ENA primary metagenome ERZ808240 (study PRJEB31516, sample SAMN03275571) | gut metagenome | biome: mammalia-associated habitat; material: feces | host: Papio cynocephalus | place: Kenya | collected 2012-08-06 ... | reverse complement strand
CATATTGCTGTTCATCCTTCAAGCAAGTTATAAAGCAAAAACCGTGCCAAGGGGGGCGGGAAGGGTCCGAAAACGCAAAACGCGGGGTTTGCCGACCGTTTTCTGTAAGCCGGAAAGCGAAAATGTACAAAATATGTAATAAGAAGGCGCCCTCGCCGTCTTCGCGGCAAGAGCGCCCGTTTTGCGCTGTGGCACAACCCTGTGCCACTCTGTCTCCGTCAACTTAGTACAAAAACACCAATTTGCCGCCGACCGCCAACATGTCAGGACGGAAACTGGCGTCGAGACCATAGATATTTTCTTTGATCTTCTGTCCGTAGGCATAATCGCAGAACACGCTCACGCCGATATTGTCGGTGAATTTGAAGAGCAAATAGGCGCCGGCTATGCCCTGGAAGGCGCTATAGTTGTCGGAACCGGACAACCCCCACGAGCCTGCCGCGTCGCCCACCGAGAGTTTGGCGTGGTACCAGCTCTCCTGCACGCCCAAGTTCAAGCCAAAAGACAGACGATCCGTAATGGCGAGTTCAGGTTGCAGCGTGACACGCAGGGCATTGCGGTAGGATTTCAGCTTGGCTGTCACACCTCCGAAGGATGCACTCCCAAGCTCCTGATCCGGCGAGAAGGAGTAGCCAATATTGAGGAAGGTTGTGAAACGCTCTTTTTCCAGTATGCGGATGCTGATATCGAGATCGATCGACGCGACATCATCCGGGCTGATTCCCGCAATCTTGTTGATGTAATGATCCCACGAACCGCCTACGGAAAAGCGGACAGATGACGCGTTGCCGACGGTGGATGCGAAAGAGAAAGAGGAGGAAGAGTAGTCCCCTTCGTCCCAATAGGTTCGCGGTTCATATTTCTCGGCGGCGGCGCAAACCCCGGTCATGCCCAAGAGCATCGCCGATACGACTAGCTTTTTCATGGTCTTTCATACCTTTCATGTGCCGCGTACTTGACAGACGAACACACCTTCCGCGGTAGAAAGATGCGTGTCTCGAACCTGATATCTCAGTTGAGGTACTAGTAGACCCGACAAGAAATAGGAGGAACGGACACGCAAGATGCGTAAATGCACCCTGCGTAGCCACATTCTTCGCCCCTTGTCAGAAATTACCAGTTTTCAACTGAAGCAATGAATGCGCTTACGCACATTATCGAGACGACAGAGCTCCAAAGGAGACTTTGTCGCCTATATCAAAGATCATTGTCCGGGACACTCGTCCACATGACATGTGAAAGTATAACATTTTGTGCGCGTTGAGTCAATGCCTTCTTTGCACATTCCACTTTTTGCCCTGCTTTGCGCGCCCTTAACCTTATATAGGTTTTGTGTTTTTGACATCAGTCCAGGAGAGAAATTCTGTCTATCTTATCAATCCTTTCGAAGTCGGCTTCAAACCGCCACACGAGACACCCCGTCCGCTTGCGTCCCGGTGTAGGCCTCCTTCCACGGAGAGAGACAAAACACTACGGGGATTTTGGGAAAGCCCCGTGGGGATTTTGGGGAGCCCTCGCGGGGGAAAGTGCCGCGGCGGGCGGGGTGCGCGGGGTGTCGCGGGGAGCAAAAAGGGCAAAAAGAAGATAAAAAAGCCGCGACCCGCAATTTCCCTCTTGCATACTTTGGTCAGAAAAGTGTATAATATAGGTTCATAACATCCCGAAAACAGGAGATTGGAACAATATGGCAAATATCAAAGGTGGTCGCGCCGCACGCAAACGCGATCGTCAGAACGAAAAGGCGAACAAGCGCAACTCGGTCGCGAAAGCGAAGCTGCACGATGCGCACAAGAAGCTTTTCAAGGCCGCCGACGCGAACGAGAAGGACGCCGCCGAGAAGAAATTCAAGGAGTTCGTCTCGGGTCTCGACAAGGCCGTGAAGAAAGGCATCATCAAGAAGAACACGGCCGACCGCAAGAAGAGCCGTGCCCAGCTCAAGCTCAACAAGATCGCCCAGTAATTCCTTTTGACAGTCTAACAAAGATAAGAGGTATAACATGGATAAGATGACTCTTCGCGACGTGCCGTTGGCGGGCAAGCGTGTAGTGATGCGCGTGGACTTCAACGTGCCGATGGCTAAGGACGGCTCCGGCAAGATTACGGACGATACCCGCATCGTTGCGGCGCTTCCGTCCATCAAGTATGTGCTGGAACAGGGCGGCAGCCTGGTTCTCATGAGCCACCTCGGGCGTCCGAAAGGCAAGGGTTACGAGGCGGAATTCAGCCTCAAGCCCGTCGCGGAAGAGCTCTCCAGAAAGCTCGGGCAGGAAGTCAAGTTCGCGCCGGACTGTCTGGCGGCGGACGACATCGTCAAGTCGCTCAAGCCGGGTGAAGTCGTGCTTCTCGAGAACACGCGCTTCTACAAGGCCGAGGACGGCAAGGTCAAGAAGGACGACCCGAAGAAGGGCATCCACCTGACGGAAGAGGAGTATCAGGCCAAGAAGGCGGCGCTCAAGGCCGCGCGCCAGGAAATGGCCAAGAAGCTCGCTTCCTACGGCGACATCTACTGCAACGACGCCTTCGGCACGGCGCACCGCGCCCACGCCTCCACGGCGGTCATCGCGGACTACATCCAGCCGGCGGTTTCGGGCTTCCTGCTGGAGAAGGAACTCAAGTTCCTCGGCGACGCGGTCGAGCATCCGGTGCGTCCGTTCGTGGCGATCCTGGGCGGCGCGAAGGTTTCGGACAAGCTCGCGGTCGTCAAGAACCTCCTGAACAAGGTCGACACGCTCATCATCGGCGGCGGCATGGCCTATACCTTCAAGAAGGCCCAGGGCTTCAAGATCGGCAATTCGCTCTGCGAGGACGACCAGGTGGCGTACTGCAAGGAAATGCTCGAGCAGGCCGCGGCGAAGAACGTGAAGATCCTCCTCCCGGTCGACAGCGTCATCGCCAACAAGTTCCCGGAAACGAAGGATGCCAGCGACGTCGAGATCAAGGTGTGCGAAGGCGACATTCCGGACGGGTGGCTCGGCCTGGATATCGGCCCGAAGAGCGTGGCGCTCTTCGCCGAGGCGATCAAGCCGGCCAAGACGGTCGTGTGGAACGGTCCGATGGGCTGCTTCGAGTTCCCGCCCTTCGCCAAGGGCACCTTCGGCGTGTGCGACGCGGTCGCCGGCGTGAAGGCCAATGGCGGCGTCTCGATCATCGGCGGCGGCGACAGCGTCAGCGCGGTCAAGAAGAGCGGCAAGGCCCCGGAGATGTCCCACATCTCGACCGGCGGCGGCGCCTCGCTCGAATTCCTCGAAGGCAAGACCCTCCCGGGCGTCGCGGCGCTTACGAACAAGTAAGCCGTCCGTCGAACGGAAAGATGAAAAGGGGAGCGCCGCGTTCGCGGCGCTTCCTTTTTGTTTCCCCGTGCGGAATAGCAACCGCGCGGGCTGTCAACCGTGCGGAAAATGCGGAAGTTTCCCCCCTCGTTGCGCCGGAACCGCCACCTCGTTGCGCCGGAACGGCGATGCCGTTGCGCCGGAACCGCCACCCCGTTGCGCCGGAACGGCCACCCCGTTGCGCCGGAACTGCGATGCCGTTGCGCCGGAACGGCGATGCCGTTGCGCCGGAACGGCCGCCCCCCGCCAGCCGGTTCCTTCTTTTATTGTCCCCCCAAGCCGGAAATGCTATAATGTGGTCCGTCGAAACATAAGGAGAAACGTGAAGATACTGATTACGGGCGGCAAGGGCATGTTGGGGCGCACGCTCCAGCGGCATTTCGCCGCGGACGAGGTCGTCGTCGCCGATTTGCCCGAATGGGACATTACGGACGACGCGGCATTCGCCGAAAAGACGGCCGCGGCCGCGCCGGACGTCATCATCCATTGCGCGGCGATGACGAAGGTGGACGACTGCGAAACCGACCGGGCGCGGGCTTTCCGTCTGAACGAGGACGGTTCGCGCAATGTCGCCCTCGCGGCGAAGATCTGCGGGGCGCGGCTGATCGCCATCTCGACGGACTACGTCTTCTCGGGCGAACCCCCGAGCGAACCCTGGGCCTGGAGCGAACTGGATACGCCGCGTCCGCGGACGGTCTACGGGGCGTCCAAGTTCGCCGGCGAGCAGATGATCCAGATGATCCGGCCCGAGGCGGTCATCCTGCGCATCGCCTGGCTGTACGGGGCGGGCGGACCCAGTTTCGTGCATACGATGGCGAAGTTGGGGTCGCAGCCCGGCGCCCCCCTCGAGGTGGTGGACGACCAGCGCGGCAATCCCACGAGCTGCGACGCGGTGGCGGACGTCATTGCGTTCCTTTTGACGAAGCCGGACGTCAGCGGCATCGTGCACGGAACCTGCGAGGGACAGTGCACGTGGTACGACTTCGCGCGCGAAATCAAGTGCCTCGTGCCGTCTTTCACCCGGGAAATCGTGCCCTGTACGACGGCGGAATTCCCCCGTCCGGCGCCGCGTCCGGCCAATTCGGCCCTCAAGAAGAGCGTCCTCAACCTCCTCGGCTACCGCACCCCCGCCTGGCAGGACGCCCTCGCGGCCTTCGTGCGCACGGAACCCCTGGGCGGTTGATTCGGCGGACAAGGGGCGGGGGGGCTGTCCCGTCCGTCCCGGATGTCCCCGGTGTCCCGTCTACCCGCCGCCCCTCCCTACCCCCTTACTCGACCCGCCCTCGTCCGGGGCAAGGGGCTTTTTCCCCCTGCGGAACCCCCGGTCCATACCCCCCGCATGTGACGGTATCTAACATGCGCATGTGACGGGGTCTAACATGCGCATGTTAGACCCCCTAACATGCGCATGTTTTTGGACCTCATGCGGGAGCCCTTTTTTGGCGGACCTCCGTTTTAGGGCGATAACTTGCAGTTTTAGCGCGTTTTGACGCCAGAATGTCCAATTAGCGCGAATGTTAGCCGCGGCGAATTTCAAACCGCATGAGGGGGGTGTGTTCGAGGGCCGAAAACAGTCCGTTCGGGTGTGTTCAAAATGGGTTCTTTTAACGGTATTTTAGACAGGATTGGGGGCGCGTCCTACTCGTCCCACCCGTCCCGGTTGTCCCGTTCTGCCGTCCGCACGGGTTTGGCCGTGTAGAGATATAGAATTGCAGAGAGCGGGGGCGTTTTAACGCAGAAGCGAAATGGGGTGGTTGCAGGATAAAAAAAGATATGCTATAATGTTTCCAGAATACTGAAAGGTAGATTGAGAGCATGGCGACATACCAGTATATCGCGAAGGATTCCGCGGGCGTCGAAACGCGGGGTCTCGTCGAGGCGGGCGACCGGAACGCGGCAATTGCCGCGGTGCGGGCGCAGGGGCTCATGCCGACGGCGATCGGCGAGGTGAAGAACGCCGCGCCGGCGTCCAAGGCTTCGGCGTCCAAGGCGGCCAAAGCCGCGAAGAAGGGCGCGAAGTCCGCCGCGAAGCCCAAGGGCAAGAGCGTGCTGGACAAGAACATCGAGATCAAGCTGCCGAGCTGGATGCGCGGGCGCATCAAGACGAAGGTCCTCACCCAGTTCACGCGCCAGCTCGCGACGCTCGTGAACGCCGGCCTGCCGCTCATGCGCGGCATTGAGGTCCTGAAGCGCCAGCAGAAGGATCCGCAGATGGTGGAGGCGCTGAACGGGATCGGCGAGACGATTTCCTCCGGCGGGACGTTCTCCGAGGCGCTGACGGCGTATCCGAAAGTCTTCGACAGCCTCTATGTGAACATGGTGAAGGCCGGCGAGGCGGGCGGCGTGCTGGAAGTCGTGTTGGCGCGTCTGGCGGAGTTCGCCGAGAAGAGCGACCGGATCAAGAACAAGGTCAAGGGCGCGATGATCTATCCGATCGTGGTTCTCGTCGCGGCGATCGGCATCACGGCGTTCCTGCTCGTGGCGGTCATCCCGAAGTTCAAGCAGGTCTTCAACGACATGCTCGGCGGCGCGGCGCTCCCGGCCATCACGCAGGCGGTCATCGACATTTCGGAGTGGGTGCAGCACAACGGGCTTACGATCGCCATCATCGTCGCCGCGGTCGTCATCATCCGGAAGGTGATCGGCAAGACGTCCGCCGGCGCGTATTTCTACGACGTCTGCTCCCTGCGGATGCCGGTGACGGGGACGCTCGTCCAGCGGACGGTGGTTTCGCGTGTGACGCGCACGATGGGCACCCTGCTCGCCTCGGGCGTGCCGATTCTGCAGACGCTCGTGATCGTGCGCGACACGACGGGCAACCGCGTCATTTCGAAGGCGATCCAGAATATCCACGATGCCGTCAAGCAGGGCGAAGGCATGACCCAGCCGCTGTCTCAGTGCTGGGTGTTCCCGCCCATGGTCACCTCGATGGTGGAAGTCGGCGAGGAGACGGGCGCGCTCGCGGATATGCTTACGCGCATCGCCAACACGTACGACGACGAGGTGGACAACGCCGTCGCCGGCATGACTGCGGCGATCGAGCCGGCGCTCATCATCGTGCTCGCGTTCGTGGTGGGCACCATCGTCATCGCGATGTTCCTGCCCATGATCAAGATCATCAGTTCGGTTTCGGGCGGCGGCGCCGTCTGACCGGCGGAAGGGGTACGTCATGAAGCGCGCGTTTACGCTCATAGAAATGCTGATTGTCGTCGTCGTCCTCGTGACGCTGATGTCGATCGCGTTCAAGCTGGGTTCCATCGGCTCGGACGAAGAGGCGCGCATCACGACGGTCACGCGCCTGCAGCGGCTGGAGAACTGCCTGTCGGGCTACAACGCCGCGTTCGGGAGCTATCCGCCCGTGAGACTGCACGCCTCGCGCGACTTCTACGCCAAGGTGGACGAGTCGGGCCGGCAGTCCGACGATGGCGAGACGGTATCGGAGCTCAAATGGGAGTCCGTCCGGGCGGCGTGCCGGGCGCAGCCGCTGGGCATGGCGTTTCCGTTCGGCGAGAACAAGAGCGACCACGTTGATAAGGTGTCCAAAGCCGTGGTCAATTGGTGGGAACAGAAACAACAGCAGCAGAACGCGAGCGAGGGCGCGGAACCGAAGATCCTCAAGGGTTTCGGCATCGGCAACGAGGACCTTTTCGATTCGTACCACCGGGGCGCTGTCGAATGGAACGACGTGCAGCTCTTCCGCTTCGGCGTCATGAGCTTCCTCCTGCCGCGGTATCTCGTGATGATGGACGGCGCGAAGAAGTATTACGACTTTGCCCAATGGACGGCGAACAACATGCTGCCGTGCAATCCGTGGACGGGCACGCGGTTCACCGCCTGGAACGAGCTCCAGACGAACGCCAACACAAGCGCCACCCTCCTGCAGGCGCAGATCAAGTACATTCCGTCCCAGGCCGTCACGGCGCGCTGGATGCCCAATCTGCAGGGAATCTGCAGCAGCGCCCAGACGCGGATGCTGTTCGGCGTGTCGCTGAACGAAGAAAACGCGGAAGGCGGATTGCTGCGTCCCGCTTCCTGGCAGAGCGAAGAGTACGTGAGCGAGAAGCTCCATACGGTCGGCGGCTACAATTCGGTTTCCGACAACTACATTCTCGACGAAATAACGGTGAACGACGGGTGGGGAAACGAATTCTACTACTATTCCCTGCCGCCGTACCAGTCCTACACGCTCTGGAGTGCGGGCGCGAACGGCAAGACGTTCCCGCCCTGGATGGATCTGGGCATGCTGGATTCGGAAAGCGACCGCAAGACGGCGACGGAATGGCTCGCGGACGACATCGTCCAGATGAGCAATTGAGCGAAGGAGGAAAAGTACATGAGAAAAGCTTTTACGTTGGTTGAAATGCTCGTCGTGATCGGCATCATCGCGGTGCTGGTCGCCGCGTCCATCGGCGGATTCGCCGGCATGACGCGCGCGGCGGAGAACAAGAAGTGCCAGGAGCTCGTCGCCAACACGGCGACGGCGCTTACGTTCCTCTTTCAGCAGAAAGGCATGTGGCCGTGGGTGTTGCGCAAAGGGAACGCCGCGCACCTGCTGGACGATGAGGCCGCGCGCGCGCTCGCGGCGCCGATGTCCCTCACGACGGACGGCAACGGCAAGCTGGCGGGGCTCGACCGACTGGGACTTGTCACGCCCTGGGCGGCGGCCGTCGTCAAGCGGCGCGGCAGTTCGGCTTCGCTCGGGGATGTCGTGCCCGGCGGCGGCACGATCCAGGATCACATCCTGCGTTATGCGATCGACGACGACGGCGACGGCATCATCCGGGACGTGGACGTCGGCGGGGAGTCCGTCAGCGTGCGCGCAACGGCCATCGTGTGGAGCTGCGGCAAGGACGGCAAGAACTGGCCGTATTCGAAGGGGATCAAGAAGGGGTGCTCCTACAGCTGGACGCCCGGCCAGACGAGGGGCGTGAAGTGATGAACCGCCGCGGCTTTACCATCGTCGAACTGATCACGGTCGTCGCCATCATCGGCATCCTGCTGGGGATCGTGACGACGGCGGTCTCGAGTTCCATACAGTCCGCGCGCGCCCGCAAGGCGGACGCTTCCTGCACGCTCATTCAGCAGGCGTTCGCGACCTACAAGGCGCAGTTCGGCTATTGGCCGTGCTTCAACGGAGGCGTGTCGGGCCCGACGCCGACGGAAGGCGACGAGGCGAACAATACCGATCTCGTCGAGATTCCGGCCGAAACGGTGCGCCAGATGATCAAGACGATAGTCGACGAGGCGAAGAAGGGCAATCCGCTCATGGACGTCTCGGGGCTTTTCGTGGCGACGAAGTCCGGCGAGCGGCGGTCGAAAGTCCGCGGCATGGATATTCTGGAGGCTTTGCGCGGCACGCGCAAGAACAAGGAAGGCGCAAAGCTTGGGGACCTGTATTACGGCTATCCCGAGCCGGAAAGGGGCTATTTCCGCAATTTCCGGGTGCTGTATTCGATTCCGTCGGATACGATGACGGTGTCGCGGATGGTCGGCGAAAGCGACGGGCTCTAAGGGGGGACGGATATGTGCAGAGGCAGACTACAGCGCGCGTTCACCCTGATAGAGCTTCTCGTCGTCATGGCGATCATGGGTCTTCTCGGGACCATCTCGGTGGGCGGCTACCGGGCGATGCAGCGCGGCATGGAGCAGCGCGGCGTCCTGCTGAACGTGCGGCAGTTCGTGCTCGCGGCGCAGGAACGCGCGCGCATCGACCGCGTGCCGGTGAACGTCTATTTCTGGAACGAGACGCTGAGGGAAGAAACCGACACCGAGCCGCCCGTCATCGTGGGCAAAGCCGCGGCGGTCCGCCGCACGGGACGCATCACGCAGGTGGGCGACAACCATCTCTATGATGAATTCGGCGATTTGCGCGCGATGGCGGACGAGGCGGACGCTTCCGGGAATGTGAACGTCTCCACGGGGAGCAAGCAGGGACTCTTCCTCTACCGGATCGGCAAGAGCACAAACTTCGAGCGCAGCCTGATCGCGCCCGATACGGAGGCCAACAAGGACTTTGCCGTGTACGTCGACGCCCGCTTGCCGGACGATCCCGACGCGAACCAATTCAAGCGCGCGGAAATCCAGCCGTATGGCTTCCGCGTGATTGAAAAAAATGACGTATCTTGGAAGACCGGTGACGCCTACGGTTTCGCCTTCGAGGAGATCCAGCTGCCCAAGAACTACATCTTCGGTTCGTCGTACAGCGACAAGACGAGCAGCCCCGTCACGGAGATAAAGGTCTTCAACTATGAATTCGACCCGCTGGAGGACGCTTGGAACGAGACGTTTTCGGACACCGTGGATATCCGCAATCTGCGTCCGGCGCCGAGCGGCATGCAGGCGGTGAAGATAGGCGATTCCAACGCCAGCGTCGATTAGGAGGTGTGGAGAAATGAACATGCGCCGCGCGTTTACACTGATGGAAATCAACCTCGCCATGCTGATCATGGCGACGGGAGTCCTGGCGGTCGTCGGGCTCTACTCGATGGGATTCCGCGAGAGCCAGCAAAGCACGGACGATGTCGCGTCCGCCGCCTATGCGGAGGCGGTGATCTCGCCCCTCGTGCGCTATTTCTCGGACACCAACATGACCTGGGACACCTTCAAGAAGCTGGAGTCCAAGCCGTCGGACTACGGTTGGCGCGACTATCTGGAGACAAAGAGCGGAAACAACATCGGCGTCCGCTCGGGCACGCTGGGCGTGGCGCAGGGCGCGTTCGGTGCGTACGCCAAGACTGCCAAGACTGCCAAGACTTCGTGGCCGTCGAGCGCGGCGGGCGGGCTCAAGGCGGCGGGGCTCGTCATTCTGCACGACGAGAATTCCGCCGTCGTGCGCATCGGCTTCCGGGCGGCGGAGTCGGACGACAAGCTGATGGCCGCACCCCTCTACTATACGGAAGTGCGTTTCCAGGGGAGGATGCCGTGAAGCGCGGATTTACGATAATCGAACTTTTGGTGGCGAGCCTTCTTTTGGGGCTTTTGATGACCATTCTGACCATGATCTTCAACCAGTCGTCCATCGCCTGGCGCACGGGCCTGGCGGGCGTCACCGACCTGAACAAAGTGCGCGCCAAGGCGGCGGCGGTGCGCGATCAGGCGGACAGCGCGTATGTCTGGAACAATCAGCTGTACGCCCTGCAGTCGCTCTGGGACAAGAACGGCTCGCTCCGCACGCGCGCCATCGGGCGGATGAACGCCGCGTTCCTGACCGTGTCGGACGTCGAGAAGGGGACGCGGGTGAATATCGGAAGCGACAGTTCGGGCGGCAGTTCGGGCGGCAGTTTCAACACCTATTCGGTCAATGTCGAGAGTGCGGGCCCCGACCGCAACTACGAGGAGACCTGGGACAACATCTGGAGCAACCCTGTCGATGCATTACTCAACAAATAAACGGGACGGACTCGCGCGCGGCTTCACGCTCGTCGAGCTTCTGGTCGTAGTCGGCATGATCGCGGTCCTTTTGGGTGCGCTTTCGATGTCCGTTTCGTCCGCCCAGGAGCGCGCCCGGCGCCAGAAGGCCTTGGCGGAGGTGAAAACCATCAACCAAGCCATTCTCGCGTCCGAGAACTTCAAGAAGGGCAGTGCGCTGGCGGCGTCGGGCGGCTGGCAGGAGCTGACGGTCGGGAACTTTCCCGATCTGTTCGGCAGGGGGCAGGACGAGCGCGTCCAGGGCACGATCCCCGTGCTCTTCATGGCGGCGGTGAACGCGGGCGGCAAGGTGCTGGACCCGTGGGGCAAGCCCTACCGCGTGCGCATCACGCAAGGCTCGGCGGCGTCGACGATCAAGAGCGCGACGGGCACCATGCAAACGAGTTTCAGCGTCCCCAACATGTATCGGCTTTCGGAGGAGGAACGCAAATGAGAAAGATTTCCACGCGGCGCGGTTCCGCGCTTCTGGTCGTTTTGGGCATGCTCGCGTTCATGACCGTCTCGGCCATCGCCTTCGCGGCGTACATGCGCCGGGCGCGGCTGCCGTCCAACTATCTGCGCCGCGCGACGTCTTCGCGCGAACTTGTGAAGGCGGCCCTCGCCCGGGCGATCGACGACATCGACCACGCCGTCAACGACAACCCCCACCCGGGGCTCGGGAGCGAGGTGTGTACGCGCGCCAACACGAATTGCAACGGCTGGATCGGACGCGTCTTCATGAATACGAACATGACGAGCGCCGGCAAGACGGACGACGGGCTGGTCGATCCCAGCAACACGGTGTCCGTCCTGTCGCTGGAAGGGCTCGCCTACGTGCCGGCGCCCCTGATGGGCGAGGCGCGGTATTACGGACGCCGCACGCCGACCGCCCAATGGCAGTCGTTCGACTTCGACGCCGGACGCTACGCCTATCTCGCGCTGGACGTGTCGGACTACCTCGACGTCAACCGCCTGTTCGCCGGCAAGCCGCGCTCCTCCGCCGCGAACACCCGCATCACGCTCTCCTACCTGTTCGACAAGGTCGAGGAAGGGGAGGACTGGGACAAATTGCTGGAAGGTAATGTGCGAGATGTCGACAACGACCTTAATATTACCTTTAATAGCAAGCCGCCGCTGACCTCGGTCGCGGACCTCTCCCTCGCGTTGGTGACGGGTTCCTGCGGTCCGTTCAAGAGCTGGTTCCACGAATATCTGGAAGGCAAAGGGCAGTTGACGCGCCCGAGCAAGGACGCCGATAGCGAGAATCCGCTCCTCATGCCCCTCGTGACGGACGGCTGGTTCCCGACGAACGACATCCACAAGGCGGACGACGCGTACGCGGGAGCCTGGAACGGCAGCGATTTCGCCGCGGGCGACATACCCAACAGTTTGGACTCGCTCTTCAGGGACTACAAGGACAGCATCTGGAACTCTTACCTCGGTCTTGTGGGCTTTGCCGCGCTGTGCGACTATCTCGACCCGGATCGCGTCCCGACGTCGCTCGCCATCCCGACGGTCGAGCGTGCGCCGATGATTTGCGGCTTCCAGATGCAACCCATGCAAGGGAAAGTGCAGCTGGAACGCGATCCGGTCATAGAGCGGCAACTGAATGGACCGACCGGGCCCCCAACGAATGCTAACGATAAGCGCGATTTCGAGGCGACGATTACGTACAAGCTCAAGCTGGATCAGCTCCTGCAAACGCCGGGCGGCGTGCGGGCGATTGCCGCGTTTCCGTTTGCCCACAAGGACGAAAATGATACGTCGAACTGGAAAGTGGACGGACGTTTCGCATTCTTCTTTACGGACGGCGAGCCTTCTCTGCGGACGGGGAAACCTGATGACGGCGTATTGCACCTCGCGGGCAAGGATATCGACAGCAAACTGACCGATGAGGGCGTGATGAGCATGAAAATGAACGACACGGGTGTTACGTTCTCGGCGCCCACGGCGGGCGATCCGCTCCAGGGGACGGTCAACGACAATGTCGTGCTGAACTTCAACGGTACCCAGGTCGCCGATGATTTGTTGAAGAGCGCCTTTCTCACGGTCAAGTATACATGGACGCAGATTCCGCAACGCCCGAATCTTGGTGAGGGCAATTTCACATGGGGACCTGTGTTCGCGGACGTGGAGAAAGATTTTTCCACGTATAGCGTAAACGCTAAGGTAAACGCTAAGTTTGAAATCACCTTGGGCTTGCCGATTCTGGACGCGTACGGGAAAATTAAGTATGATAAGCAGTCCGTTGTGTCAACGGATCCAGACAGCCTCCCGCTCGGGAATCTGCAGCTGAACGCGGCGGTTTGGCTGCGGGTCCTTGACAAGGACGGCAATGTCGTGGACATGGTGCCGGCGTGCGTGGACGACGACAAGATCCAGAATCCGAATATGGCCGGTAGCGACGAGCATACGGACGACGACTTAAGAGCCGCGTTCGGCCAACCGTATCCGTTGATGCTGTTGAATACGGACCCAGACCCCTCGAAACCCGGTGCAGCGAAGATTTCGTTGACGGACTTGACGAGTCTGAACAATCTTTGCGACCCAGGTGGCGTGGAAGTCAAGGTTTCCGACAAGGCGTATTTCGTCGCCGACCCGCGCTACAACTATGCGCCGGAGAACTGGTTCCAATCGGAAAGAAATTCCTGCACGCGGGAAGACTGGATAAAGGAGAACGGCGGCGCGTTCGGGAATTCCGGGAACGATATTTTCTTCGCGACGAGCGACGCCGGGTATCTGCAAAGTCCCTATGAGCTCGCCAACCTGCCCCGGGTGACGAAATTGGGTCCCGGCAACGGCATCCGCGGGGAATTGGAGATTCCGGACGGCGAGACGCGGACGTCGTTGCCGACAAGCCCGTGCCACAAGGAGCGGTTCTGGAAGAACTACGACCCGATGTTAAACGACCCAATCAACCTGGAGTCGAACCTCCTGTTCCATGCGAGCTATCAGGGACAGAAGGTGAATCCCTACACCGACAACATCGAAGTCCTGCGCGGCGTTTTCGCGAATACCCCGCTGGACTGGAAGCGCGCTTCCACGAATTTCCTCGGGGGCACGAGCGAATGCGCCGGAAACTATTATGGCGATGTTGTCGGGCTCCGCAAGAATTATACTTATGGCGATGTGACCGACTTCAACGCGAAATATACCTGGTCCGATGCTAATACGCAGGAGTCCGCCGCGCAGATTTCCCGCGATGTGCTGGAGTCGTTCGCCGACAAGTTCCGCCAGGAGGTGCGCAACAACTACGCCTCCAAGCCTTGGGACGAGATCTTGGCGGACCTGATGAACGATGCGGAGCCGAACATGCTGGGCGGCATCGACCTCGGCAATGCACGGCTCTACAAGGCGGATCGCGAATTCCTGTACGGTTTCTGGCGCGAGTGCTTCGCGGTGCGTCAGCAGCTGTTCCTCGTCTTCGTGCGGGCGGAGCCGCTCATGATGGGCGGCGCCGCGGCGGGGGCGACCCCGCCGCAGTTGGGCGGGCGCGCCGTGGCGCTTGTCTGGCGCGATCCGAATGCGGTCGGGAACACGGGCACGGACTGCACGGGTTATCCGCACCAGACGCGCGTGCTTTTCTACAAAAATCTGGAGTAAGACATGAAAAAAGCCTTCACGTTGGTCGAACTTCTCGTCGTCATCGGCATCATCGGCATCCTGTCGGGCGTTCTGATCGCCTCGTTCTCGGGCTCGTCGGAGTCCGCCCGCGCGGCGAAGTGCCTGACGAACCTCAAGAATCTCGCGAGCGCGAGCCAGCTCTACGCTTCCGCGAAAACGTGGCTGCCGCAATCCAGTTCAAGCACCTATCTCTCCGACGACGGCAACTGGTATTACGAAAAGAAGGGTTGGGTGAGCTGGCTATCCAGCGGAATGTTCCGTTCGCCGTCCGAAGTCTGGGGAACGGAAATCAGCACCTACCACGAAAGCGAGACGGACCGCATCTACAGCCTGACGAACGGCGCCTTGTGGAAGTACCTGTCGGGGACGAGCTCGGCCTACGTCTGCCCGGAGCATGTGGACGCGGTCGCGCCGGCGTTCCGTCCGCTCTGGAGCTACGTGATGAATTCGGGCGTCAGCGGCTGGAAGTACAAGAGCGTCACGCGCGCGGACCGGCGCCTGCTTTTCGCGGAGATGCCCTTCGACGGCACGGTAAACGGCAACTACGCGCCTTCCACCTCCAAATCGAAGTACAACGACTGCGCGCTGCAGTACTGGGAAGGCGACGTCATCGGCTTCAACCACAAGGCCGGCAAGGGCGAAAAGTGCGCCCATGTCGTGTTTGTGGACGGACATGTCGAGAAGCTCCGCCAACCCAAAGACGGCTTGAACGATACGCAGCTCCAGGAGCTGACGCAATGGCTCTGCGAAGGCAAGGACATTTCCTTCGACGGCAAAAAATACGAGAAGTTGGCGGATTGATTCCTGTTCGCGGCGCTTCGCGTCGTGCGGTGTCCGCATGAGGCGGCCGGCAGGACATCCGGGACGAGCGGGACAACCGGGACGCGGCACGGGGTTGCCGCGTTCGTCTTGATATTGTCGCGTTTGCCCCCGCCATTTTACCACTTAACCGGCGAAATACAAGTCCTTCGGTGACTTCTCCCCTTGCCTCGACAGGCGAACCGGCTTCCTCCCGGCAGGACCGGTCGCGGAGACCACGGTCTCCAGGTCAAGAGACCACGGTCTCTAAGGCAAGAGACCACGGTCTCTGGGGCAAAAGACCGCGGTCTCCGGACCAAAAGACCGCGGTCTCTTGAAGATGTGTCGCCCGCCTGCCCTGAAGATACCCTAATCACCCGTTGTCCGTTCCTTGGATCCGTCCCGGGTCTGACGGGGGGGGGGGGGATTAACCGTGTAGAGAATGTAGGTAATGTAGAATGGGGGACTATCAGTTTTTAGCCGTGGAGAACGTGGAGATCGTGGAGAGAGGGGGTAATGGTTTTAACCGTGTAGAGAATGTAGGTAATGTAGAATGGGGGACTATCAGTTTTTAGCCGTGGAGAACGTGGAGATCGTGGAGAGAGGGGGTAATGGTTTTAACCGTGTAGAGAATGTAGATAATGTAGAATGGGGTCTCGTCCTACGCGTCCCAGTCGTCCCGGTTGTCCCGGGTCCAGGTGCGGCGGACCGCCGGGGACTGCGGCCCCTGCCGTTGGGTTGGGGCGGGCGGGGAGAAGTCGGATAGCCGCATTCCGGTTTTGCTTTCTAGGCAAAATGCAAGCGTGGTGAGACGCCTCGGCGAAAATTTTTCTGAGTCCTCTT
>ERZ808240.3294-NODE-3294-length-16008-cov-5.370839_pt1 | contig 16008 bp, 11 predicted proteins | sample MGYA00521084_ERZ808240 | MGnify/ENA primary metagenome ERZ808240 (study PRJEB31516, sample SAMN03275571) | gut metagenome | biome: mammalia-associated habitat; material: feces | host: Papio cynocephalus | place: Kenya | collected 2012-08-06 ... | reverse complement strand
TTTATTGCGATTTTCGCTCTATGTGCATAGTGGCACCATCTGCGGTTTCTTTATTAAAAGCGAATAAGTGTTCTGCCATAGCCAATAGGGCGTAAGCTGTCTGCTCGGTTTCCTTTATCATCTGACAAATAGAGTTCCATGTCAAGGGAACTCGCTGTAGAATCCGACAGCTTTGCGGCGGCTGTCGGGTGAAAAAATGGGGGCGGAACGGCGGCGGATGAAATTTTTTGGCTAATTTTGCGTGTCATATTGTGTCCGTGTCTCCCCGACACACCGATGCGGCGGCGCAGGACACGCGATTTTAGGACTGTATGATTACCAGGAAATATAATCTGATCAACAACTTGTGCGGCTGGGGCGTGTTCCTGATAGCCCTCTGCACATACTGGCTCACCCTCGAGCCTACCGCTTCCTACTGGGACTGCGGCGAGTTCATAATCCAGGCAGACAAGCTGGAAATCGGCCACCCGCCGGGCAACCCGATCTTCATGCTCACGGCGCGTTTCTTCGCCAATTTCGCTTCATCGCCTGAGACTGTCTCCGTGATGGTCAACGCCATGAGCGGCCTGCTGAGTGCATTGACCATACTGCTGCTCTTCTGGACTGTCACGCATCTGGTGCGTCGGCTCGTGGTGCGCGACGGACAGACCGCAGAGCCGTCGCTGCAGCAGTATCTCATCATAATGGGCTGCGGACTCGTCGGCGCGTTGGCTTACACGTGGAGCGACACGTTCTGGTTCTCCGCCGTCGAGGGTGAGGTATATGCCTTCTCCTCATTCTGTACCGCACTGGTATTCTGGCTGATACTGAAATGGGAGAACCGGGCTGACGACCCTGGGGCAGACCGTTATCTGATACTCATAGCCTACATCATCGGCATCAGCGTCGCCGTGCACCTGCTCAACCTGCTGTGCATACCGGCGATAGTTCTGGTCTACGCATACCGCCGCTTCAAGAAAATGGACGTGGGCAAATCGCTGCTCGCGCTGGTCATCTCGTTTGCCATCATCTTCTTCGTGCTGTACGGCCTTGTGCCGGGCTTCATCAAGGTGGCGCAGCAGTTTGAGCTGACGTGCGTCAACGGCTTCGGGATGTCGTTCAACAGCGGCACGCTCATCTACGGCATTGTCACGGTGGCAGCGTTCATCGCCACGCTTGCGGTGTTCTGCCGCCAGTCAAACCCCTTGGCGATGCGCCTGCTGTTCCTGGTGTCCGTGACGCTTTCGGGCATGCTCTTCATCGGCTCGGGCGTGTGGATAGGCCTGTTGCTGACCATTGGCCTTGCTGTGTTGCTGTTCGTATTCTGGGACGGCAAGAAGCGGGCCCTGCCGGTGCGGGCTCTCAACCTGGTGATGTGGAGCATAGCCGTGATATTTGTCGGCTACAGCAGCTACGCGCTCATACTGATACGCTCCACCGCAGACACGCCGATGAACCAGAACTCGCCGGACAACGTGTTTGACCTTGCCTACTACCTAAACCGCGAGCAGTACGGCGAGGTCCCGCTGCTGTACGGGGCGACGATCAATTCCAGCCAGATGAAGGAACTCGTGGGCGAAGCTGTCGACACGCTCGGCCAGGACGAGCAAGGCACCGTGTACACCCTCAGGACGCCATACTATGATCCTGTTATTGTGAAGGGCGCGGCTCAGTATGTCAAGGGCGTGCATGGAGCCGAGCCGGCAGACCCTGACGGACTTATGACTCCCGAGGACATCGCCGAAAACGACAAGCTCTCCAAGGCATACGAAGACTACTATGTCAAGAAGGGGTACAAGGCAGAATATGTGATGAACCCTGAACTCGACATGCTCTTCCCGCGCATCCACAGCGCGATGCACAAGAGCCTGTACGGCGAATGGGTCAATATGGACACGATGCCGGACAACATGAAGGAAATCCATGCCATAGACAAGGAAACGGGCGAGGCAGTGCCTGAACTCGACACGCGCCAGCAGCCGTTTGTCACCGACTATGGCATGCCGACATATCCTGTCAAGACGGCTTACCGCCCGACATACGGACAGAACTTCTCCTACTTCTTCAACTACCAGCTCAACCACATGTATATGCGCTATTTCATGTGGAACTTCGCCGGCCGTCAGAATGACTTGCTCAACCAGCACGGCGAGCTTGACCTGGGCAACTGGATTTCGGGACTGCCGTTCATTGACAACCCGCGCCTGGGCGACCAGTCGTACTTGCCGGACGACCTGGGCAAGAACAACAAGGGGCACAACGTCTACTATATGCTCCCGCTGTTGCTGGGCATCATCGGCCTGTTGTGGCAGGCGTTTGCCGGCAAGCGCGGCATCGAGCAGTTCTGGGTGGTCTTCTTCCTGTTCTTCATGACGGGCATCGCCATTGTCCTGTACCTGAACCAGCCGCCCGGGCAGCCTCGTGAGCGCGACTACGCCTTTGCCGGCTCGTTCTACGCTTTTGCCATCTGGATAGGCATGGGTGTCGCCGGACTGTGGCGCATACTCGTGTGGGCTCGCAAGAACGCCAACTCCAAGGGCAAGGACAAGGGCAAGGGCAAGGCAACAGCCGATGCTGCCGGCACAGCACCTGAAGTTGCCGGCACAGCAGCTGTCAATGCCCGCCCTGCAGCTCGCGGCGAAGAGCCGGAGCAGCTACCCTCGCTGGTAGACGAGCCTGAGGGCGAGTGGAAGACATCTGTCATTTGCGCCGCCGTGGCGTGTGTGCTGGGCATCTGCATACCGCTGCAGATGGTGAGCCAGACATGGGACGACCATGACCGCTCCGGACGGTACGCCGCCCGCGACTTCGGCGCGAACTACCTCGAGAGCCTCGAGCCTAACGCGATAATATTCTGCAACGGCGACAACGACACGTTCCCCCTGTGGTATGCCCAGGAGGTTGAGGGCGTGCGTCCCGATGTCAAGATAATTAACCTGTCGTACCTCAATTCCGAATGGTATGCCGACCAGCAGCGCATGCAGTCCTACACCGCGCCGCCGGTGAAATACACCGCTCGCCCGCAGGACTATGCATACGGCCGTCTGGAGGCGACATTCGCGTTAGGCAGCGGCGAGCCGATGGAGGCGCTAGGTGCGCTGAAACGTGTATATGCCGGTGAGGGGCGCGAAAGGTACGGCTATCCCCTCATCGACGCCCGATACCTGTACATACCTGTTGACAAGGAGGCTGTCATCAAGCGTGGCCTTGTCGCTCCGCAGGACACCGCAGCCATTCAGGACAATATCGTCTTCGATTTGGCAAATGCACAGAACGTCAAGTCCAAGGGCTACGTGTCGTTGGGCGAGCTGCTCATGATCGACATCATCGCCACCAACGCCGCCAACGGCTGGGAACGCCCCATTTACTGGGCTTGCACCGTCGGTCCGGAATACCACCTGAACATGACACCGTATCTCCGCTCCACCGGCATGGCGCACCAGCTTGTGCCGACCATACAGGAGGGCATGGCAACACGCGCAGACCGCGCATACGACGTGGTGACGAAAAAATACCGCTGGGGCGGCGCGGACGCAGACCCGGCCACTTCGCACATACCGTATTTCGACGAGACAGCAGGGCGTATGCTCACCACCATGCGCGGCTCGATGCTCGACCTGGCGCAGGAACTCATCTATCAAGGCAACGGCAAGCGCAAAGCCGGCGACGCTGCCGGCGCGGCCGCAGAATACAGGAAGGCTCTCAACGTGATGCAGCTTATGGACAGCCGCCTGCGCGACACTGCCATGCCTTTCGCCTTGAGCAACGCCATGACCCGTGCACAACTCTATTGTGAACTGGGCACGAGCGACCGTCTGAACAACAAAACGCTGACGCATAAAGGACTGGAACTGCTCAAAGGCATCATGGCCAATTACGCGCAGTATGTCAAATACAACCAGTATGTGTCGTCGATGTTCATCAACCCCTCGCTTTCGGTTGAGACCACGTTGATACCGTACCAGTACTACCGCCTCATCGAGCTGTATGAGACGTACAGCGGCAACAAAAGCATCGAGGCATACGTGAAGTCGCTCGGCATCAATGTCGAGGAGATGCGCAAGAACCACGAGAAGTATCTCCGCAGCGACAGCGCGTCTGCCGGCGGCAGCGACATAAGCGACGTGGATGTGGCAGCCGAAGTGCTCAAGTATGCCGAGGTGGTCAATGTAATGGCTTCGCATTCGCCGCAGGAGTATGCCAATGCCTCTGCCGAGGAGAAAGGCATCGACTCCATGTTCTACGACCTGGTGGACTACCTGCGTGCTTCGGGCATGGACATGAAGTCCGTTGAGGAAAACGAACAGTTCAAGCGCGTAGACATGAAGCGGTCCAAGCGTCTCAGCGACGAGTACCGCCGCAACCACCCGGAGCAGACCGAGAAGAAGTAACAGATGCTGATAGAACGCCCGCCGCTCCTTTTCCGCCTTTGTTTCCCGGAAGCGGTGTTCCGCATACACGGGGAGCGCAGGCGGGTGTTCCTCACGTTTGACGACGGGCCGATACCCGAAGTCACGCCCTGGGTGCTCGACACGCTCGACCGCTACGGCATCAAGGCGACGTTTTTCATGGTGGGCGACAATGTGCGCAAGCACCCGGAGGTGTACCGCATGGTGCGCGAGCGCGGCCATGCCGTGGGCAACCACACGATGCACCACCTGCAAGGCTCCTCTACGACCACGCGCCGCTACCTTGCCGACGTGCTGGAGGCAAACGCCCTGATAGGGGCGCACATATTCCGTCCGCCGCACGGCTGGCTGCGCTGGGCGCAGGTGGCGGCTCTCAAGAACCGTTTCAACCTGATAATGTACGATCTGGTGACACGCGACTACAGCAAGCGGCTCACGCCGCGCCATGTGGTCGAAAACGTGAAGCGGTATGCCCGTCCGGGGTCGATCATCGTCTTCCACGACTCGCTGAAGAGCTGGCCCAGGCTGCAAGAGGCGTTGCCCCAAAGCATAGAATGGCTCAAAGAACAAGGATATGAGTTTGACATCATCAAATGACATTCCGCGCCGCCGTGTGCTCGTAGTGGGCGCGGGAGGCTTTGTCGGCGGCTTTGCCGTCGACGAGGGGCTGAAGCGCGGCTACGAGGTGTGGGCGGGCGTGCGCGAGACCACCTCGCGTGAGTACCTCACCGACGAGCGGATAAGGTTCGTCACACTCTCCTGCGACGACATCGGCACGCTGTCGCGACAGCTCGAGACGGCATTGCCGCCAGGCGAGAAATGGGATTACATCATTTACAACCTCGGCGCGACCAAGTGCATCAACTTCGCAGACTTCAACAAGATAAACTACGAGTACCTGCGCAACTTCACGACTGCGCTCCAGCAGGCCGGCATCATGCCCGACAAGATGCTGTACATGAGCAGCCTGTCGGTCATGGGACCGCGCAACGAGAAGGACTACACGCCGTTCACACCCGAGCAGATACCCGTGCCGGACACACGTTACGGCACCTCGAAGCTGAAAGCCGAGATGTGGCTCGCCGAGAGCGGCGTACCCTCAGTCATATTCCGCGCGACAGGCATCTACGGCCCGCGTGACCGCGACTATTTCCTGATGTTCAAGTCCGTCAAGAGCGGCTTCGACTTCTCGGTGGGCTACCGCCGGCAGATGCTGTCGTTCATCTATGTCACCGACCTGACAGCGGCGATGTATGACGCCCTCGAGAAAGCCCCGGCGGGCAACACTTACATCATCGCCGAGGACCGCAGCTATTCGCAAAAAGAGTTCCGCACCCTATGCGCCAAGGCTCTCGGCAAGCGGTTTGTGCTGCCAGTCAGGCTGCCTATGGCGGCAGTGAAAGCCGTCTCCGCGATAGCCGAGAAATGGGGCGTGGCGCGGATGAAGCCCTCCACGCTCAACCGCGACAAATACCGCATCATGCGCCAGCGCAACTGGCAAGCCGACATCAGCAAGGCACGCCGCGACTTCGGCTTCACGCCGCGTGTGCCGCTTGCCGAGGGGATAGCCCGCGCCGTGGCGTGGTACCGCGACAACGGGTGGCTCTGACCGCACTGACGCAATTATTAAGAACAAGCATGAAGACCGCCGCCGCAAATATGCAGGACACGATGCTTGACAGCACGCACGCTGCCGACACTGCCGTTGACACCGCCACGGACACCATCCCTGCCGGCGAGACGCTCACGCCGGTGGTGATGCAGCCGCAGACCGAGGGACTCGACGCGCCGCTGCGGGCTGACGGCCAGACAGCCGGCTCGTGGCTGCTCTTTGCCGTCCTGATGGTAGTAGGAGTGGTGTTCGCCCGCTACAAGAGCAATGTCAGGTACATCAAGATGATGTTTCACGACCTCACCAACACTCGTGCACGCGGCAACGCTTTTGATGACACCGCCAAGGAAACCTCGTTCATGTTCATGCTCAATGTGCTGTGTGCCATCACCATGGGGCTTGTACTGTTTGTAGCTGTCACGTCGTTCAACGGCATTGCCGTCACCGCAGCCACGTTCGCCTCCAACGCCTGGATATGCATCGCCGCAGTGGCAGCATACTGCCTTGTCATGCCGGCGGCCTACTGGACAGTGGCGACAGTGTTTTCCGACACTGCGCATGCCCGGATATGGGTGCGCGGCTTCCTCGCTTCGCAGGCGTTGCTGGGCCTCACTATGCTGTTGCCGGCACTCGTCGCCCTATTCTATCCCAATGCCGCCAGAGGGCTGTCGATAACCGCCTTGGCCCTGCTCGCGGTCATAAAATTGATATTCATATCCAAGTCGTACCGCATTTTTTTCGCCCGGGTTTCGTCTTGGGTGCATTTTTTGTACTACCTTTGCACTCTGGAAATATTACCGTTGGTATTGACCTATTCTGCAGCGTTGGCTCTCGCCGCCTGACAGCCTGACGGCTCGCCGGCGCAATCGGGGCTATGCCGTTTAATTTGATATGATGAAGATAAAGAAAGTATTGGTTTCACAACCTAAGCCGACATCCGAAAAGTCGCCTTATTACGATATCGCACAGCGATACGGACTCGAGTTGGTTTTCCGACCCTTCATTAAGGTTGAAGGCCTGTCGTCCAAGGAGTTCCGGCAGTCAAAAATCAACCTTGCCGATTTCACGGCAGTCATCTTCACTGCCCGCCATGCCGTAGACAACTTCTTCCGCCTCTGCGAGGAGACCCGTGTGAAAATCCCCGACACGATGAAGTATTTCTGCACCACCGAGGCTATCGCGCTCTACCTCCAGAAGTACATCGTATACCGCAAGCGCAAGATTTTCTTCGGCGCGTCCGGCAAACTCGACGACGCCCAGCTCAAGGCCGCCATCACCAAGCACCACAAAGAGAACTTCCTGTTCCCCATCTCTGATGTGCACAACGACGACAATGCCCTAGATGGTGTGAAAATCAATTTTACCAAAGCCGTCATGTACCGTACGGTCAGCAACGACTTCGCTCCTGACGAGCCGTTTGACTATGACGCGCTGCTATTCTTCTCGCCAGCCGGCATAGACTCGCTGATGAAGAACTTCCCGGACTTCAAGGAGAGCTACAAGAATGTGGTGATAGGCTGTTTCGGCGCAGCTACCAACAAGGCAGCCGAGGATGCCGGCCTGACGGTCGAAATCAAAGCCCCCACGCCCGAAAACCCATCTATGACCGGCGCTTTTGAGGCGTTCCTCAAGAAGCAGAAATGATATTACGGCGATGGTTGTGTCAGCACAACCATCGGCCGCAAAACTGTCCGCAATGTCTCGCTCATGGTTGCGATGCCTGTTTGCCCCACGTGCTGCCGCACGCGAAATTGCCGATATGGCGCGGCAAATCAGCGAAATGGAGGAGGAGACAGGCCGGCGTGAAACCGAGCTGCAATCGATGCAATGCACGGTGATGACACAGCGCGAGACGGCTCTCATACAGGCTCGCCAGCTGCGAACCCTCCATGAGACCATAGCTGAAATGGAGCGTCAGGCGGCTGACCTGAACGGACAGCTCGAAAATGAAAGCATCGACCGCGGGCGCATCGAGGAGATGCGCAGCGAAATTGCGCAGTTCGGCGCGGAGCGGCTGCAGTATGAACGCCGCATCAACGTGCTGAAAAAGGAACTCGCTGACACCCGCAAGGCTCTCAAACGGCTGGCTGTCCCCGACTTTGAGGATTCTCCCGCGCCTATTGACATGAACGCAACGGGCAAATCCGCCGCCAAGGCGAGGAAACACGAGACGGCGGCGCAGCAAGATGCCGCCCAAGGCGCTGCCGATGTTGCCTCAGCAGCCGCGCCAGAAGACGAGGACTGGCTGCTGCAGCTCCCCGATGACATTTGACCCTCTGCTGTCTATGGAAATTCACCCACCGATATTCATAATAGGCTATATGGCGTGCGGCAAGACCACGCTCGGACGCGCCCTCGCCAGACGGCTCGGCAGGGAGTTCATAGACCTGGACTTCTACATCGAGCAGCGTTTCCGCCGCTCGATTTCGCAGATTTTCGCCACGGACGGCGAGGAGGCTTTCCGCAGTGCCGAACACGCGATGCTTGCCGAAGTGGGAGAGATGCAGGACGTAGTGATAGCCTGCGGAGGCGGCACGCCCTGTTTTCACGGCAACATGGACTTCATGCTCTCGCGTGGAACGGTCATTTACCTTGACACTTCGGTCGACAGGATAGTGGAGCGGCTCACTCGCAACCGCTCGCGCCGCCCGCTTATGGCAGGCAAAGACCCCTCGCAGCTTCATGACGAAGTGGCAGCGGGCATAGCCCGGCGGCTGCCGTACTACACCCGTGCCCATGTCACGCACCCTGGCGAGCAGCTCGAAGACCGCAGCCAGATAGACGCGACTGTCGAGGCTCTGCTGCCGCAGCTCTGACAGTCCAATTATTGGACAGTGTCAGTCATTGCCTTTGTCCTCGTTGCCGCTGTTCGATTGGCTGGCCTCTATTATACGTTGGCGCATAGTCGGGTTGCCGTGTGTCAATCTCTTGACAGTCAGGTCTTTTTCTGCTAATTCCCCGGCTTTCAGCAGCTTTTGCTCCGAACCCTCGAAATTCGCTTTGACTTCCTGAAGCCGTTTGATTTGTGCCTCCAGAGCTTTTATTGTCAAGTCTATGCCCTTGATAGCGTCGTTGTATTTGGTTTGGGCGACACTGAGGTTCTTGTTGAAGGCTTCCTTGAACTTGTCGAGTTTCTTCTCGAAATTAGTCACGTCCGTCTGCTGTTCGCGTAGTGTCTGCAACTCGCTGCGCAGCTCCTCCATTTCCTGACAGTTCTTGCGTGACGACTCGCTCAATATGCGGATGAGGGGCATGAGGAACTGCGGGCGTATCACATACATCTTTTCATAGCCTTTGTATTTCATGTCTACGATACCATTGTTGTACAGCTCGTTGTCCATCTCCAGCATAGACACCAGCACTGCATATTCACAATTCTTCTGCTTGCGGTCTTTGTCCAGCTTGGCGAGGAAATCCTCGTTCCGGTGCTTGGTGGCGGTAGTGTCCATCTCGTTTTTCATCTCAAACATGATAGACGTGCACTCCTTGCCGTTGACCATGTCGCGGAAGATGAAATCGCCCTTTGACCCCTCTCGCGCGTCATTGTCTTTATGGAAGACAGCGTCGGGGAAGAGGCCGTTGTATTGGGCGTTTTGGAATGTGACCAAGCAATGCTGTTCGAGCGTTTCGCCGACCATTTTTGTCGAGAGGCGCGTCTTGAAGTCTCGCAGCCGCTCAATCTCGTCCTGCCGCTCGCGCAGCTGCACGGCATACTGCTCTTTCATTTCGTTCTCCTTGACCTTGGCGGCTGCCTGTTGTGTCTCGAGCGTGGCACGCAGTTCGCTGATTGTTATGTCGCGCTGGTTGAGCTCGTCGCTTATGCTGCCTTTCTGCTGTTCCAGCTCGAGGCGGTGCTTCGCGTCCTCGTCCCTAAGCTGGTATTTCAGCGACTGCACTTCCTTGTCACGGGCGGCTTCAATCTCCTGTATCTTGAGCAGGTTTTTAGCCTCTAATTTAGCCTGGTACGCTTCCTTGTCCTTTTTATGGTTGTCGATAATGCCTGTCAGCTCGCTGATCTTCATTTCGAGCCGGGCTGTCACTTGGGCAGCCTCCTTATCCTTTTCAGCGAGCCGCTTTTCCATGTCGTTCTGCGCCCGCAGGGAGGCCTTGTCCATGTCCGACTTGTGCAACTTGTCATGTTCTGCTATTTGCCGGGCTATTTCATCTTGAAACTCCTTGTTGCGGACTTGTGTGACGATTTCGGAATAGTCGTTTTCACTCACTTGGAAGGTTTTGCCGCAGTGCGGGCACTTGATTTCATTTTTCATGTCAAAACAAATTAAATGGGATTATTGGCCGGGACGTGCCGATACGACCCGGTTTGTCTGCAAAATTAGCAAATATTTCGTCAGTATGCAACTATTTTTGACGCAAATTGCAGATAATCCGCCGTCGGCAGCGGTCAGCGGCGCGGACAGCGCATCTTATAGCACGCCCAGCGCGGCAAAATCCGGATTTTATTATTACCTTTGCAAAAACTGAAACTAAACAGACGCAACATATATGGGAATAGAAGAACTGAGCGAACAGCAGCAGATGCGCCGCAGCAGCATGCAGGCGTTGCGCGACCGTGGCATTGAGCCGTATCCGGCAGCCGAATTTGTCGTTACCGGCCATTCCGCCGAAATCAAGGAGAATTTCAGCGACGAGGCTGAACCGCGCAAGGTCAGCGTGGCTGGCCGCATCATGAGCCGCCGCATCATGGGCAAGGCCGCTTTCGTAGAGCTTCAGGACGCCGATGGCCGCATACAGGTATATGTGAGCCGCGACGACATCTGTCCGGGAGAGGACAAGGACATGTACAACGTGGTCTTCAAGAAGCTCCTCGACATAGGCGACTTCGTGGGAATCGACGGCTTCGTGTTCCGTACCAAGACCGGCGAAATCACTGTTCACGCCCAGCGTCTCACCGTGCTCAGCAAATCGCTCCGCCCACTCCCAATAGTCAAGATGAAGGACGGCAAGGCATACGATGCCTTCACCGACCCCGAACTGCGTTACCGCCGCCGCTATGTTGACCTGGTGGTCAACCCCGGAGTGCGCGAGATTTTCCTCAAGCGCACGCGGATGTTCAACTCCATGCGCGAATACTTCAACTCGCACGGCTACATCGAGGTCGAGACGCCGATACTCCAGCCTATCGCCGGCGGCGCGGCGGCGCGTCCGTTCATCACGCACCACAACACTCTCGACATACCCCTATACCTGCGCATCGCCGATGAGCTTTACCTCAAGCGCCTGATAGTCGGAGGCTTCGAGGGCGTGTACGAGTTCTCCAAGAACTTCCGAAACGAGGGAATGGACCGCACGCACAACCCGGAGTTCACCTGTATGGAAATATACGTCTCATACAAGGACTACAACTGGATGATGACGTTCACCGAGAAGATGCTCGAGAAGATATGCCGCGACGTTAACGGCACGGACGAGGTCAAGGTGGGCGACAACGTCATTTCGTTCAAAGCCCCCTATCCGCGCATCACCATGGCGCAGGCCATCGAGAACGCCACCGGCTTCGACATCTCCGGCAAGAGCGAGGACGAACTGCGCGAGTTCTGCCGCCAGCAAGGCATCGAGACCGAGCCGGCTTGGGGCAAGGGCAAGCTAATCGACGAGATTTTCGGCGAGAAGTGCGAGGGGTCGTTCATACAGCCCACGTTCATTATCGACTATCCCATCGAGATGTCGCCGCTCACCAAGCGTCACCGCAACAACCCCGAGCTGACCGAGCGTTTCGAGCTGATGGTCAACGGCAAGGAACTTGCCAACGCCTACAGCGAGCTCAACGACCCGATAGACCAGTACGAGCGTTTCGTAGAGCAGATGCGTCTGGCAGACAAGGGCGACGACGAGGCTATGATAATCGACCATGACTTCATCCGCGCCCTCGAATACGGCATGCCCCCGACTTCAGGCATGGGCATCGGTATGGACCGCCTCGCCATGCTCATGACCGGTCAAAGCGCCATACAGGAGGTGCTCCTCTTCCCACAGATGCGTCCCGAGAAGAGAAGCCAGGCCCAGGATGCTGACAATGAGAATGACGGGCAGGAAGAAGCCTGATGCAACAGCACCAATGACCCCATGAAAACCCTTGGCAAGATAGCCGTCCTCGGCGGCGGCAGCTGGGCGACAGCATTGGCAAAACTAATTGCCGACAACGGCACGCCCTTTGTCTGGTACATGCGCCGACAGGACCGCATCGACGATTTCCTGAAATACGGACACAACCCGGTATACCTGAGCGACGCCTCCTTCGACACCGGGCTGATAGACTTCCGCGTGGACATCAACGAGGCGTGCAGCATCGCCGATTCGCTCATTGTGGCGTTTCCCTCGCCGTACCTGAAATGGCACACTGACCGCATCAGCGTGGACATCTCCGGCAAGAACATCATCTCTGCCGTCAAAGGCATTGTCCCAGACGACAACATGATTGTCACCGACTATTTCGCCCGCCGGTTCGGATGCGACGAGCGCAACATGCTCGTCATAGGCGGCCCCTGCCACGCCGAGGAGGTGGCTCTCGGGCGATTGAGCTACCTGACCATCGGCGGCAAGGACAGCGACAAGGCAGCCCGCTTCGCGTCATTGATCGCCGGCGACAAGATGCGCACCATACTCTCTGACGACATCGACGGCATCGAGTACGGCGCTGTGCTGAAAAACGTATACGCTATCGCCGCCGGAATCATATCCGGCATGAAGAGCGGCGACAACTTCATGGCCATGATGGTGAGCAACGCCATACGCGAGATGCGCCATTTCATCGATGCCGTCGCCCCGATGCAGCGCGAGATATGCGACAGCGCATACCTCGGCGACCTTCTCGTGACTGCATACAGCAAATTCTCCCGAAACCACAATTTCGGGTCAATGATAGGCAAGGGATACAGCGTCCAGGTCGCCATGATGGAGATGTCGCAGGTTGCCGAAGGGTATTACGGCACAAAGTGCATTCACGAGATATGCAGCCGCTGCAATGTAGAAATGCCCATTGCCGACTGCGTGTATGCCATTCTGTACGAAAACGAGAACCCACAGGAGGCGTTCCGCCGCATAACCGGCACATTCTCCTGACACTACCGGCATGTGTCCCCGCGTCAGAGCGCGGGGACACACCAAGGACGCGGCTCTAAGCGGCAGCATTGCGGCACAGGCTCGCGCGTTGACCGCCGAGGCCCAGCCCGGACATTCGCAACTAAGGTAAAACAAGATATTTAAGCACTAAACAGGCAAAGCAATGAACAGTATCACTCTAAACATTGACAACGCACTGTCGTTCACAGGTAAAGAATGCTACGACGGTCTGCACGGCGCTGCCGCAGCAGCCATGCGCACGCTCGACAACGCATCCGGCGAGGGTGCGGACTTCCTCGGCTGGAACACCCTCCCGGGTGACACCTCCGTCGCTCTGATAGAATCCGTCGGCAAGACTGCCGCACGCCTCCGCAGCCGCTGCGAATATGTGGTCTGCATAGGCATCGGCGGCTCATACCTCGGCGCGAAAGCCGTTATCAGCGCGCTTTCCGACTCTTTCGCCGACTTCCGCGCTCCGCAGCCCGGCTGCCCTAAAGTCATCTTCGCCGGGCAGAACATCGGCGAGGACTACACTGCCGAACTCATCAGCCTGCTGCACGGACACACATTCGGCATCATCGTCATCTCCAAGTCGGGGACGACTACCGAGCCGGCAATCGCGTTCCGCCTCCTGCGCGACCTTCTCGAGAGCCAGCAGGGCGCAGACCAGGCCCGCGACCTCATCGTCGCTGTCACCGACGCACACAAGGGCGCATTGCGCACCATGGCTGACCGCGAAGGATACGAGACATACGTCATTCCGGACAACGTGGGCGGACGCTTCTCCGTCCTCACCCCTGTCGGGCTGCTCCCGATAGCCGTAGCCGGCTTCGACGTCAACAGCCTTATCGCCGGCGCACGCGACATGGCAGCCGCCACCGCCAAAGAGGCCGGCAACATCGCGCTGGCATACGCGCAGATGCGCAACGCCCTATACGCCAGCGGCAAGAAAATTGAAATACTCGCAAACTTCAACCCGAAGCTGCATTACATTGCCGAGTGGTGGAAACAGCTCTACGGCGAGAGCGAGGGCAAGGACGGCAAGGGCATTTTCCCCGCTGCCGTGGACTTCACCACCGACCTGCACAGCATGGGGCAGTGGATACAGGACGGCGAGCGCACCATATTTGAGACGGTCATCTCCGTGGAGAACGCTGATGCCGAAGTGCGCATACCAGACGACGAGGCAAACCTCGACGGCCTGAACTACCTCGCAACCCGCCGCATCGACGAGGTCAACAAGCAGGCCGAACTCGGCACCATGCTCGCTCATGTGGACGGCGGGGTGCCGAACATACGCATCACGCTACCCGCACTCACCGAACACAGCCTCGGACAGCTGATATACTTCTTTGAACGCGCTTGCGGCATCTCCGGCTATATGCTCGGCGTGAACCCCTTCAACCAGCCCGGCGTGGAGGCATACAAGAAGAACATGTTTGCGCTGCTCGGCAAGCCCGGCTACGAAGCCGAGACCGCTGCCATCCGCGCCCGCCTGAAATAACCCCCATCTTTCCGAACACAATATGGGGATACGCCAGTCACGGCGTATCCCCATATTGTATATGAGAGCATGTTCTGCTGCGAGTTACTTGGCGACGTGCTTCTCGCCGTTCTGGATGTAGACAGTCCCCGGCAGCGGATTGCGTATCTCCCTGCCGTTCAAGTCATACATCTTGTTGTCCTTAGCCGGTGTCAGGCCTGTGTCGAAACCGACTTCCGGCACGCCCGCATCATACGCCGGCGCAGTGTAGTCCTCAAACGTGATTATCACGTTACCATCAGAGTCCACGACATCTTTGACGTTGCTTTCCGTCCGGTATATGCAAGCGCAATACGGACCGAAACCGGGGATGTGCATATAGCCGATGTTAGCGCCGAGACCTTCAATTATGCTGACCGTGGCAGTGCCTTCGACCTGAAGCCGCTTGCGCAGCACCCCGTTGACTATAACGGTGTCAACCTTCTTGACAGTCACTTTCTCCAGCCATGGGTTGACATAAGGCCAAGAGAACTCTTCCCCTATTGACGGCGACCAGTATTCGTCGCCCTCCTTCGCGTCAAAGTCATACAGCAGCACCTCCTCGCCGACCTCGTACATTACTCCGTCGCCCTCGAGCGACTGCGTATAGCCGCCGTCAACAAGAAGGTACACCTTGTTGCCCTCCTGACGCATATAAGCGTATACGTCAGTCTCGGAGTTATGGTTCTTCAGCGGGTGGTACGTCTTGCCGTACATCTCAACAGGACTGTCGAAATACAGCGAATAGAATTCCGAAGTGTCGTAAACAGATGCATTTATGTGCGAGACGGCATGATTCCAAGTCACGCCCTCGCGCACCAGCGGCTCGCGTGTGAGTGTTGGCGTTATGAAGTCCGCTCCGGTGAACAGCACGTTGCCCTCGGCATCTGTCATGCTGTCAAAATGATAAACACGAATGCTTGGATCGAGACTTGGCAAAAGACCGTATTGGGGAAGGTGAACAGCGCCTATGTTGATGCCAACACCTTCGACAGCGATATGTTGAGTTTCAGGCCAGTCTACAAAGGGAGACAGGTACTGCCGTTTACGCTCGTGTCCGTTTACTATTACCGTGTCGGCTTTTACCACGTAAACTTCTATCATTTCTGGATTCGCATAAAAACTGCCATAACCGTCCATGGACACAGTCAGATATTTGTCTCCTTCCTTCGCACTGAAATCATATACCAGCACCTCGTCGCCGGTTGACAACTCATACCAGTCCCGATTTTCGTTGTAATACCCGATGTCTGATATATTCTCACCGTCCACAAGAAGATACACCTTGTCCCCCTCCTGACGCATATATCCGAATATATGGTCTTTATGCTTAAACGGATGGTAAGCCCGACCGTACATCTTGACAGGTGCATCAAAATACCATGAATCTATAACTGTATAGGGAC
>ERZ808240.3293-NODE-3293-length-16012-cov-4.065551_pt1 | contig 16012 bp, 13 predicted proteins | sample MGYA00521084_ERZ808240 | MGnify/ENA primary metagenome ERZ808240 (study PRJEB31516, sample SAMN03275571) | gut metagenome | biome: mammalia-associated habitat; material: feces | host: Papio cynocephalus | place: Kenya | collected 2012-08-06 ... | reverse complement strand
GCATCAGCAGTACGGATAATCATTCCCATATTTCCGGGGTCCTGAACTCTGTGAAGAACTATGTATTTTCCGTCCGGATTAAGATTAAGTTTCTTTTCAGGAGGTATACTGCAAACTGCAAATACACCCTGTGTTTTTTCAGTCTGAGCGATTTTATTCCCAAGTTCATTTGAAATTACAATAAATCTTGTGTTATTCAAATCAGCCTGTGAAAATTCGGATTCATATTTTTCAAAAGCTTGTCTGGTAAGAATAATATATTCAAGACCGCTGTTTTCATTTACAGCATCTTTAACTATTCTGAGTCCTTCAAGCACGAACATACTGTACTGTGAGCGTTCTTTTTTTGATTCCGAAAGCTTTCGGTAAAGTTTAACCGCAGGGTTATCCTTTGAGGTTATTATTTCCATTATCTGTATGTCTCCCTTTTTATAAACAAAACACGCTCTTTTTAATTAAGGAGCGTGTTTATAATCAAAAAAACGATTAAAGAGAAGCCTTAGCCTTTTCAGCAATTGCACTAAAGCCGGCAGCATCGTTTATAGCTATTTCAGAAAGCATTTTTCTGTTAAGTGTAATTCCAGCCTTCTTACAGCCATTCATGAATGTTGAATAGTTCATTCCGTTAAGCTGAGCAGCAGCAGAAATTCTTGTAATCCAGATTCTTCTGAAATTTCTCTTTCTCTGCTTTCTTCCGATATAAGCATAGTTGCCTGATTTCATTACGGCCTGTTTAGCCATTTTAAAGTGCTTGCTCTTAGCACCAAAGTAACCCTTTGCGAGTTTAAGTGTCTTATTTCTTCTCTTGCGAGTCATCATTGCACCCTTAACACGAGCCATAGTTCTTTTACCTCCAAAAAATTATTTCAAGCGATTACATATAAGGAACGAGTTTCTTGATTGCCGGAGCATTTGCAGTTCCGCAAAGACCGGAATTTCTTGCAATTCTCTTACGCTTAGTATCTTTCTGAGTAAGTCTGTGTCTCTTGTTTGTGTGCTGATACTTAACCTTGCCACTGCCTGTAATCTTAAAACGCTTCTTAGCACCTGAATGTGTTTTTACTTTAACCTTTGCCATTTTAGTATATCCTCCTTATTTTGATGATTTAGGAGAGACGAACATTACAAGGCTTCGTCCTTCCATTTTGGCGGGCTTTTCAACAATACCCACAGATGAAACTGCTTCCTTGAATCGCTCAAGCAATTCCTCTCCCAGCTGTGGGTGAGCAATAGCACGCTTGCGGAATCTTATTGAAACCTTGAGTTTATCACCTGATTTAAGGAATTTTTCCGCCTGATTGACTTTAGTTTCAAAGTCATGAGTATCTATTGTGGAAAACATTCTTATTTCTTTAATTGAAACGACCTTCTGATTTTTTTTAGCTTCTTTTTCACGTTTGGTCTGTTCAAAACAGAATTTGCCGTAATCCATAATACGGCATACAGGCGGTGTAGCCTGCGGAGCGATTTTTACTAAATCAAGATTCTTTTCAAATGCGATTTTCTGAGCATCTCTGGCGGACATAACGCCGAGTTTTTTACCATCAGCGTCGATTACGAGAATTTCCTTATCTCTTATCTCTTCGTTGATTTGCAGTTCCTGTTTGCTAATGTTCAAGCACCTCCAAAAAAAATATAGAAAACAAAAATGAGTGCAGAATCATAAAAAATCCCGCACTCAGAGAACGCATAACAATCTGAAACACTTATTGACCGGCACAGACGAAACAAAAAATGTGACGGTGAGAACGGGAATTCTGCTTTGTTTACCGGATTATTATACAACATAAAAATCAATTTGTCAAGGGGCTGACGTTATATTTTTTATTTAACAATTAAAAGATTTCTTTCAGCTTGTCCCAGAGCATAAATCTGACTTCATATTTTTCAGGTTTCTGAATCATATCGAGTTCACGACTGCTGAAAAATTCCTTTTCAATATCCTTGTCATCAGTTACTTCAGATGCCATAGGAATACACAAGGGCGGATACATAACACACCACCAGTTATGACCTCCAGCATCTCCGATTGTGACTCTTAAAGCGTCATAATTTCCGGCAGGCATTGTAATATCACCATAAGTACGTTCATCGAAAAACATTTCAGTTTCTTCAACACCTATGTCATAGTCAAATCCGTATTCATCAATTACAGACTGAGCAATTTCTCTTATTTTTTCGAGCTTTTCCTCTGAAAGATTTTTAAAATCCTCCGCAGTTGCGGATTTACCGAAAATTTCCTGTGAATGTTCGAGAACAGCATCACGGACTTTAAGTTTAAGAGACTGGTCAGCAATACTGTCGGAATTTGCAAGTATATGAATCCTGAGTACATTTTCTCTTAAATTATCAAGACTCTTTCCGACCTGAACAAAATTTGAAATTATAATTGTAACAATAACTGATATTCCAATAAGTTTCCACGATATTTTTTTAAACATCTCAATCACCTCATAAAAGATGATTGGATATTTTTATGATTTTATTCAGAAAGAATAATATTTTTTATTCAGCTTTTTTAAGATAGTCCATACTGCAATAGCCGTCAAAGCCATTCCAGCTTACCTTTGCCCAGCCGTTGTCGATTTCATCAACAGAAATTGTTGTATTTCTTGGTATTCTTGTAACGATACCTGATGTAATATCAGGATTTTTTCTCATATTGAGAGGGTCGTCCTTTGTAGCGATTACATACTGTTCTGAAATATTCTTGTCTGATGATTTAAGGTATTCAAGACTGCAATAGCCTTCAAAACCGTTCCAGCTTACTTTTGCCCAGCCTTTTTCAGATTCAGTAACATCTATAACAGTACCCTTTGGAATACGGGTAAGAACGTTTGCTGAAATATCAGGAGTCTTTCTCATATTAAGCGGGTCGTCTTTAGTAGCAACCACAAATCTTCCTGAAACGCTTCCGTCCTTATCTTCTTCAGAATATGAACTGTCCTTGCTGAAGAACAAATCAGCCTCGCTGTTTCTTCTGTTTATAAGACCTGAAAGAACCTTTCCGCCTGATGTAACTATGTAGCTTGAATATGCTGAACGTGCCTCATCTTCAGTCATAGTACCCTGCAAATACTTTACAAGGGGAGAATTTTTAATCATAGATGTACCGCCACCTGTATTGTATGTAAAGCTTACAAGAGCATCAAACTGATTCTGGTTCATATCAATGCCTTCAGTCTGACGTCTGATATTCGGGATACAGTAGTTATTTATAGCCTTTTCCATTTCATCAGCAGCTTCTTCCTTTGTAATGGAGTGCTGACCGCTTGAATGTGCTTTGTCACCGCATTTTGTGCCGTAGCCGATTGATGACTGTGAGCTGTCATAATAGCAAACAGGGCTGAAACCTTCCTTTTCGCAGATGAAATCAATACCATTCTGGCTTACAGAAAGTTCACTTGCATAAGAAGCATCAGCGGATAATCCTAAAGGGAAAGTTCCCATAAAAACAGTAAAGCCTGTTACAAAAACGCATAATTTTCCGATAATTTTCTTCACTTTTATACCTCCAGTAATATTGAAATACAAGCCTATTATAACAGAGAGTTGAGGGTATGTCAACCCTTATCGGAATTTCTTGTGCTTAATCAATATATAATTTCAACAAAAATCCTGTAATATTATCATATATATGCACAAAAACAGTATATTCAATATTACAGACAGAATAATTATTCTTTTTGTACAGAGCCTGAAAAAGCTGTTGACTTAAACAGGCTATGACGGTATAATAATAGATGTAAATTTATAAAAGAAAGGCAATAGATGTGAAATGAAAAAGCCAATAAGATTTTATCTTGCAGTTTTCGGCGGAAAAATTATGATTAAGCTTATGCGTCTTATGAAAAGAAATGCAACAAATCTCCCCGGAGAAGCTTCTCTGATATTTTTTCCTAAACTACTGCATTATATCGATATGCCTGAAAAGGTAATCGCAATAACAGGAACTAACGGAAAAACAACTGTATCAAATATGATTTCCGATATTCTTGAAGGAAACGGCTATGAATTTATATCAAACAGATTTGGCGGAAATGTAGATACCGGCATAGCCTCAATACTTCTGAACGACTGTTCATTTGCAGGAAAATGCCGTGCAAAAATGGCAGTTTTTGAAGTTGATGAAAGAAGTGCAGGAAGAATACTTCCGTTTGTAAAGCCTGATTACCTTGTATGTACAAATCTCCAGAGAGATTCTATGAAAAGAAATGCACATACTGAATATATATTCAATTTTCTGAACAGCAATATTTCAGATAAAACAACACTTATTCTCAATGCTGATGATATTATAAGTTCATCGCTGAAACCTGAAAACAAACGTGCATATTTCGGAATAAAGCGTCAGCCTGATGAAGAATCAAACGATAAAAGCATTATATGCGATGCTGTTCTCTGTCCTAAATGTCATGCACATCTTGTATTTGATTTCAAGAGATACAATCATATCGGACTTGCACACTGTGAAAAATGCGGATATAAAAATCCACAGGCAAACTACTGCGTTGAAAAAATCGATTACGAAAACAAAAAACTTGTTATAAATCACAACGGTGTTTATGAGGAATATCCTCTTGTTGAAAGCCGTATAACAGATATTTACAATACATCATCTGCAATTGCACTTACAAGAGAATTTGGTGTATCATATGAAAACGTTGTAAAAATACTTTCAAAGGCAAAAATAGTAAAAACACGCTATGACCGCTATAAACTGGGAAATCATGAAGTTATAATTTCACTTGCAAAGGGACAGAATCCTGTCGCCTGTTCAGGAGTATGTCATGCTGTTTCAAAGGAATCAGGAAACAAAGCTGTTATAATGATTCTTGAAGATTTCTATGATGCTCAGAGAACATCTGAAAATCTTGCGTGGATTTATGAAACCGACTTTGAATATCTCAATGATGAGAGCATAAAACAGATTATTGTCGGAGGAAAACGCTGTTCAGATTATCTTTTAAGACTTCTTATGGCAGGAATTGACCGCAGTAAAATAAGCATATGCGATTCCGAAACAGATACAGTTTCATTCCTTAAACCTGAAAATGTCGAAAAAATCATGATTATGTATGACCTTTTCAATACAAAATCTCTCGAAACGATAAAAACACAGCTTGAAGAAAAACTGGGAGGAAAAAAATAATGACTGTTGAAATTCTATATTCAGAGGTCTGCAACCTTTTCGGAGACATCGGAAATGTACGCTATCTCGAAAAATCTCTGCCTGATTCTGAATTTATATATACACGTCTCGGCGAAAAGCCGTATTTTGCAGAAAACAAAGTAAATTTAATATATCTCGGCTCAATGAGTGAAAGCGTTCAGGCACTTGTTATAAAGGAACTTGAACCGTATAAATCAAAAATCAGCAATATGATTGCAGACGGCACAGCCTTTATAATTACAGGAAGTGCTGTTGATATATTCGGGAAGTCAATAATTGATGGTGACAGCGGAGAAGTTCTGGAAGGACTCGGACTTGCGGATATAAAAGTAATCCGTGATATGAATCACCGTTACAGCGGTTTTGTACTTGCAGAAAGAGAAGGTCTTGAATTTGCAGGATTTCAGGCTCAGTTCACACAGACAACAGTTGAAAACCCTGAACACAGATTTCTGAAAGTCAAAAAAGGCAGAGGTATGAACGAAAACTGCGATTATGAGGGAGTAAAAATAAATAACTTCTATGCAACAAATCTCTTAGGGCCTTTTCTACTTGTAAATCCTCTTTTTACAAAAAAACTCCTTTCTGAAATTTCCGGAAAAGAAGTCAGGGTTGCATTTGAATCCGAGGCAACAGAAGCTTATAAAAAACGTATTGACGATTTCAAAAATCCGTCAATAAAAGTTCACTAATCAGGAGGATTATAAGAATGAATAAAAAGGAAACTGCCGAAATTAAAAAGAATTTTTCTGACAAAAGCGGTTTTTTCATAATGGAAAAGGTTCTTACAGCTTTTGTTGACAATGAAAAAAATCTTAGATACAGCAATATTTCTTCCTGTATAACAATGGATTCCGATGAAACCGAACTTTATACAAATATTCTGAAAAAAATTCTCAACACAAATGTAGGAAAAAATTTTACTGAATATGAATTTCCCAATGAGGCATATGAGGAGGAAAAAAGTCAGGATATATTATATAAACTTCTTAAATCTGAACTTAAAGATGAAGAATGTGCTGATAACTTTCTGAACCACATAATAAACAATATTTCATATACTGGTGCTTTTTCAGTAATAACAGGATACTGCACATATACCATACGCAGAAAAAACAAGCTTGATGAATTTTCAGAGGGCGATGCCGATGAAATTTACAGATACCTTATAACTGCAATCTGTCCTGTTGAAGTCAGCGAAACAGGTTTTGTATTCGACAATTTCAACAATGAGATTGTCCACAGAACTGAAACTGAACTCTTTATAAGCAAAGCTCCCTCTGATGGATTTTTATATCCGGTATTCAGCAACAGAGGCAGTGATGTAAATCATGTAATGTACTATGCAAAAAAAGCAGGAAGTCCTAATATTTCAATAGTTGAAGATGTTTTAGGCTGTACATTTGTAATGTCTGCTGAAAGTGAAAAGGTAAATTTTCAGAACATATTGAAAACAGTTGCAGGCGATGAACTTGATTACACGCTTATCAACACTGTAAACGAAAAAATAAAGGAAACTGTTGAACAGAATAAAAATGAAACAGATACTTATACTATTGACAGCAATAAAATACATGATATGCTTGAAGAATCAGGCGTATCTTCTGAACGTCTGAAAGCTCTCGACAAAGTATATGAATCCACATGCGGAAATGCACCTCTTACTGCATCAAATCTTGTGGAATCAAAAACAGTTCTCAAAACAGCGGGAATTACTGTAAATATAAGCCCCTCTGCATCAGATAAAATACGAACAAGTGTTGTTGACGGCAGAAAATGTCTGCTTATTGATATAGATGACCCCAACATTGAAATTAATGGTTTACCGGTAAACATGAGGTAAAATAATGAAAATCCCTGAAAATTTAAAAAAAGAATATATTCCGCTTTATAAAAGTTTTTTCAAATGGTTTTTAATAAGCTCACTGACAGGAATTGCAGTCGGATTTGCAGGAGTACTTTTTGCATATTCAATAAAAGGTGTTACAAGTTTCAGAAAAGCTCACAGCTGGATTATATGGCTTCTGCCACTCGGAGGAATTGCCATAGTTCAGCTTTACAGAGTAATGGGATTTTCTGAGGACAAGGGAACTAATATGGTTCTTCTCACAGCCCGTGACGGCGGAAAAATGGGATTCAAAAACACAGTATGTATTTTTGTTGCCTCTGTAATAACGCATCTCCTCGGCGGTTCAAGCGGACGTGAGGGAGCTGCACTCCAGATAGGCGGAAGTATGGGTTCAAAGTTCGGACAACTTCTGAAATCAGATGATGCTGACAGAAAAATTCTTACTATGTGCGGAATGAGTGCATGTTTTTCCGCCATATTCGGAACACCTGTAACATCTGCCGTATTTGCAATGGAAATTTGCACCGTAGGTTCTGTCCAGTATTCTGCAATAGTTCCATGTATAATATCTGCTGTATCAGCAATGAAAATCGCAGAACTCTGCAAAGTAACAGATTTTGACCTTTATATAAACAATGCTGAATACAGTCTTGCAAACTATGGAAAAATTGCAATTATCGGAATACTCTGTGCCATTCTGAGCTGTCTGTTCTGCGGAGCTTTGAAACTTTCATCAAAGCTTTACAAAAAGATTAAAAATCCGAATTTAAGAATAGTAACAGGCGGTCTTATAGTGGCTGTTCTTACGTTTGCAATCGGAACTTTTGATTATAACGGTGCAGGCAGTGAAATAATTGAAAAGGCTTTTGCAGGTGAATCACGTCCTGAAGCATTTATAATGAAAATTCTGTTTACTGCTCTTACATTAAGTGCAGGATACAAGGGCGGTGAAATTGTACCGGTATTATTTACCGGTTCAACATTCGGCAGTCTTATGGCGGGACTTCTCGGACTTGATTATTCAGTCGGTGCAGGAGTCGGAATGGTTGCACTTTTCTGCGGAATGACAAACTGCCCTCTTGCATCAATTATTCTTAGTGTTGAACTTTTTGGAAGTTCAGGATTTAAATTCTGTGCATTGGCATGTTTCATTTCTTTTATGCTTTCAGGATATACAAGCCTCTATTCAGTACAGGATTTTATGTATTCAAAAATCAAGCCTATAAAAAGAAAGGACGGATAATTCCGTCCTTTTTTATTATTATTTATCATACATTGAATCTGAAAAGAACTATATCACCGTCATTCATAACATAATCCTTACCTTCAAGCCTTACAAGACCTTTTTCCTTTGCAGCAGCCATTGAACCGCATTTCATCAAATCATCAAAGGATACAACTTCTGCACGAATAAATCCTTTTTCAAAATCAGTATGAATTTTTCCTGCTGCCTGCGGTGCTTTTGTACCTTTTTTAATAGTCCATGCACGAACTTCAGGCTTTCCGGCTGTGAGATATGAAATAAGTCCGAGAAGGCTGTAACCTTCTTTTATAATTCTGTTAAGACCTGAAACTTCAAGTCCCAAATCATTAAGGAACATCTCTTTATCTTCAGTGTCCATATCGGAAATTTCTGCTTCAATCTGTGCACATATCGGGAGAACTGCTGAATGTTCCTCCTCTGCAATTTTCTTTACTGTCTGATAATTTTCGTTTGTTTCAATATTGTTTCTGAAATCATCTTCACTGAGATTTGCAGCATATATTACAGGCTTTGCGGATAAAAGCGGTGTTGATTTGAGCATTTCACGTTCATCATCTGTGAAGTCAAATGCTCTCGCAGACTTTCCGCCCTCCATAAATTCTTTAAGGCGTTCAAGGAAATCCACTTCCGCAAGATATTTTTTATCGCCCTTTGATGCCTTTTTTGAACGGTCAATACGGCGTTCAAGCATTTCAATATCAGAAAAAATAAGTTCAAGATTTATGGTTTCAATATCTCTTGCAGGATTTATATTTCCGTCAACGTGGGTAATATTTTCATCTTCAAAACAACGTACAACATGTACAATTGCATCAACTTCACGGATATCCGCAAGGAACTTGTTTCCGAGTCCCTCACCTTTTGAAGCTCCCTTTACAAGTCCTGCAATATCAACAAATTCAAGAATTGCAGGAGTGAACTTGTCCGGCTCATACATTTTTGCAAGAGCGTCAAGTCTTTCATCAGGAACAGATACTATTCCGACATTTTTTTCAATAGTGCAGAACGGATAATTTGCAGATTCCGCACCTGCATTTGTAAGAGCATTAAAAAGTGTGCTTTTGCCGACATTCGGCAGACCAACCATACCAAGTTTCATTTTTAAAAATACCTTCCTTTATATATTATATATTAAATTTTTGTTATCCTAACTTTTCAACAAGCCATATCAGTCCATATGATACACCTGAAAAAATAAGAAGTGCTATTCCTACCTTTATACATATACGCAATGCACTGAGCAGAAATGCTCCTATTGCCGGAAACAATACGCCGAAAAATTCTACTAATTTTTCCTGCATTTTGTCCAGAAGCCCGTTTATAATCAGATTTATCAGAACAATCAGAACTGCTCCGACAAGAACAATAAGAATTGTCTTTAAAATTATGTTCCATTTAAGAGTTTCATTTATAGTTACAAGAAGTTTTACTGTCCACGAAATTGAAAATACATATGCCAGAAGCTGAAGAAGCTGAGGAAATGACGGTATTATAACAAAAAACAGTATAACAAGAACAATAATTATCTTAAACAGTGTGCTTTTGTCACCGTTCATTATTGTATACACTTTTTTTGCAATCGGACTGTAAAGGAAATATGCAAGAACTGATGAAATATAGGCAAAAATATTGTCATATATAAAATCAAGAGCCATTTCCTCTGCCCTGCTGTCAAATTCATTCTTTATAACAAATGACCTTATTATATATGTATATGAAAACAATGCACACACAGTTATAAAAAACATAAGACCATTCGCAGTAAAATTTTCACTTCCTGCATAGACAAGAAGTTCCACAAGTTCATATATTCCGAAATATATTATCTTCAATGGAACTTTGTCAACAACCCCGATTGTATGGTCAATTTCGAGGTCGCTGAAATTTACATCTCTTATCTGCCATGGAGAAATAAAACTGCTGACAATAAAGACTGCAATATAGAGAATTATTCCGATAGTAAGCCTTTTGTGATTAAGTATAAAGTTCTTCAATAATTAAACCCCCGTCTGCTCATGGGAAATCTGCTTTCCGTTTATAACTGAGCTGATTTTATTTTCCTGAAGTTTTGTGTTTCCCTTTTCTGTTCCTATATCTATCGGGTTTGAGGCAGAAATCTTTATATCTATATCAGAATTCTTTATGAATACATTGCCTGAACCGAAAATATCACCTATACCAGCAACATCATTTCCCTGATTATCAATATTTATTGAGCAGTCTCTTATATTTACATTCATTTTTCCTTTCCATGAACCTATTCCGGCATTCTTTGAGGAACGCATTGTAATATTGACTTTTCCCTTTTTTATATTGACATCACCTTCCGCATCGCTGAAAGAGCCTATTCCTATTGTTGAAGCTCCGCTTGCATGTATATCAATATCAGCCGATGACATTATAAGGGATTCTGATTTTACACTTCCTATCGCTATAACGTTTATTCCGGAAATGCTTATATCTATTCTGCATTTATCAGACATATTGATTATTGAACCGCCGTTATAGCTTCCTATTGCAACGCCGTTATGGGAATTCATATTGATTTTAATATTTCCTGATTTTAAATTTATTTCAGATTCATTAAGATTATATCCTCCGCCTATGCAGACAGTTTCTTCAGAATTTGTTATAATTTCAAGATTTCCGGTCATATCCACGAATATATCACCGCATGCATGTTCATAGTCATTTCCTATTGCAAAACCTGATGTAGCATAGCAGTCTATTAAGAGACTTCCGTTTCCTTTAAGAAAGAACTGTGAAGTCTGGGGAACATATATTCCGAGATAGCTTATCTTATTTTCTTTTTCAACATTAAGAATAAGCTGTGCCGATTCTCCGACAGAAATCGCAGGCTTTGCATTACGGCTGACAAGATTTACATTTTCAAGAGTAAGCTCACAGCTGTAATTATCCATTACTGTTATATTCATATTAACAGGTTTTTCAACATCACCTTTGATTTTAAGCTTACTCTGATAGATATGAATATCAGTATATTTTTCAAGTGCCAGTTTAAGCAGGTCTATATCTTCACTTGTACGGGCATCATAGACTTTTTTTATTCCATGCTTTGAAATTTCAAGATTTGTATTTATAATTTCGTCCTTTACAGACTGTGAAATCATATCAAGAAGAAACGGTTTTGGTGTTGAAGTATAAAAACCTTGAATGAGGTCTATTCCCATTCTTATAACTGTTTTCAGTTCAGCAGATGTTTCAACACCTTCTGCCAGTGCAAGAATATTATTATCATGTGCAAATTCTATAACAGATGATACAAGCTGTTGTTTTTTCAAATCGTTCTGAATATCCGTTATAAGCGAACGGTCAATTTTTATATATTCAGGAGAATAGTGAAGAAGATTTACGCTGTTTGAATAGCCTGTGCCGTAATCATCAATGGCAATACCTGAATGTGTTATAATGCATCTTTTTTTCAGAAGTTTTACATCATTGGAAGTAGGATTTGTCTGTTCAGTAACTTCTATGACAACCTTTTCCATAAGTTCACCATATGTGAGATAAAGCCTGTTGAAATCTTCTTCAGTAAGAAGAAAACTTCCGACACTGTTTATAAAAAGCTTTCTGTTCTTGAAGAACTGCTGATTTTTGCTGAGTGAATCTATTGTATTAAAAAATGTAAGTCTTTCAATAGCATAGAGATTATTCTGTTCACGTGCCATTGAAAGCAACTGTAAAGGTGAAAGGTTTATATCCGCAGATGTTCTCATAAGAGCCTCATAAGCATATATATCACCGCTTACTGCACTTACAATCGGCTGAAAGTGATAGGAAAGCTGATTTTCACGAATCACCTTTGCAAAAATCTGTGACTTTTTATATGCTGTTTTTTCCCTGCGGTATCTCTCCTCACAGAACCAGTTCACAACACTTTTCTTACGGCTGTTTCTTGCCTCAAAGAGTGCAAATTCCGAATAGTTCACAAGCATATTAAATTCATAAGCCTGTTCCGGATACGAACAGCAACCGACTGAAAGGCTTAAGGAACTTCTGTCGCTTATATCAATAACTTCTCCGAAATCATCAGTAAAAACACAGTGTCTTACAGCGTCATTCATATTTTTCAATATGCTGTATACAGCACTCTTATCAAGATTTTTGAAAAGTATACATATTTCATAATTCGATTTTGAACCGAATATTATATCATCTGAACCAAATCCCTTTATAGTTTCGGCAACAGATGTTATACAATGATTTGTATTGTCAACAGTCAGAAAAGTTCCGAGCTTTTCAAGTCCGTTGAGATGCATTGACGCAAGCCAGCAGTGATTTGTATTATCAAGCGTATTTTTTACAATTTCTGTAAAAGATGAATATGACGGCAGACGTGTTATAGGGTCATATTCTATTGAATCAGATTTCTTGTTCTTTTCAAAAATCTGACGTGTATAATCCTGAACAAAACCGAGCCATACATCACGGCTCTCAAAAATATTCATCTTTATAAATTTTCGGGTATTGTCTGTCTTGTATATATAGATATGCTTTTCACCCTCAACAGGATTTTTTGATATTCTGTCAAGCAGATTAAAAAACTCATATTCGTTTATTTTTTCACGACTGCAATTCAGAATTTTAAGTGCCATAGGGTCAAGATATGCGGATTTTTCTTTTGATATATATGTAAAAGCTCCCACATTTCCCATAAATTTCTGAAAAAGCTCCCAGTCATGACTAAGAGACATGGAATTTTTATCTATATTAAAAATACTCATTTTTTCAACCTCCTCATCATCTCAGTCTTTTAATACTTATTATACTTTATTCCTCTTAAAAAGTCAACAAAATTATAATATTACTAAATTCAAAAAATGATTGCAATTTTCAAAAATTGATGTTATAATCTTTTTATAAATTAAATTGAATTCAGGGAGGTTTTTTATGAAATTCAGCAAATCAAAAAAGAGTCTGTGTGCATTTCTGTCAGCACTTATGGCTGTCGGATATATACCGCCATGTATTCAGGCTAATGCTGAAACCGTTCAGAAGTATGAATTTGAAAACGGTTCAACAAGCGGTGGAAAAATCTATAATGAAACATGGAAAGGCAATACTCAGGAGGACGGAACAGGTGAAGATTTTGACCTTACAAATGCTTCCGGAGGCGGATTTTCATATCTCGACCAGAAAGGTACAAAAGTAAGCGTTGATGTTGAAGTTGAAGAAGCAGGACTTTATGAACTTTCAATATGCTACTGCGAACCCTACGACTCAAACAAAAAAATCCAGTATCTCAATATAAACGGTGTAAATCAGGGTGAAGTCTGCTTTGTTCATAACCTTACATTTGAAGAAACATCAGGCGGAGTTGTTATGCTTCAGAAAGGTGTAAATACTATCGAACTTGAGGCTTACTGGGGATACACAATGTTCGACTATCTCACAATAAAGCCGGCTGATGAAAAACTTAAAAATCTTTCGCCCACACGTCAGCTTTCAAACAAAAATGCAAGCAAATCCGCAAAATCACTTTACAGCTATCTCTGTGACACATACGGAAATCACATAATATCAGGTCAGCAGGAATACTGCGGTTCTCACAACTATAACCAGTGGAATGACCCTGATAATTATATCAAGGATAATGAGGCTGAATTTGAATATATCAAGGAACAGACAGGAAAACAGCCTGCTATCCGTGGTATAGATTTACTTGCTTACCGTTCAAATTCAAACTGGGAGGACAATGCCCCTGAAAGAGCTATCCAGTGGGTAAACGAATACAAGGGTATTGCAACTCTTACATGGCACTGGAATGTTCCCTCTGAGGAAAACGGCTCTGAAGTGGCTTTCTATGTAAAATCAACAGGAAATACTCCTTATACAACATTCAGCATATCAAATGCACTTGAAGAAGGTACATGGGAAAACAAACAGCTTATGGCTGATATTGAAGAAATCGCAAAACAGCTCAAAAAGCTCAAAGATGCTGATGTTCCTGTTCTCTGGAGACCGCTTCATGAGGCTGAAGGTGCATGGTTCTGGTGGGGTGCTGAGGGAGCTGAACCCTGCAAGAAACTTTACAGACTCCTTTATGACCAGCTCACAAATGTATACGGCCTTGATAATCTTATATGGGTATGGACAGGATACACTTATCCGACTTCATCTGAATGGTATCCCGGTGATGATGTTGTTGATATAATCGGATATGATAAATATAACGCTAAGGACGGACTCCCTAATTTAAGCTCAATTTCTTCAACATTTTACAGTCTTGTTCAGAGTACAAACGGTCAGAAAATGGTTGCTATGTCTGAAAACGATACTATTCCGTCTCTTGAAAATCTTCTTAACGACAAAGCATGCTGGCTCTATTTCTGCCCCTGGTATATGAACTATCTCACAAGTGAACAGAATAATCCTGTTGAAAATCTCAAAGAAATCTATAACAGCGAATACTGTATAACACTTGATGAACTCCCTGACATCAAAAATTATGTATCTGAAGAAAATCCCTCATCATCTGATTCAGAAACACTGAAAGGTGATGCAAATCTTGACGGCTCTGTTGATATTGCTGATGCAGTTGCTCTTGCTTCATATGTAGGTGATATGGAAAAAAACAAGCTCACTCCTCAGGGAATTATAAACGGTGACGTTCAGGCTACCGGAAACGGTATTAATGCAAATGATGCTCTCACTATTCAGCAGTATCTTGCAAATATTATAAAAGAATTATAAAAAGGAGTTATGTTTATGAAAATTTTTAAAAAATTAACATCAACTGTTCTTGCAGGTTCAATTGCAGTTATGTCATCTCTGCCCGCAGTTCCTGTTTCGTATGCTCTTGAAGATTCCGGTCTTGATTACGACTTTGCCCGTGCATTGCAGTATTCAATATATTTCTATGATGCAAATATGTGCGGTACGGAAGTTGAAGAAAACAATCAGTATTCATGGCGTGGAAACTGCCATACCTATGATGCAAAGGTTGAAATGAAAGCCGGCATAACTGATTTCGTGGGAACTAATCTTTCACAGTCCTTTATAGACAAGTATAAGGATATTCTTGACCCTGACGGTGACGGATATATTGACGTTGCAGGCGGATTTCATGATGCAGGTGACCATGTAAAATTCGGCATACCGGAAAATTATTCCGCTGCCACACTCGGCTGGGGATATTATGAATTCCGTGATTCATATGTAAAACTCGGACAGGATAAGCACATTGAAACTATTCTGCGATATTTCAATGATTATCTTATGAAATGCACATTCCGTGATTCAAACGGTGATGTAATTGCACACTGTTATCAGGTCGGTGACGGTGATATTGACCACAGCTTCTGGAATGCTCCTGAAATCGATGAGATGGGCAGACCGGCATTTTTCCTCACTGCTGAAAAACCTCAGACAGATTATGTTGCATCAGCAGCGGGTTCACTTGCTATAAACTATCTCAACTTCAAGGATACTGACCCCGAATATGCAGAAAAATCCCTTGACTATGCAAAGGCTCTTATGAAATTTGCAATGACTCATGAAAAACAGTTAAGCGACAATGCGGACGGCCCTAAACAGTATTACAATTCTTCAAAATGGGAAGATGATTACTGCTGGGCAGCTGCATGGCTCTATATCTGCACAAAGGATATTAATTACCTTACTGATGCTGCTCCTTATGTTGATTACTATGCTCCTTCAGGTTACTGCTACAACTGGAATGATATGTGGGGCGGTGCTAATACAA
>ERZ808240.3292-NODE-3292-length-16015-cov-19.581642_pt1 | contig 16015 bp, 10 predicted proteins | sample MGYA00521084_ERZ808240 | MGnify/ENA primary metagenome ERZ808240 (study PRJEB31516, sample SAMN03275571) | gut metagenome | biome: mammalia-associated habitat; material: feces | host: Papio cynocephalus | place: Kenya | collected 2012-08-06 ... | reverse complement strand
TTTCATAAAAAGAACAAAAGTTTTTATATCGCTGCTTTTCATTTCTGCGGCAAATCTGATTATTTTCCACGGATAATTGTCACTTGCACAGCCGAAGACCGGGACGTGCTTTATTAAATCAACAGTTTAACAACAATTTGTGTCAAAAATGTTAAAATCAAAACTATTGAGGGCAGCCTCGCTGATCATGATGGCTGTCGGTTTGTTGGTTTTTGGAGGCACGACGGCATTCGCGCAGTCTAAGACTGTGACAGGTAAGGTCGTGGATGCCAATGGACCGGTTATCGGTGCATTCGTCATGGAGAAAGGGACGAACACCGGAGCGTCAACTGATGCTGACGGCAGGTACAGCATCACGGTGTCTGGACCTAAAGCGGTGCTGGTCTATTCTTCGATCGGCTATGTCAAGGTTGAGCAGCAGGTGGGAACAAACTCGGTGATCAATGTGACGCTGAAGGAGGATTCCGAACTTCTCGCTGACGCTGTCGTTGTCGGTTATGGCAGCCAGCTCAAGGAATCCGTGACGGGTGCGATCTCGTCGGTAAAGGAGAAAGACATCAAGGCCCCTAACGCTGTCAGCATCGATGCTTCTCTTCAGGGAAAGGTGGCCGGTCTTACCTTGAACATGGCTTCAGCGCAACCGGGTTCCGCAGTCTCGGCCAACATCCGTGGTGAGCTTTCGCCTAATGGATCCAACTCTCCACTGTACGTCATTGATGGTGTTGTGATCAACTCAAACTCCAACAACGCCGAGAAAGGAGGGCCTTCCAGGCTGATTGACTATGCTGGAAGGAACAACGCCAACCGTAGTCCGCTCGCTACTCTCAACCCTAACGACATCGCTTCCATTGATGTCCTTAAGGACGCTTCAGCCGCAGCCATTTACGGATCGGCGGCCGCGAACGGAGTCATACTCATCACTACCAAAAACGGTCAGGCTGGAAAGCCAAGGGTGACATATTCAGGTTCAGTCTCTGTACAGAAGTCAGGGAAATACTACGAACCTCTGGATTCCCAGGCCATGATGGAGCAGCAGAATCTTAAACTTAAGGAAAACTGGCTCTATCAGAACAAGTATTTTCCTTACGGTGAGACAGCCGCGCCGTCGTCAGGTTGGCCGGTGAACTACACCCCTGAGGAAATCGCTCAGAACACAAAGACTTACCATCATCTTGACGACATCTTCAGGACCGGTGTCATTCATGACCATAACGTGTCAATCTCTGGCGGTACAGAGAGATTCCGGGTATACTCATCATTCAACTACTATGACAACACCTCTGTACTGAAGGGTTCCGACTTGAACAGGATCAGTGGCCGTGTTAATTTTGACACCGACATAACCAAGTGGTTGAAGTTGAATGTGAATGCCATGTACACTCAGAACAAGGCCAACAACCCTTCCGGTGGACATTGGCGTGAGAACGCGAATGAGGCGAACATGTCCAACTCGGCGATCTATTTCGCACCTTACCTCAGTCTTAAGGATGAGAACGGCAAACTCAACGCTCCTGTCTATGGCAACTCAAACAATCCTCTTGCCTACCTTCTTATCAAGGATTGGTCTGTCACAAACAGACTTATGTTCACTCCGAAACTTGAGGCCGAAATCACTCCTTGGCTTAAACTAACGGCTCAGTTCGGATATGATCAGACCGCTGACAAGAGGGAACTGTTCGCTCCGACCGAGGCCAAACTTGCCCAGCAGATTCAAGACAACTATGGCGGATTCTCCAACGGCTACAACAAGAACATTTCCTCCGAGGAATATCTTACATTCGACAAAAAGTTCGGAAAGCACTCTCTCAACGTTGTCGCCGGTACAGGTTACTATACTGTCGAGGGAACAAGTTACGGCTTCACAGTGTTCAACATACCTACGGACGCGCTTGAGAACTATGCGTTGCAGTTGTCTTCAGACACAGACGATGTCATTTACAAATCGAGGAAGTTCGGCTTCAAGAAACTTTCCTTCTTCGCTCGCGCGAACTATTCATTCGATGACAAATATGTTCTTGGACTCACTCTCCGTCGTGACGGCTCGTCCGTGTTCGCCGCCAATCACAAGTGGGGTACTTTCCCTGGGATTTCGGCTGCATGGAACATCTCGAACGAGAACTTCATGAAGAATGTGGATTGGGTGGATTTCCTTAAACTCCGTGCCGGAGTCGGTACTTCAGGCAACGAGTCCATCCTCACTTCCAATTATTACACTTTGACAACCTACGGCTCGGCCAACAGCGGTGGTTTCTACTATTTCGGAGGCAAACTCACCAATGGCATCTATCAGCTTCAAAAAGGCAATAAGGACCTTAAGTGGGAGACTGATGTGACATTTAACGCCGGTGTCGATTACACTCTCCTTGGAGGCAGACTCTCAGGTAGTGTTGACTGGTACATTCGCCAGGCCAAGGATCTGCTTGACTTTTCGCTTCTTCCAATCAACGATGTGATGAACAAGCAGGCAAAGAACATAGGTGCCACAAGGTCATCTGGTATTGAACTCGCGATTCGCGGAACTATGGTTCAAACCCGTGACATCGACTGGTCCGGCTACTTCAACATCAGCCATAACAAGTCAAGATGGGTGGAAAGAAATCCTGATGTCGCATTGTACCCATGGCAGAGTGAAACGGATGATCTTAACGCACTTTTCGGATGGAAGACGGCCGGAATCTTCAAGGATCCGGAGGAAGTCAAGAACTGGACATCAAACGGACAGGTTCTCCAACCTAAGGCTATGGTGGGAAACCTTAAATATGTCGATCAGAACGGTGATGGAAAGATGGATGCCGACGACATCGTTTATCTTGGCACTTCGGCACCTTTCGCCGTGTTCGGTATAGGAACAAGTTTCCGCTATAAGAACTGGACTCTTGACATTGATGGCTATGGCCGCCTGTTCCAGAAAAGAAAATATTCTTGGGGGTACTCATCTTGTTCTACCGATAAGGGTCTTAACACCACTACCAGGGTCTATGACAGATGGTCAACCTATAATCCTGACGGATTCCTTACCGGGGTGGCTCCTGACGAGACAGCGAATGCCAACACTTCCGGCTACAACGACTACACTCTCAAGAACACCCATTTCCTTCGCCTTAAGAACATCAGGGTGACCTATAATCTTCCGGAGAAGATCCTGAACGGAGTCAAGATCAATTCGGCCTCGGTCTATCTTGATTTGCAGAACTCCGTCCTGTTCACTAATTATGAGGGACTTGATCCTGAGATGGAGCAGAACTCGTCTCCTATTCCTATTCCTATCATCGGAGTGTTTGGTGTGAATGTTTCTTTTTAATACAAAATAATATTCCAGAAAATGAAAAAGATTATTATAGGATTTCTTTCCGCCGTGGCTGTGGCCGTGGGCTTGTCTTCATGTGATTTGGACGCTGTGGTGTATTCCGAGATGACTGAGGTCAACTACCCGAAGACAGAAGCTGACGCGCAGAGCCTTCTCGACGGAATGTATGGTTACCTCAAAACCAACTCGGGCTCCGTCAACATGTCTTCCACCGCCAACACTGGTTGGGGGTGGCCGTATTGGTCAATCGGGCAAATCGGCTACTTTGGCTTTAACCTCTATACTACAGACGAGTGTCGTTATTCTTCTCCTGGAAATGACATAGCTGATTTCCAATGGGGACTTAATTCCCAAGACTGGATGCAGACTTTCCAGATCATCAAGAATGCTTCCCGTCTGACTCAGATCATCTATGCAATCGAGAATACCCCGGGAATCTCCGAAGTAAAGAAGAACCGGATGGTAGCCGAGGCCAAGGCTCTTCGCGGCATGACAATGTATGTGTTCCATGATCTCTTCGGAACATTCCATGTGACACTTGATCCTAAGGAGCTTGACAACATTACCTATCAGGAGAGGCCGTCAGAGGAGGAGTACTATGGATGGATGGTGAAAGATTTCACAGAGGCCATTCCTTATCTTTACGACATGACCAACAACACCTCGGATTGGGGACGTCTCAACAAAGCTTCGGCTTACATGTTCCTTGCCAAGCTTGCCATGCGTAAAGGAGATTATTCAGTCGCGAAGGGTTATCTTGAAGAGATTGTCAAAATGAAATGTTATCATCTGGCCGATGATTATTTCCTTCCTTTTTCTGAGGAAGGAGAGCAAGATGCCGAGAACATCTATTGTATTCCTTCAGGAACCAAGGCTGACAATGAGTTCTATTTCTACACAACACCTGGAAACTGTCAGGCTATGCTGAATGTGAACAAGACGCATACAGGCGGTACCGGTGAATTTGTGACCACGCATTATTGGGGAGGCACACGCCCGACATGGGATTTGTACGATGCGTTTGAGGAGAATGACATTCGCCGTGGCGGCCTCTCAGATAGATTCCTGTCTCTTGACAAAGACAAAGACGGTAACTTCATTACTTACACAAGAGAAAGCCCAGGCTCATCTGTTCTTCAGTTTGGATGTTTGTCATGCAAGTATTTCTATTCACAGGAGAGGGCCTATGCCGGTAACATCCATTCTGTTGTGTTCCGTTACGCTGACGTTCTGATGATGCTTGCCGAGTGCGATGTCAAGATCAACAACGCTGTGACCAGGAATGCTGTCGATCTTGTCAAGCAGATTGCGGAACGTGCCGGAACGGAGGTCCCTGAGGAAGCCACCAAGAGTGTGGATGCGTTCATGAAGTACTTCAAACAGGAGCGTTTCCGTGAATTCTATCTTGAAGGATGGCGCCGGGATGACCTCCTCCGTTGGGGGGACTTTGTAGAGACGGCCCGCAAGAGGAACCCAAGCGCAAGCGACATGAACAAACTTATGCCTATTCCGGCACGCGTCATAAACGAATCGCGTGACATAATCAAACAGAATCCGGGATATTTTGACTAATGACAGGTTTGTGATGGAGGAGCGGGGATGGAGACACCATTCTCGCTCATCCTGTTTTAGTTTATAAGACTGAATGAGGTATATATTAATTAACGAATATCATTATGAAACAATCTGTTTTGACCACAGCCATCGTGGCTTTGGCAATATTCACAAGTGGAACGGTTCAGGCGTGTAAAGGAAACGCGGAGACTGATTCGTATGTTTCTGGTCAGTTTGTTGTGGCCACAGAGCACGGAGTCCCTTGCGATGGCAGGACTGATGCTTCTGAAGCCATTCAGAGGCTTATTGTTGACAATCCGAACAAGACGATATTTTTCCCTGACGGGGTTTACATGATATCCCGTCCTATAGACACACCTGCCGAGCCAACAAAAAGTGTTTCTTTGGTTTTGGGCAATTATGCTGTGTTCAAGGCGACAGAGTCGTGGACTGAGGGAGAGGCAATTGTACGTTTGGGTGCTATTGAAAAAGCTAATAACATTAATGTCAACGGAAGCAATTATGGCATCTATGGGGGTATTATCGATGGCTCCGGTGTCGCTGACGGCATATCAATCGATGGAGGAAGGGAAACGAAGATCGAGAATGTGTCCATCAAACATGTCAGAGTCGGAGTCCACATCAAACACGGCGCGAACAATGGCTCGTCCGACGCTGATGTCAGCGATGTGAACATCACCGGCAACGGGAAGGTCAATTCTATAGGATTGCTTGTCGAAGGTTATGACAATACGTTCACGAACATGCGTATCGCGGATGTCCACATCGGCGTTCACTTGAAAACAGGAGGCAACAGTCTGCGTAACATCCATCCTCTTTACATATTCGGAAAGGATCAGGTTTATGACAGCAGCTGTGGTTTTGCGATCGCATCTGAGAACAATTTCCTGAATTATTGTTACAGTGACCAGTTCGCCACCGGGTTCAGGATTGGCAAGGGACTTCACGTGAATCTTACCGATTGCTTCTGCTGGTGGTACAGCGGAAAAGTTCCTTTCCAGACAGCCATTGAGTGTGAGGGCACGCTGGAGTCGATGATCACAGGCCTGCGTGTCGGCTTCCATAAAGACTGTCCGGCACTGACGCTCCTTAAAGCGGAGAAAGGTGGCAAAGGCCAAATAACGAATTTTATCATGCCGGAAAACAAATATACCGCAGAGGATGTTTCCGCTTTTTATATCAAGTAGGATAAAATGAGAAAAGTAATATCTATTGTCTCTTTATTGTTCCTCGCTTTGTCCGCGCAGGCACAGAACGTGGACATGAAGGTTGTCAATGAGACTATACCGACCTATCGGGTCGGAGCTCCTGAGATTGACCCGATCTTCTTTACCGGCAGGGTTTACCAAGGCGCCGAAGGCTACATCTACCCGTACTCTCTTTACGATGTGATGACGGACATCGTTGAGGACAAGGACTATCAGATCGTCAAACTTGGTAACAAGTACATAGAGATAGGAATATTGCCTCAGATCGGAGGAAGAATATTCCAGGCTGAGGATCTGACGGATAACTACCATTTCTTCTACACACAGACTGGCATAAAGCCTGCGCTTATCGGTATGCTTGGAGCGTGGCTGTCCGGTGGTGTCGAGTGGGACATACCGGATCACCACAGAGCCAGCAGCTACATGCTGGTGGACTGGACGACCGAAGAGCATCCTGACGGCAGCCGGACTGTCTGGGTCGGAGAAAGCGAGCTTCGCCACAGGCTGAAATGGTCTGTCGGGATAACCGTCTACCCGAACAGTTCAAGGGTAGAGGCTTCGATAAAAGTCATCAACCCGACGCCTATGGTCCAGTCCATGCTTTACTGGGCTAATGTGTCAGTGCATTGTGACGAGCAGTACCAGGTCATCTTCCCGCCGGATGTTAAATTCGGTACAGACCACAGCAAGGTCTTCTTTACAGACTGGCCGAACGGGCCTGTCGTCAAAAACAGTGACAAGGTCGTGGATCTTTCCTGGTGGAAGAACTTTGATCAGAACTCTAGGTCGATTTTTGCCTGGGGCAGCCGCATGGGATTTGTCGGAGGCTACGACTACGGCAAGGACGCCGGAACCGTCCATGTCGCCAACCGCTTCCAGGTCCCTGGCAAGAAATTCTTCCTCTGGGGAAACAATCCTGCCGGAATGTTGTGGAACAAGATTCTGTCAGACAAGGACGGCCACTATCTGGAACTCATGGTCGGAGGCTATTCGGACAACCAGCCGGACTACAGCTGGCTGGCTCCCGGCGAAATCCGTGAGTTCAAACAGACTTGGTTCCCGGTGAAAGGAATCCAGGGCATAAAGAACGCCACAGAGTTCGCGGCAGTCAATCTTAAGAGTCTGGAGGACAGCAAATGGCTTTTGGGCTACAATGCGTCCATCGAGCTGAAAAACGCGAGGGTGATTCTTGCCGCTGGTGACAGAATCCTTTTGGACAAGAGAATCGACATCAATCCGGACAAGTTCTTCCTTGAGACTGTCGAAATTCCTTCCGATGTGAAAAGAGAGGACCTGTACACAGCATTGGTCGATGCTGACGGCAAACTGATGGTGGATTACCGCCCGGTCAACTATGCGGACGAAGGGCAGGAGAAATCCGGGGAGGAACTGCCGAAAGTGATTGACGGGACAAAACCAGTGTCTGAGTACAAGACGGTCGAGGAACTTTACCTTGCAGGTTTGCGTGTGGATCAGTTCAACAATGCCAGATTGGACTACATGGACTTCTACGATGAGGCTCTGAAGCGGGATCCTGATGACGCCAGGGTCAACATCGAAGTCGGCAAACATTACATAAGGCAGGCTGAGTGGGCCAAAGCCGAGGAACATCTTCTGAGAGCCAAGTCCCGATTGGAACACGATTATACACGTGCGTTCAACACAGAGGCTGACTACTACCTCGGTTATGTTTATGCGATGACAGGCCGAAAGGTCGAGTCCGAAGAGAATCTTTGGGCTGCCACCTACACTCCGGCGTTCAAGCATCCGGCATATTACCAACTGTCAGTGGCGGCTGCGAGAGAGGGGGAATATTCGGAAGCCCTCCATCTGATTGATGAGTCGTTGCTTACAGGTGCCCATGACTTGCAGGCGCTTACAGTGAAGATGTACGTTCTCAGAAAGCTTGGCAGGAATGATGAAGCCCGCAAGGTTTTCAATGAGATAAAGTCAATCGACCCTCTTGATTACTGGAGTGAATTCGAGAAGAGTATGTTGGACAACGGTTCCATGTCTTTTCTCGCATCGACAAGACCGAGAAGAAGCGAAGGCATGATCGCTGTGCAGGAACTTCTGGAGGTGGTCTGCAACTATATGGCGGTTGGCTCCGGAGAGGATGCCCTGGCAGTCATTGACGAGGCTGTGAAGGTTGGCGCTCCATTCTCGGACAGCCAGCTTGTGCACCTCTATCGTGCGTGCTTGCTTAAGGATGAAGACGCCGCCAAGGCAGAAGTTCATCTTGCTTCCGGTCTGTCTTCTGTCGGGAACCATCCCCTCAGAATCGAAGAGACGGGGATGTTTGACCGTCTTGCCGCATTGTGCCCTGAGAATGCTGTTGTCCACTACTTGTACGGCAATCTTCTCTACTACATCGGCCAGAAAGAAAATGGTTTGACACAGTGGCGGATGGCCGCTGACCTTGATCCTTCGTCAGCTCTTGCCTGCAGGAACGTGGGCTTTGGAGAGGGCCAGAAGGGTAACTACGAGGAGGCTCTGAAGTACTATGACAAGGCAATCAAGAACAATCCAGACGATCCTCTGCTGTTTGCTGAGTCAGACAAAATCTGCGAGAAAGCCGGAGTCCCGGCAATCCAGCGCCAGAAACGTCTGGAAACCGGGCTGAAGACTGTCATGAAATACGATGACGCAGTGATCCGTCTTCTTAAAGTCTACAACGAGACCGGCAACTGGAACAAGGCAATCAAAATCATGGATTCAAGGCATTTTCATCTGTGGGAAGGAGGCGGAGAGATTCACGACATCTATGTGATGTCCCACATCTTGAAGGGTAAGTCGCTTCTTGACAGGAAAGCTTACAAGAAAGCCATGGAAGAATTCAGACTGGCGACGCTCTACCCGGATAACCTTGAGGTTCCGGCTCCGGCCAAGTCTGTCACAATCGAGGATGTCATCGCCGAGATGAGACAGGAACTTAACGATAATTATGCCAAGTTTGGAGATGAAGACTCCGTGTCAAAGGCGAAGAGCCTGGACGAACTTGAGAAATTGGTCAAGGAGATCAAAATGAAATAATCAAAAGTTAATGATGAGAAAAACTTTGGCAGGGCTGCTTCTTGCGGCCCTGGTTTCAACCTCTTGTGCCGAAAAGCCATCCCTTGTCGATCCTGCCGGATTCGACGGGGAGGTGGACGGCATGAAAACAGGCTTGTACACTATATCCAACGGCAGGCTTACGATGCAAGTGACCAACTATGGGGGCAGAGTGGTGTCATTGTTCGTCCCGGACAGAAACGGAAAGTACAGGGATGTCGTGCTTGGACACAAGTCGCTTGATGAATATGTCCACTACACCAGGGAGCGTTTCCTCGGGGCTGTCGTAGGCCCTGTGGCCAACAGAATCTGCAACGCTTCTTTCACGGTTGACGGCAAGACCTACCATCTGTCGGCGAACCATGGAGGTGTCGGAACTCTGCACGGAGGATTCAAGGGCCTGGATTCTGTTGTTTGGGATGTAAGGGAAGTCACAGACAGTTCTGTCACTCTCCATTGTCTCCATGCCGACGGCCAGGAAGGTTTCCCGGGGAACCTGGACATCGCGATGACTTACACTTTGACCTCTGATGAGGGTTGGGACATCCGCTATTCAGCCACAACGGACGCGACGCGACCCGTGAACATTTCCAACCACCCGTACTTCAATCTTTCCGGAGAGGGAAACGGTACATGCGAGGATTATGTGATAAGCGTCAACGGTGACTCCATCATCGGGATTGACGGGCTTGATGTCATTGAAACACCGATTCCTGTCGAAGGCACGGCCTTTGACTACCGTAAGCCTCATCCCGTCAAGGATGCGATTGCCAGCGATGACGAGCAGATCCGCCGGGGCAACCAAGGCTTCGACCACAATTACTGCATCAATGGCAACGGAATGAGGTCTGTAGCGACCGCCTATGACCCGGAAAGCGGAATATTCCTGGAAGTCTTCTCCGACCAGCCTGGCCTTCAGGTCTATAGCGGCCAATATTTCTTTGGCGACGAGATCGGCAAGTGCGGCAAACCGTTGGTGAGATACGGCTCGCTCACATTTGAGACACAGAATTATCCGGACGCTCCTAACAAGGTGTCATTCCCGGATCCATATCTGCGCCCTGGTCAGGTCTATCATCATCATTGTCTGTACCGTTTTTCGACCAGGTTCAATGAGAACACGGAAAATAAATGATGAATTATGCCGGCAAGTAAGGGAAAATATATTCTTACAATCCTTTTTTTCTCATTGTCATTCTGGTTCTGGGGATTTCTGGCCTCAGGAACATTGTGGTTTTTGGAGACCACGCAGTTCTTTCCGTACACGGTCTCGCACCTTGCGGCGGCATTCTGCCATCCAGGCGGTATTTCCGAATATGTCTCCGAATTCTTCGTTCAATTCTTCCGTCTCCGGATCTGTGCGTCATTGATCGTCAGCTTGGCCTTCTGTCTGCTGCAGACCTTGATGTGGAAAGTGATGGTGTCCATCAATGGGGAGAACGACGCTCTGTTTCCGTTGAGTTTTGCAGTGGCGTTCGGAGCATGGGCCTTTATGTGTGTGCTAGGAAGCATGTTTACATGCATTATCGCGTTGATATTGACTTTGGGAACTTACCTGATTTACGAGAACCGCGTCAAAGGCAGGCTTTGGCGGGTTGTCCCGGTGGTCGCTCTATTGTATTACGTGGCCGGTCCTGTTTCTCTGCTGTTCCCTTTGTTTCTGCTTTTCAGGGCGGTTGCCCGCAAGGACCTACGTTCGGCGATCGCGGCGCTTTCCGGAGGCCTGCTTTGGGGTGTGCTTCCCGCGGCATGGTCCATGTTCATTCAGTACACTCCCAAGGAACTTTACATGGGAATCGACTACTTGAGTACCCCGGGAGAATATTCATTGACCTTCTTTGCCTTGATGGCTTCTGTCGCTGTTGTGGCATTGTTGTCGATGATTCCCCGCATTCATGGAAAAGTTGTGGTTCCGGTGGTTTTCGGATGTCTTTCGGTCCTGACGTTTGCGGGAGGATGGATTTTCGTGGTGCGGAACTGCAACCCGGACCTTGAGAGAATCTATGAATATGACAGGATGTGTTGTTCCCGTGATTGGGGCGGAATCCTTGACAAGGCCGAATCACGACAGCCTGTTTCGTTGGCAGAGATTTCGGCTGTCAATCTTGCCTTGGCAAAGAAAGGATTGCTTCTTTCTGAGATGTTCCGTTTCCGGCAACCGGGTCCGGAAGCTCTTTTCCCTGACTATGCCCTTGGCTATGTCGTGGCTTTGACTGCGGGAGAGGCGGTCTATCATTCCGGGCTGCTGAACACTGCAAGGCACTATACCTTTGAGGAATACGAGTCGTATCCGAACTACAGGCAGAGTGCCCGACACATGAAACGGCTTGCCGAGATTGACCTTGTCAATGGCAATTACAATGTGGCCAGGCGCTATCTCTGGAATCTGGACAAAACTCTGTTCTATCATGGTTGGGCCGGGATTTTTCTGAAAGATCCTGGAGCCGTGGCCTCAAATGATGAATATTCCTCACTGATGCAGTGCCGCGACACATCCCGCTACCTCTACAACGATTCCTCGGATGATGATAAGCGATTGATGCTCCGCAGGCTGGTTGAGAGGAATCCGAAAGGTTATGAACTACCATCCGAGTATCTCATTGCATATGATCTGCTCGCCAAGGATCTTCACTCGCTTGCCGAGGATCTTGACAAGGTCAGCTTCAAGGGAGAAATTCCGGCTCATGTCCAGGAGGCGGCCTGCCTGCTGTCCAAATTTGAACCAGAATGCGATCCGTCGGTCTTGGGAATGGCCAGCCGTGAAACCAAGGATGCTTTTGACGGTTTTCAACGGGCATTGATTGACAATCGGCCGCCGAAGTGGTTGAAAGACAATTATGGCAAGACTTATTGGTACTATTTTTCAAGCAAAAAGTAGAGTATGAGAAATGTATTGTTGGCGGTGGCCTCCATGCTGGTCATGGTGTCATGCCGTGACGGTGTGAAGGCCTGTGTCTCGGGCGAATTGCCTCCAATCTGGCCGGACTACACTTTTGTGACGGTTCCGGTCAACATAGCGCCTTTGGATTTCGGGATGGCTGACGGAGTGGAATCCTCCAGGATGAAAGTCGCCTTGTTTGACCGGAACGGCACGGAAGTCCTGTCCTCGACAGGGAAAACAGCCAGATTCCCGGTTAAGAAGTGGCACAAGGCCCTCGCTTCGTCATCAGGCGGAAGCCTTCGTTGCGAGGTCTCTGCAAAAGTGGACGGAAAATGTATTGCATACGCTCCTTTTGACATCAATGTGAGCCGTGATTCGATCGACTACGGCCTGACCTACAGAATGATCCCTCCTGGCTATCAATCCTTTGGCCACATGGGATTGTACGAGAGAAGGCTTTCTGATTTCTGTCAGCGCACCTTGGTGGACACCAGAATGATCGAATCAGGATGCGTGAACTGCCACACTGCCAACCGGGCCGATCCGGATTGGTACAGCATCCATGTCAGAGGCAAGCATTCGGCCACCCTGATGCACACAAACGGCGTGGATGAATGCCTCAACACCGCCACCGACAGCACCGGAGGGTTTTTCGTCTATCCTTACTGGCATCCTTCAGGCAAGTACATTGCCTATTCGGTGAACAAGACCAGGCAGTCTTTCTACTCATCCGCGGACAGGACACTTGAGGTCTATGACGAGAATTCAGACGTGATTGTCTACTGCCCAGAATCCCATAAGATCCTTCGGCCATCGCTTACCAACATCAAGGACAAGTTCGAGACGATGCCAGCCTTTTCGGCTGACGGCAAGACATTGTATTTCAGCGTTGCCAATGCCGGAGAACTGCCTAAGGATGCCATGAGGATGAAGTACAGTCTGTGTTCTCTGGCCTTTGATCCGGAAACCGGACGATTTGGCGACCATGTTGACACATTGGTCTCTGCTTCCCGCACGAACCGTACGCATGTGTCCGTCAAACCATCCTATGACGGGAATTTTCTGCTTGTCACTGTCGCGGACTACGGAACTTTCCTGATAGACCATCCGGAGGCCGATCTTTGGCTTTACGATCTGAGAACCGGGGAGTACTATCCTGCAGGCGGAATAAACAGCGGGAACACGGAGAGTTTCCATAATTGGAGCACGAATTCGCGCTGGGCTGTTGTAAGCAGCCGCAGGGATGACGGTTTGTACACCAGACTGTACATCGCACATTTCAATCCTGAGACGAAACTCTTCGACAAAGCGTTTCTTCTTCCACAGAGAAATCCTGGCTCGTACTATCTGGAACTTCCGGATTCTTACAACACTCCTGATTTTACTGTAGAATCTGTATCGCTCAGTGTAAGAAATGCAAGAAGATTATTGCTCTCGGATGAGCGCACATCGGTAAGTTTGTCTGATGACAATTGACATTTGATGTTTCCGTATTTTCGGGAATATTCCTATCTTTGGGTCGGGAACAACACATGAACTTATGACCTACACTGTTATCTGCCTCATCATTCCGCTCATCTGCTCCGTTTTGACAACATGGGGGAGTGTTTTCTATGAAAAAGACGGTTGGCGCGCGGCCCTCCGTTTCGTAGTCTTGCTTGTGGCCGCGGCCGGACTGGCATTGTCCGTGGACAAGGCAATGCCGATGATAAGGGAGGCGTGTTCACGGGAGATGATGGACGAAAGTGTCCTGAAATATTCATTGGCCTTGGTTTACATCGGCGCGTTGGCGCTTATGACGGTGGCGTCGTTTTATATGGTGGTCCTTGACGGTCTGTTCGGGTGTCCGGGTGGCTGGTTGCGGGCGGCAGGTTGCGTCATCACCGGATTGATGCTTGCCGCGCCGACGCTGAGCCTCGGCATATTCGTTATAAAAAACTTCTGGTGGCTTGCTCTTGCCGTTCTGGCCGTGATCGCGGTAATCGGCGCCATTGTCGGCGGAGTCTCAGGCCGGGTCGGCGCATCCTCTCAAGGCGGAACGTTTGTGGACAAGTTCGGCAATGAATATGTCAGCACAAGCGACCAGAACCGCATCTACCACAGTGGCGAGACATGGAACACAACCAAGGAATATCACATAAAGGGTCAGAGCGGGACTTTCTACCGCAAGATCAAATGAACCGAATCTTATAGTTTTTGCCGACAATCCTGTCAGCATATTCGGTGAAGGCTACTCTGCCTTGTTGTCTTGTGCCAAAAGAGCCATAACTTCATCGTAGTCGGCGGCGTTGACCTTGACCTCGACTGGATCAACATAGTTCAGTGAAACGTAGGAGGAATTCTCCCCGAACACAGCGGCAGGGATGCCGTTCTCATTGAGCATGCCAGCGGTGATGTGGGCGCTCATCGCGTTGTCAAACTTCGCGACAGTCTTGAGTTCTTCTGCCATAATCTTTGAATATTAAAGGGTTATACTTATGCTTTGGTGGCTTTGGAGAGCCACGTTGGCATATTCATCACTCTAATCCTCGTCCGGCGCGCGGAACTTGTACTCCAGTCCGCCGACAATCCGCACCACCTCCTTGGTAAGGCCTTCCACCTCAAAACCGCCGAGCTCCCGGGTCATCGTGATCCTGTCCTCGAACATCTTGAACAGGGCGCTGAACCTGGAGCGGAGGCGGAAAGTCATGCTCTCGCCGTTCTCGCTTTCGAGACGGTAGCCGCGCATCTCCATAAATTCAATAATCCCGCCACGAAGGTCGGAATATTCACCTTTCAGCATGACGGATCTTTTGATGAATCCGAATCTTGGGTAGAAAGCCGACACGAACGCGAACAGCAACACAATCTGCCACAGGGACTTGTAGCCGTCACGGAACATCAGGCTGACATCGGCCTTGACTACACCGAGGAACACAAGAGCGGCCATGATGACCACGAACAGGATTGTGAAATAGAAAAAGTACTTGACCGCTCTGACAAAATATTTCATAAAATAGTCCGATTTTTGTAATAGTCTGATTTTTGCTGACCAAGCAAAGATATGAAATAGTTTTGTTATTTTTGTGTCATTAATCATTAAATCGAAAGACTATGGCAGAAATAGATCCTATCCAGGAGCGCCGTGAGCGCGAAGAGCAGGAGAGAAAGAATGAAAGCCTCAAGAAGACGATGTGGATTCTTGTGGCCGTGGCGGTGATTCTTGCCGCGGGACTTGCCTACATTTGGTTCTCCAAGTCCAGCCTTGTAAAGGACCTTAACGCTGAGAAGGACGACCTTACCCAGCAGATGATCGCCTTGAAGGGCGACTATGACAGCCTGTCATCCGACTACGCTTCGATCAACAGCCAGTTGGACTCATCAAAGGAGGAGGTCAACCAACTGATAGAGAGAATCCAGAAGACCGAGGCCACGAACCGCCGCAAGATGCGTCAGTACGAGAAGGAACTCGGAACCCTGCGCAGCATCATGAGAAACTACATCGTGCAGATTGATTCCCTCAACACATTGAATCACAAGCTTACAGCCGATGCTGCGGCCGCCCGTCGCGAGGCCGCCGAAAGCCGAGCCGAGAACGCTGACCTCAAGGGGCAGGTCGAGAACCTCTCCGGTCAGGTGGCAGCCGGATCAGTCATCAAGTCCAGAGGCTTGAGTGTCGCTGCCTACAACGGTTCCGACAAGGTTACCGACAGAAGCAGCAGGGTGGTAAGACTCCTTGCTTCCCTGAGCCTTGTCGAGAACGATCTGGCTCCTAAGGGACCTGTAAGAGTCTATCTGCGTGTCAAGGATCCGGACGGAATCCTCCTCACCAACAGCACCCAGACTTCGTTCACCTTCAATGGTCAGACGATGGTCGCATCGGCTTCACGTCAGGTTGATTACGAGGGCAAGGAAGTGGATCTGAGCATCTACCTCAACGACATCCCTTCCTACCAGGCCGGAATCTACACGGTCGAGGCCTACACCTCTCAGGCTTTCCTCGGCAAGACCGAA
>ERZ808240.3291-NODE-3291-length-16020-cov-7.573692_pt1 | contig 16020 bp, 19 predicted proteins | sample MGYA00521084_ERZ808240 | MGnify/ENA primary metagenome ERZ808240 (study PRJEB31516, sample SAMN03275571) | gut metagenome | biome: mammalia-associated habitat; material: feces | host: Papio cynocephalus | place: Kenya | collected 2012-08-06 ... | reverse complement strand
ATGGTTCTATGCTGGCGGTCAGAGCGGAAGCGGAAAAACTCATATCTGTACGGCTGTCTGCAATTATATGCTCGGTCAGGGCAAGGCTGTAAAGTATGTTCTGTGGCGTAAACTCGTTCAGAAACTCTCTGCAAACAAATTTTCTGACGAATATGATAATATCATCAGTGATATCACTGATTATGATGCGATATATATTGACGATTTTCTTAAATCCTCAAAAATCGAAAACGAACTTAATATCGCTTTTGAAATAATTAACTCCGCCTACATAAAACATAAAATTCTTATCGTTTCAAGCGAACTGACACTCGACCGCATAAACAGCTTTGATGAAGCGACTGCCGGAAGAATTATTGAACGTTCTTCAAAATTTATAATTCAGATACAGAAAAATCCAGACAGAAATTTCAGACTCAGAAATATTTCTGATTTGTAAGGAGGCAGGAATATGGAAAAATATTTTGATACAAAAGCGATTAAGGGCAGATATCAGCAAGCAGTCGCTGAATCTGTATGCAATGCACTTGTGGAGTTCTGCCGTCAGGAACAGGAGTTCAGACAGGCTGTCGAACAGTCAGGAAAAACTTTTCAGAACTGCCTTGACGAGTGCATCAAAGGGGTTAAGGGAAGCATATCCGATATTGAACTTTACAGAAAAGCAGTCAGTTTCTATTTTGAGGGAGCAGATATCAGCTTTTCAATGAAAATCATGCTTTCAGATGATGAAAAAACAGACGGTTTAAGCTTGTCGCTTGATGAGCTTCTGGAGGGGATATAATGAAAGATTACAAAAGTATATCCCTCAGCATTGATGAGGAAGATAAAATTCGTGAGTATATGCCAAAGTTCATATTCTACCGCAGAAATCACAGGGAAACTGAATGTTACTGTACTTCATGCCACAGCCGCTATACTGACAGCCTTAAATCAGGATACAGCCATAAAGCAGAGAGAACCTGCATTGTATGCGGTGATTCAGCTGAAGCAAGACAGATGGACAGAGGCAGAAAAACATATCATAAAAGTAAGAATTTTGTTGTTATCCGTGCAAAAAGTTATGATGAAGCTGAAATTCTTGCAGTAAAAGTGATACAGACATTTGATGATGACTGCCTTGAACCTGCACTTTTCGCAAAAACCGGAACTTTTTACAGACTTGAATCCGGTTCAGCAAAACAATACTATTTTTCAGGCGGTCAGGTAAGGGAATACAGGAAAACCGGTGAACCAACATTCTGTTCAGGATATGGATATCATGACAACAGATATATTGTTATAAACAGACAGGAAACAGAAAAAACATTCCTCGGATATCTTTTCGGAAATATTCCTGATGAGGAGCTGCCGGAGCTGTATGTTTCATATCTTTGTAAATATGTACAGCATCAGAATCTTGAATATCTTGTAAAAGGCGGCTTTCGCAGAGTTGCTGATATGTATGTCGGCAAAGCACTTGATGTTCGTATAAACTGGAAAAGCAATAATCTTCTTGAAATGCTTAAAATTAACCGTGAGGAAAGAAATTTTCTGGCTGATACTTCATATTATGAAAATTATATAAAATTCAGACGCAGTTTCGGAAAAGAAATGAAAAATACTGCCGAAACAATCAGCTTTTTTGAAAAATTCAGAGGAAGTTACTCTCTGATAAAAAGTTTTTGTACAGCAACAGGAAAATCAGGCAGAAAAATCATGAAATATCTTATGAAACAGAAAAATTCTCAGGGCATCAGCTTCATTGTATACATATACCGTGACTATATCATGGAGTGTGAAACCCTTAAATACGATTTCAGTGATGAATCTGTCACATTTCCGCCGTCACTTATTGCATCACATGAAAGAACTTCAAGATTATGTGCTGAAATTCAGAACAAACTTCTTGACTCTCAGATAATAAGTCATAATTCTGAAAGAAATATTCTCATTATGGAAGATGAAAACAGCGGACTCTTTCTTAAACTTCCCCAATCTGTAGCAGATATAGTCAATGAAGGGAAAATTCTCAGCCACTGCGTTGGCGGATATGCTGAACGCCATGCAAAAGGAATACTTACAATCCTTTTTTTAAGACATAAAAATGACCCTGAAACTCCTTTCTTTACTCTTGAAGTAAGCACAGACTACAAACTCATTCAGTGCCACGGATTTAAAAATGAACTTAAAAATCCAAAGCCTGATGAAGTAATTGAATTTGAAAAAAAATACAGAGATTTTCTTCATCACCTGAATACGAAGAAAAAATCTGCATAGGAGGTATGAACATGGATAACCAGATTATTTCAGCTGACAAAAAACAGGCAGTCGCTCTTACCGAACGCATAAGAGCAAGCGGCACAATGGCTGCTTCTCTCATTTATGAAATGTGCCGTGACCTCAGAACCATTCTCAGACAGAACCTTTTTGTATGCCTCGGATATGAAAAATTTGAGGACTATACAGAAAAGGAATTCAATATTAAAAAGCGTCAGGCTTACACATATATTGAGATTTATGAAAAGCTCGGCTCTGATTTTATTCAGAAAAATGCAGCACTTGGAGTGACAAAACTTTCATATCTTACAATGATAAATTCTGATGACCGCACTGAAATCATGGAAGAAAATGACCTTTCAGTCATGACTTCTGCACAGATAAAAGAACTCGTTGACAAATGCAGGATACAGGGCGAACAGCTTTCACTGCTTGAAACTGAAAAGAAAAATCAGAAGAAATTTTCTGAAGAAACTGAAACCATAATCAATAATCTTAAATCAGAACTCAGCAGAAAAAATAAGTACATTTCAGAACTTGAAAACCGTCCTGCCGATGTTGTCGTTGCTGAACCTGTCATCAGGGAAGTTCCCGATTTAAAAGCCATTGAGGAAAAAGACAGACAAATCAAAGAACTTAAAGAAAAATATGATTCGCAGATATCAGAAATGAAAAAATTTTATGAAAATCCCGGCTCCGACAAACTTTCATTCAGAAAAATCTACTCCGATACATACAAGGATTTTCAGAGCCTCGTTGAACTGATAAAAAATTCTGATGAACAGAAAGAACTGTATAAAGAAAAGACTTTTCAGCTCATTGATGTACTCAGAAATTCCGTTGCTGACTTGTAATGCAGCTGACTGCAAAAGGAGATACTATGACAGCAAAAGAATACATGGAACAGGCTCGTTATCTTGATATGCAAATTAACTCCAAAATTGAACAGGTCAGAAATCTGAATGAACTTGCAACAAAGGTCACAGCGGTTTACAGTGATATACCTCACAACCTCAACAGAAATACGTCCCCAATGGAAGAAACCGTTTTAAAAATTATCGACCTTGAAAGTGAAATCAACAGGGATATTGATACCTTGGTTGATTTAAAACGTGAAATTCAAGCTGTAATCAACAACGTTGAAGATGAGAAACACAGGATTCTTCTGGAGCTGCGGTACGTCAATCAGATGTCGTGGGAAGAAATAGCTGTACAGCTTGGGTACAATTTACGCTACACCCACAAGATTCACGGTCTTGCACTGCAAAAAGTCATTTTCCCTGAAAAAAGACACTAAAAGACATTGTAAGACACCAAGAAAATGAGATATCATTATAATCAGAAAAGCAACGGAGAAATTTAAGCTTTTCCCGTCTGAAAATCAGGCGGTTTTCTCTCTCCGTATTTTTAATAATCATCAAAAAGTCATCTGTTTCAGGTGGCTTTTTATTTTAATTAAAATCAAATAAAATATCCGCCACTTTGCAAAATGTTACATTCAGGCAAAATCGGGTATAAAAGTTTTTGCCAAGCTTTTTTCAAAAAGCGGAGGGGTATTGTCTATGAGATACACTGCTGAACAGATAAAAACGCTTATAAAATCAAATCGTCTTGACATCTTCTATAACTCGTATGAGTGGCGGAAGCTGTCAGCAGAAATCAAAACTTTACATAACAATGAGTGCTGTATATGCCGGCAAAAAGGAAAGTACAGCAAAGCCGTGATTGTTCATCACGTAAAGCATATCAGACAGTATCCGGAGCTTGCATACAGCAGAACATACACAGACTCGGACGGAGTTTCACATGAACAGCTTGTTCCTGTATGCATCTTGTGTCACAATACAATCCACGGCTATAGCCGTTCATCGTACATCAACAAGGAACGCTGGTAACCCCCCCTATAAGAAAAATCAAAAAAATTTGGGGAGTGCAACACCGGGAGGGGTTCTGGACAATTCAGACTTTTATAAAAAAATACAGGGGTGGTGTCAGTATGGAAATCAGTGCTGCTGCTTTGAAGAAAAGCAGGAAATATAAGGATATTAAAAATAATCTTCTTGATATAATTGCTCAGAACGGGGCGGCCCAGCCTGCCTTTACTGACCTCGTTGACGACTATATGACGCTCTGGATTACAAAAGAACTGCTGAAAATCGATATAGAAACCGAAGGCGTAAAATCTAAATACAGCAATGGCGGTGGTCAGGAGGGTGACAGGATTAATCCTGCCGTTGACAGCCTGAGAAAAACTAATACCCAGATGTCAAGACTCCTGAAAGAACTTGATATCACTCCTGAAAAGGTGGCTTCTCTTGTCCCTGACGAACTGTAGCTATATTGATGACTATATCAGCTTTATCCGCAGCGGTTCATACCCTGTATGCAAAACACAGCTTCTGCTTTGCGACCTTATAGAAAAAATCTTTCATGAGGAAAATATTCATATAAATTCTGAACAGCTTGAAAAATATTTAAGCTTTCAGAAATACTTCCCGTATAAGTTACTTGACTGGGAAATCTTCCTTTTTACTCTGCATAACTGTACATATAAATCTGATGGTCAGCTTAGATTTCCTATACTTTTCGCATATGTAGGCAGAGGAACAGGCAAGAACGGCTACTTGTCATTTGAGGATTTCTGTCTGCTGACTCCTGTAAACGGCGTTAAAAACTATGACATTGATATCTTTGCTATGTCGGAAAATCAGGCAAAAGCCTCATGGCAGGACGTTTATGATGTGCTTGAAGACAATAAAGTCAAGATGAAAAAGCATTTTCACTGGACAAAGGAAGAAATTATAAATATTCAGACAAACAGCCATTTCAGATATAACACATCAAATCCCAAAACAAAAGATGGTGCAAGACCAGGCAAGGTGGATTTTGATGAATGCCATGCATACGAAAATACTAAGCTCATTGAAGTAGGCGTTACAGGTCTTGGAAAAAAGCCATATCCACGCAGAACATATATTTCAACCGATGGAAATGTCAGAGGCGGTTTTCTTGATGACCTTAAAGAAAAATCAAGAAAAATTCTGAATGGTGAAGTTTGCGATAATGGTTTTCTTCCGTTCCTTTGCAGTCTTGACAGCGAAGATGAAGTACATAATCAGCAGAACTGGCATAAAGCTAATCCGTCACTCAGATTTTTCCCTCATCTTATGAGTGAAATTATTCTTGAATACAATGATTATCTTCTTAATCCTGCCGGAAATACAAGCTTTATGACAAAACGCATGAATGTGCCTCCAATGATAACCGAGAATGAGGTAACTTCATGGGAAAACATTCTTGCCACAAATCAGCCGATTGATGACTCATTGCTTTACGGCAAACCATGCGTATGCGGAATTGACTATATGAAAACAACTGATTTCCTCGGTGCAGGACTGCTTTACAGAGTAAATGAAAAAGATTACTGGATAACGCATACATGGGTATGCAGCCAATCACCTGACCTCAGACGCATAAACGCTCCGCTTGAAGAATGGGCGGCAAAAGGACTGCTGACATTTGTCAATGCTCCTGAAATACCTCCTGATATGCCGGTAACATGGCTTGCTATGGAAGCAAACAAGAGAAACTCTCAGATACTTAAAGCTGGCATTGACAGCTACAGATATACGCTGCTTTCAAAGGCGATTAATGAAGTTCTTTTCCCTTATGCGGATAAAATCAAGGACTATGTGCAGCTTCTAAGGCCATCAGATGAAATGAAAAGACTCCCTGTAATAGTAAGCGACTTTACAAACCACCGCTATATATGGGGTGATAATCCTCTGATGAGATGGGCGGCAAACAATTCAAAGACTGAAACTGTCGGAATTAATACCATAATCGGCAAAATCGAGCCGAAAAGCCGCAAAACTGACCCTTTCAAAGCGTTCGTTGCGGCACAGTGCGTATCAGATGTGCTTGATGCTGCACAATCCGCTGATATACCTGATATATGCAGTCAGACTTTTATTTACTAAGGAGGTGCGTTTTTGACAGTAAAAAATTTTTTCAGCAGACTTTTCAGAGCTGATAAAAAAGTAATCTGCATGAACAGCTACAGCAATACAGCGGCAGATGTCTGTACAAGAGCATTCGCCGTATTTTCTGTAGTTGAAATGGCGGCTTCTCTGCTTTCAGGCATCAGATACAGAACATTTCAGAATGGAACAGAAATAAAGGGTCATGAGTGGTATTCGCTCAATATAAGACCTAACAGAAATCAGAGCGCTTCTCAGTTCTGGCATGAGTTCTGGTGCAAACTCCTTTATAATCAGGAGGTACTTGTAGTTTGCACGGCTGATGGTCAGAAAATCATTGCTGATGACTACAATGTTGATGAATATGCTGTAAAAGGTGCTGTATTCTCTCAGGTTTCAAGGGCAGGTTTTACTTTTCTCAGAACCTTTGATATATCCGAGGTGTTTTTTCTCAGATACTCAGACAGCAATATAAATCATTTTACTGACAGCATATTCTCCATGTATGATTCACTTGTATCAGAAATAAAAAACAGCTGTATCAGAAACTCAGGCGAGAGAGGTATACTTGAAGTAAGTACTCTTGCTCAGGGTGACAAGAATTTTGAAGAACGCTTCAAAGATTTGATGAACAACCGCTTTAAATCATACTTTGACAATAAAAATGCTGTTCTTCCTCTTTTCAACGGATATAAGTACAGCCGTCAGCAGAGTCAGAATAACTGTTCTGACGGAATATCAGATATCAGAAAACTGCTTGATGATGCACTTTGCAGAGCTGCTCAGATATATAAAATACCTCCTGTTATAGTACAGGGAACGGCAGAAGGTCTGTCAGAAGCTTTTGATGTCATGCTTACTTCATGTATAGACCCTCTTGCCGATATGGCAGGCAGAGAAATGACTGCAAAGGAATTTACTCCTGATGAGGTCATCAGCGGCTGTTGCATATCAGCTGATACTTCATATATAAAGCATACTGATATTTTCACAATTGCTCCGAATGCTGACAAGGCAATTGCAAGCGGCTTCCTGTCGCCTAATGAGGTAAGAGTAAAAGCAGGTGAACAGCCTGTAAATGAAGAATGGGCCAATCATCACTATATTACTAAAAACTATCAGAATGCCGGATTGTCTGAAGGAGGTGAATAATATATGAAAAAGTTATGGGAAATAAAACAGTCTGCTGCTCCGTCAACGCTTGATATATACATCTACAGCGATATCAAGAGTGACAGTTATAACTGGAGAACTGATGAAATACAGCAGTCTGAAACATCTGCTGCTCATTTTCGTGAAATGCTTGACCCTGATATCAAAAATATAAACATCTATATCAACAGCCTTGGCGGCTCTGTAATGGAAGGCACAGCTATATATAATCAGCTCGTACGCCACAAGGCATATAAGACAGTTTATATTGACGGTTTTGCGTGCAGTATTGCTTCTGTAATCGCTATGTCCGGAAACAGAATTATAATGCCGAAAAACACAGTCATGATGATACATAATGCCTGGTGCTGTGCCTCCGGAAATGCTGCTGAACTCCGCAAAATTGCTGATGACCTTGAAAAAATCAATGAAGTCGGCAAGCAGGCATATCTTGCAAAATCAGCAGGGAAGTTATCTGCTGAAAAACTTACTGAAATCATGAACAATGAAACATATCTGACGGCGGAGGAATGCATTGAATATGGTCTTGCAGACGAGTTTTCAGAAAAAGCCGCTGTTCTGAAAGTCCCTGAACCTCAGAACGATGATAAATTTGAAGAAAAAGCTATCAGTATACTGAACAGCTTTTTTAAGTAAAGGAGAATGAACCTATGATTAATCTTGATGCTATGCAGAAGAAAAAAACCGATATCATGAATGCTCTTGCCGAGTCAATCAGAAAAAATGATGAAACAGCTATGCAGAATGCTATGACTGAATGGTCTGATATGGTTCAGAAAAGCGTAATTGCAGAGGCTAACGGCATCATGAGTGCTGCTGATACTGCAATCCTTACTGCAAGAGGTGTAAGACAGCTTACAAGCAAAGAAACAAAATACTATGAGTCAATTATATCCCAGATGAAGCAGGAAGCTAAAACGATAACCGGCATTGATAAAGTAATGCCTGAAACTATCTTTGACAGTATTCTTGATGATATTTCCGAATCTCACCCGCTGCTTAATCTTATTGATTTTCAGAATACAACTGCCATAACAAAAATGGTCGTAAACAAAGAGGGCAGACAGCAGGCTGTCTGGGGGGCTTTGGGAAGTGAGATTTCAAAAGAACTTTCAGGAAAAATAGGACTCCTTGAAACAACTCTCTGCAAGCTTACAGCATTCATATATATTTCAAAGGATATGCTTGAACTGGGGCCGCAGTGGATTGACAAATATGTCAGAGAAACTCTTGGTGAAGCAAGTGCCACCGCTCTTGAAACTGCGATTGCCGACGGAACAGGAAAAGATGAACCTATCGGCATGACCAGAAATGTAGCTGATGACGTTACAGTAACTGCCGGAGTATATCCGAGAAAAGAAGCTATCGCAATTACATCACTTGATAAAATTACATATGGCACGATTCTTTCAATGCTTACAAAAACACCAACAGGCAGGGCAAGAACCGTTTCAAAGATAATTGCTGTATGCAATCCTACTGACTATTTTTCAAAAATTATGCCTGCAACAACTCTGCTTCTCCCTGATGGTACATACAGAAATAACGTTCTTCCATTTCCTACTGAAATCGTTCAGAGTGTCGGAGTACCTGCCGGTAAACTTATAGTTGGCATTGCTGACCGCTATTTTATGGGTATCGGCACTTCAAAAGACGGCAGAATTGAATATGATGACAGCTATAAGTTCCTTGATGACTACCGCACATATACAATTAAGCTTTTCGGCAATGGCAGACCGCTTGACAACAACGCATTCATTCTGCTTGACATTGAAAACCTTGATGATACGCTCCCTGTAGTCTTTTCACAGAACTGCAACGAAACAAGACTTTCATCACTTACAGTCGGAAATCTCACTCTCTCACCGGCATTTGATAAAAATATTATCTACTATACTGCTGAAACATCTGATGCAACTAACACTATCACAGCAGTTTCAAAGGATACGGAGGCTTCTGTATCAATCAAAAACGGCAGTTCATCAGTTACAAGCGGCTCTGCGGCAACATGGACAAGCGGTCAGAATACAGTGAAAATTACTGTTTCAAACGGCGGTTCTTCAAGAACATATACTGTAGTGGTTGAAAAATCGTAATGGCTGAAATAACTGAAATTGCTGAACTGAAAAATTATCTCAGCATTACATGGGACGATGAAAAAACAGATTTGAAGCTTTCGCACATTATTGACAATGCAAAAAATATACTTGCAAACTATGCCGGGGCTTCTGTCGATTTCAGCAAAGGACATATAAAACAGCTGCTTTATGACTGCTGCCGCTATATCTGGAATGACAGCTATGAGGATTTTAAAATAAACTTTTTCGGGGAGCTTCTCGCTCTCCGGACTGAGTTTTCAGTAAAGGCGGATAATGATGAGTAAAAAAGACTTCATTTCATTCAATGATGGTATACTGGATATCTGCAAAGTAACAAATTCTGCCGAAAACGGTGACGCTGTATGCGAAAAACTTATACTTTACAACTCATACAGATTCAAGCGTAAAACAACGGGTTTCAGCCGCTACTTTACGGCTATGCAGTTTGATATAAAAATATCTGCTGTACTGCTTATACCAGTCATTGACCGGAATATTTCAACTCAGGATATTGTTGTAATCAGCGGAAAAAAATATAGAATTGAGCAGATACAGACCATAGCCGATACAAAGCCGAAGCATACACAGCTTACTCTTTCAGAACTGGAGGAATCTTATGAATTTGCAGAAATTCCGTGATGTGCTTAATTCTACAAAACTGCCGGTTTATCATGGAGTCGGAAATGGTGAAAAACAATGCTTCATTTCATGGCTTGAAAAAAAACGCTGCATTTTATTTGCTGACAGTTCATCATGTGAAATCAAGTATGTTCTCAGCGTCACATACTTTACAAAAAAAGAGTATGACGAAAAAAATATTATAAGCATTGAAAAGGCATTCAATGACAATTTTATCTCTTTTTCTGACTGTCAGATTGACTATTCCATTGAAACCGGCTTTTACAGCTATACATGGAGGACTGAATTTACTGATGATAACATTTCAGTATGACAAATTCGACAGTATCAATGATGAACTTGAAAATCTCGGTGAAACTACTGACGATATAAAACATCAGCTTTATGAAGCGGCTGTTCCTGTTGTTGCTGATGAGTGGCAGGAACAGCTGAAATCCAATATAATGCCCCGTGGTACTGTCAGGCACTCACTCAGAAACACCAATAAAAAATATAAGTATATCACCAAATCCACCGGTGAAACGACTGAATCAGTCGGCGGAAACATAAAACAGGATTTTGCTGATATATATCCCCGGGGCAAAGACCATAAAGGCGTACGAAATGCTGAAAAGGCTTTTATACTCAACTATGGCAGAAAAAATATGATTGCAAAGGATTTCGTTGAAACCATAGACAAGAACTCAGACGAAAAAGTTCAGAAAGCTATGGAAAACAAGCTTGATGAAATCCTCAGAAAGAAAGGATTGATTTAAATGGCGAAAATAGGACTCTATTACCCAGTTGCCGCAAAAATTACAGCTGAAACTTATGGAAGTGTACCTACATACGGCACAGGCATAGTTATTGGCAAGGCAATCACAGCTGACGTTACTATCAATACAAATGATAACCCTTTGTATGCTGATGGTGCAATCGCTGAAAATGACCGCTCATTCAGTGACGGAACTGTAAAGCTCGGTGTTGATGATATCAGCATGGAAACAGAGGCGGCACTTCTTGGCGGCAAGTATACTGCGGAAAGCAAAGAAACTGAATCTCCGACACCCGAAACAATCATAAAATCAAGCGGTCAGACTGCTCCGTATTTCGGATTCGGTTTCTATAAAAAAGGAATGAAAGCAAATGTTCCGTACTTTGAGGCAACATGGCTTTATAAAGTCCAGTTTGCACCATTTTCCGAAAACGGCAAGACAAAGGAAAAGTCCATAGAGTGGCAGACTCCTGAAATTGAAGGCTCTGTCATGATTGTTGACGGCTATGAGGACGGAGCATATGAAACAAAGGCAAAATTCACATCTGAGTCAGCTGCAAGAACATGGCTCAATACTCTTGCCAACATTACGGAGGATTAAATGCTATGGATAAATCAAATAACATAACTGTAGACGGCAGACAGATAAACATCATATATAATGTAAATGCCGCTGAGGAGCTTTATAAGACAAGCCATAATCCAAATGTTCTTGTATGGCTTGCTGAATATGTCAATAAGGATAATCAGAATCTTGCTGAATTATCTTCAAGAGTCTGCAAAGCCGTTGAAGTCATGGCAAACGCTTCTGTAAGAAAGCATAATATTGAGGTTTCCCTCGGTTTCAGGGACGGTGAGAAAAAACCATTTTACACTGAGGATTACTTCAAATCAGTTCTTGATATCTTTGATGCAGTCAATCTTTTCAAAGATGTCGTTGAAACAATCGCAAAGGGCATAAACTTTGAAATCCCGAAGGAACTCAAAATTGATGATGATTACCTCGAAATCTCAGCTTCAAAAAAAAATTGAACGCTGATTTTGAAAAGGATATATTTATGATATACGATAAGGCTTTACAGCTTGGTATACCATATAATCAGATAAATATGCTCACAGCTGCGGAAATTCTTCAGCTGTGGGTGTATAAAGCAGCCCGGGAGGCGGTGAAGCATGGCAAGAGAGATTAAAACACGCATATCAATTGACGGTGAGGCAAAATTTAAAGCAAGTCTGACACAGGTAAACAGTCAGCTCAGAGTGCTTGCTTCCGAAGTAAAAGCCGCTTCGGCCGCATTTGATAAAAATAAAGCAACTGTTGAAGACTATGAAGCTGTAAACAAGGCTCTTGCAAAACAGATTGAACAGCAGAAAATCAAAACCGAAGCTTTGAAAAGTGCTGTTGCTGATGCTCGTGAAGCTTATGAAAAAGCCAAAAGTAAAGCTGATGCCATGACACAGACTTATGGCGACAACTCTGAACAGGCTCAGCGTGCTGCAAAAGAAGTTGAAGCGGCTCAGAAAAGTGTTGACAAGTGGTCAACGGCTCTTAATTCATCTCAGGCAGAGCTTAACAGGCTCAATATCCAGTATCGCAGAAATACTGAAAGTATAGAGCAGCTTAATGCTCAGACTGAGGAACTAAGCTCATCTACAGGCGAGAGTGCAAAGAAATCTGAAAAATCCCGCAACGCCCTTGATTTGCTATCAAAAATCGACCTTTCAAAAGTTGCTGATGGTGCTGAAAAAATTGCAAAAGGTCTTGCAAAAATAACCACTGCATCTGTAAAAGCCCTGACGAATGAAGTAAAAATCTCAACTCAGGCATTTGCTGCATATCAGACAGCTGTTGCTTCATCGGCTGCCGCTCTTGCCGGATTTTCAGTCAATACCGGTATGGACTTTGAAGAATCAATGTCAAATGTTCAGGCTCTCAAAGGCATTTCAAAAACAAGTGAAGCATATCAGCAGTTTGAAGAAGCTGCAAAGAAAATGGGTCAGACAACAAGCAAAACTGCTACAGAAGCTGCTGACGCTCTCGGTTATATGGCTCTTGCAGGCTGGACAAATGAAGAAATGCTCACCGGATTAGAGCCGATACTCAGGGCAAGTGAAGCCGGGGCTATGGATTTGGCAACCTGTTCAGATATGGTTACGGACAGTATGTCAGCGTACGGCGTTGAAGTTGAGGAGCTTCCACGCTATCTCGATGCCGTTACGGCTGCCCAGAATAACTCAAATACAAATATGCAGCAGGCTCTTGAAGCGTATATAAGTGGAGGCGGTATGCTGAAAAGCATGAACGTCCCACTTGAAGAATCAGCAACTCTTTTTGGCATACTTGCTAACCGTGGTAAAAAAGGTGCTGAAGCCGGAAACGCTTTAAGCAGCATTTTAGTAAATTTGATTGGTACAACCAAAAAAACATCAAAAGCTCTTGATACTCTTGGTGTGTCAATGTACGATGCTGACGGGAATAGAAAAACTACTACTCAGACTTTGCAGGATTTAAGCAAGGCACTGGCAACGTGCAGTGATGAAGAAAAAGATGCTTTTACTGCTGTTATAGGTGGTAAAACTCAGCTTGACACTTTACTGGCTCTGCTTGGCGGTGTTTGTGATGAAGCAGGCAATCTTACAGATGAGTACAAGGATTTGTATGCCGCAATTGAAAACAGTGACGGAGCACTTGAAAATACAGCTGTTACAAAGCTTGACAATCTTAAAGGCTCTCTGACTCTCTTAAAGTCCGCCGCTGACGGTTTCGGAATTGAATACTCTCAGAAAATTTCTGAACCGCTTCGGAATGCTGTTGATACAATAACTGAATACTTAAACCGTATAACAGCCGTCTTCAAACAGGGCGGCACTGAAGGAGTTGCAAATTTCTTCTCACGTCTTAAAAACGATATCGCAGACTATATAAGCAGCATAATTCCATCTCTTGCAGAACATTATTCTGAATTTTCATCTGCATTCAACAAAATAACTCTTGATATGTTTGATGTTGGTCTTGAAACTGCTCCGGCTGCGTTAAGACGCTTCATTCCTGTAATGACAGACAGTTTTTCACAGATGATTACGGGCATTGCTGAAAGACTCCCTGATACAATCAATATCATTACAAATGCTTTGAATGAACTTATTCCCGGAATAATGATATCTGTAAATCATGTTTTGTCTTCATTGTCAGAAAATTTACCGGAAATGCTTGAAGATGTCATCAGCATATTATTTTCAGATATTCATGGCATATCATCAAATATCATGAGCATTGCAAGAGAGTTTATTAATGCTGGTGAAGCAATAGCTTATAATCTGCTTAAAGCCATAAATGACAATCTTCCTGAACTTTCAGACGTTTTCACTCGTGCAATAAGCATGATTTTTGATGTTTCTGATTCAATGCTTCCTGATATAATTCAGCTTGGCGGAAATATTCTCAAATCATTGCTTGATGGTCTTATCTCAAATCTTCCTTCAATTGTGACCTATGCAGGAAGCATTATATCTTCTCTTTGCGGCTATATAACTGATGCTTTGCCTTACCTTGTAAAAAGTGCATCAGATATACTTGCTGAAATAGGAAAAGGTCTGATTGATAACATTGATATGCTGCTTGATGCGGCAATTGATATTGTATTGTCACTCGTTGAATTTATAGCATACAATACAGAACCGTTGTTTGAAGGTGCAATGATTATTATAGATTCACTATGCACTGAACTGATAACCGGTGACAATCTTGCACGGCTGATTAATGGTGCAATGGGCATTGTAAAAGGAATTGCAGAAGGTATATTTTTAAACATTCCTCTCCTGACAGATGCAGTTGTCAATATCATTGATGGAATAGGTGACTATTTATCAGCTGACGGCAATCTTGAAAGGCTGCTGAAAGATGCATCAGCAGTGCTTGAAGCAATTGCAAGAGGTCTTATGGACTCACTTGATTTAGCTGTTGAAGTTATAAAACAGCTTTGCGATACACTGATTCAGATAATTCTTGACACTGACTGGGCAGGTGTAGGCGAACAGATTATAAACGGTATTATGTCAGGTCTTATGCCGGAAGATGTTGAATTTGATATCAAAGATTACTGCGAAAACTTTGTTAGCTACTGGAAAGCCGGATGGAAAATCAACTCTCCATCAAGAGTGATGCGTGATGAAGTCGGCGTGTATCTTGTTCCGGGCATTGTTGAAGGTATAGATGAAACATCAGAGCAGCTTAACGACTCAATCAAAAATACGGTAAAAAGCATTGATACCTCAAATATAAACGCTTCTGTAAGCGAAAGCCTTAATTATGATGATTTATATCAGATAAGCTTCATTTCAAATATCAGCGATATACTGTCACAGCTTGATGATGTATCAGACCAGAACGCAAAACTCAGCCTTTTTGCAGAATACAGTGAATCTGATATAGGCAGAATCAGTAATGCCGGCAGTTCACCTCGGAACAGCAATTCTGATAATACGCTGAATAAAATCTGCGAAAAGCTTACAATGATTGAATCAAGCATTGCAAATATGCAGACAACCATACATACAACCAACTATCTGTATCCGAACAGCAATGCTTTAAGAGATACAGTCAATGAAATTATGCTTGTAAATAATGCAGTAACAGGGGGAAGATGATATGTCACTAAAAAATATTGTGAGTTTTGGCTCATATACTCCCCCCGCTCCACAGTCCTTTAAAGTATCTTACTCAGACAAAATCAAGGACTACGATATGGAAAACGGCGATATTACCAGATATACAACACGAAACGCTCTGCGTCAGTTTGATATTCAGTTTTCTGTTTCAAAATCTAATGCTGAAAATATAAAAACTGCTGTACAGACTGGCGGCGAACTGACAGTTATATATAATGAAACACAGATTTATATGTATCTTACTGCATATTCTGAAACAGTGGTTACAATCAGCGGAAAAGGTATACACAGTATATCAATTACTCTCAAAGAATGCAGGAGGGCGACATAATGGCAGTAATCATTGAAGATATAAAAGCAACTGTAACTCTGCCTGATGATACAGTCATAAACCTGACATCAGCAGAAATTACCGGAACTCCCTCAATATCAAGCCAGTGCGTCAGCAGTT
>ERZ808240.3289-NODE-3289-length-16025-cov-5.131183_pt1 | contig 16025 bp, 11 predicted proteins | sample MGYA00521084_ERZ808240 | MGnify/ENA primary metagenome ERZ808240 (study PRJEB31516, sample SAMN03275571) | gut metagenome | biome: mammalia-associated habitat; material: feces | host: Papio cynocephalus | place: Kenya | collected 2012-08-06 ... | reverse complement strand
GAAGGCCGTCATCCGCGTGATGCAGTACATCTACGACAACATCATGTACGCCGAGCTGAACACGAAGTCGGACTATTGCCAGGTCTGTGGCTTCGACGGTGAAATCCAAATCGTGGAAGACGACGGCAAGCTGGTGTGGGAGTGCCCCAAGTGCGGCAACCGCGACCAGAACAAACTGAACGTTGCCCGCCGTACCTGCGGCTACATCGGCACCCAGTTCTGGAACCAGGGCCGCACCCAGGAAATCCGCGACCGCGTGCTGCACCTGTAGCTAAACAGCGCGACAAATCAGATAACGAAAGCCGCCCTCGGGCGGCTTTTGTGCGTTTTGAGGCCGTTACCTGCATTTGGAAGTAAAACATGCGCGATGTGCGTAGGTTGCGCGGGCGCTCCTGCCACAAGAGGTTCCGCTTCTGCGGTTTTCGTTGGTTTGCGTCTCAACGTACCGAGCGTCTTGCGACAAACCTACGCACTTCGCAGGGCATCTGAAACAAGGGCCTATGAAGCATGCGCGATGTGCGTAGGATGCGCGCAGTTGTGCCGCTCTGACACGCATTTTCCCCGGGCCAGGCCGCGAAAACGGCGCGCCTGCCGCCCGCTGCCCATTGAACCTACGCACATCGCGCACGTTTTGAGCGGGAAAGGCCGCTGCTGGTGGGCGTATTAGCGAAACGGCAACAAAACGCGCCGCACCGCCAGGTACAATAGGCGCATCTTGAATGTGACTTATTCGCCTTGGATAGGCGCGGGGCGGTTGGGAGACTATATGGGGATGTTGGCAAAGCCGGTGAACCGGCTGCTGTTTTTGCTGTGCGTGGTGGTTACGGGCGCAGTTGCCGGTGCGTTTGTGTGGGCGTTTTTCTTCTGCATGGACGCTGGCATTCGCTTTTTGTGGTTTACGGTTCCAACCATGTTGGGTGAGGCTGCGGGTGGCGTGGTGCCCGGCCTGGCGTCGGGGCCGTTTGGCTTTGCGGCGTGGCCGCTTATCATGTGCCTTGCCGGTGGCCTTGTCATCGGCCTGTACGAAAAACATGTGGGCTTTGCGCCCGAAGAGCTTACCGAAGTTATGGGCAAGGTGAAAGGTGAAGGCCGCTATCCCTATGATCACCTGGGGAAACGCTCGCTTGCCGCGCTGCTGCCGTTAGTGTTTGGCGGAAGCGTTGGCCCGGAGGCGGGCCTGACGGGCGTTATCGCAGGCTTGTGCACATGGGTGGGTGATCGCATGCGCCGCTTCGGCTCCGACTTCCGCGCTATGACTATGGTGGGCACGCAGGCGGCGCTCACTGCCGTGTTCACTGCTCCGCTGTACGGTTTTGCGGCCCCGCTGGCCGGTTCGGCTGATGGGCGCGGTGCATCGGGCGAGGTGGACATCACGTTGCCGAAGGCGCAGAAAACCGTCGTGTACCTGTGCGCCGTGGCCGGTGCGCTGGCGGCGTTCGTGGGGTTGGGCGACCTGTTCGGCGGTGGCGGCGGCCTGCCGCGTTTTGCCGCGGCAAATGTTGGCGCACCCGAGCTTGCGTGGCTGTTGCCGCTGGCTCTTGCCGGCACCGCGTGCGGCTGGGCGTTTCACGCGGCCGGTGCGGGCGCGGGTGCGCTATCGCGCAAAATGGGCCAGCGCCCGGTGGCAAAATCCCTGCTAGCAGGCTTGGCGCTGGCTCTGTGCGGCATGGTGCTGCCTTACACCATGTTCGCTGGCGAAGTGCAGTCAAGCATGCTTATGGAAACCTACGTTGCCATCCCCGCTGCAGTGCTGGTGGCCACAGGGTTTGTGAAGGCGGCTCTCACGCCGCTGTGCATCAACCTTGGCTGGCACGGCGGTCATTTCTTCCCCGTGATTTTCTCGGGTATCTCGCTTGGCTACGGTTTTGCGCTGATCAGCGGCGTTGACCCGGTGTTTTGCGTCGCGGCGTGCACGGCTGCCTTGATGGGAGCGGTTATGCGCCAACCCCTTATGGCGGCGTTGCTGCTTATCATGTGCTTCCCGCTGAAAGGTGTGGTGGTCATGCTGGTTGCCGCCACCATCGGCACGGCAATCCCGCTGCCAAAAGCCCTGCGCCCCACCGAATGAGCCAAAAGATGCCGGGCCGTTTCGACTCATGAACTTTTGCGTGTGCCGCGCGTGCGCCAGCGGGGGGCGTGGCGCGTTCTCAAAGCGCACCCCCATCAGCGATAGTGCCGCCAAACCCCACACGCCAAACACGTTCATTCTTGAAAGGAATCGTTTCATGCACAGGCTGCGTATGCTCGTGGAAATAGAACGCCAGGCGGGTTTCGGCCCCATAACCTGCGTGTTTGCGGTGGTGTTCATGCTGTGCTCCGTGGTGGTGTGGCTTGCTGACCCCGCCACGAACACGCTTGACGATGGCATGTGGTTCAGCTTCCAGGCGGTATCCACCATCGGGTTCGGTGACGTTGCGGCGGCGGGACCGATCGCGCGCGTGGCCACGGTGGTGCTCAGTGTGGTAAGCATCTTCTATATCGCGCTGATCACGGGCGTGGTGGTCAGCTACTGCAATGCCATGCTGAAAGCGCGCCAAGAAGGCACGCTGGCGCACTTTGCCGAAAACCTGGAACGCCTCGACCAGATGTCGCCCGAAGAACTGGCGGCCTTCAGCGCACGGGTCAAGGAATACCGCCTCAAGCGATAAGCTGGGGCAGCGCACCCGGGCGCACTGCCCCAGCTTGGTGGGAAATCGGGCTCGCCGCCTACTTTTGCGCGCCGTTCAAAATGATGCTGTGCAGGATGTTGCGACGGGAAAGCGCGCCTACCAGCACACCGTTGCGCGTGACGGGTACCTTCTTGATCTTGCGCTTTGCCAGCACGCCGCACGCCACGTCAAGCGGGGTGCTCACGTCAACAGAAACCACGCGCTTCGTGGCCAGTTCCATAACGTTTAGGCTGGCCAGCGCCGCAATACGTGCCTCAAGCGTGTCGTCGTCTTTCACCGACAGACTCACACCGGCCGACGGGTTTGCCACGTTCAGCTCCAGACGCGCCAGGTAGCGCATGATGTCGCCGTCGGTCACGTAGCCCACCAGCTTGCCGCGGTCATCAACCACGGAAACCCCGGTGGTGTCGGTGGCGGCTATCAGCTCCACAACTTGCCCCATAGTGGCCGTGTCGGGTACGGTGGCGGCGTTAGGGTTCATGGCCTGCTCAAGCGTAAGGCCCGCCAGCGCCGTGTTGGCCGCCTGCACGAACGCAGGCGAAGGCTCGTTGGACTTTGCAGGGGCGGTGTCGCGCACCTCGGCAGGCTTGCCGCCCGCTTCGCCGCTGGCAGCGGCCTGCACGCCCGCAACTTTCGTCCTCTTATCGCGCACGAACACCAAAATCAGCACCACGGCGCATGCGGCCAGAAGGGCCGTCGTGCAAAACGAAGCGTGGTAACCGAAGAACGTGCGCTGCACGCCATCAAGCCAGCTGGCCTGGCCCGATGCTGTGGCGGCAACCGAAACCAGTAGCGCGGTGCCAAACGACGCGGCCACCTGGTTGATGGTGTTGCCGGTGGACTGCGCGTGCTGAATGGCCTCGTTGGGCAGCGAGTTCACGCCCCACGTGTTCACCGGCGTCATGGTGAACTGGATGCCAACGGCCAGCGTGGCGTAAATGACGGCTACCAGTACAATAGGGGAATCAACGCGGAAGCTCACGAAGCCCACAAGGCCAATGGCAATGACGGTCGCGCCTAGCAGCACAGGGCGCCGCGCGCCGTGGCGGTCGAACAGCCGCCCGGCAAGCAGGCCGGTGAACGCGCCGATAACCGCGCCGGGCAACAGCGTCATGCCGCTTACGGTGGCGCTGTGGCCCAACACGCCCTGAATATACAGCGGCATGATGGTTTCCATGCCAATAAGCGCGGCCTGGAACAGCGCGATGATGATGACCACCGTGCGATATTGCGGCGTTTTCAGAATGTCGATGCGCAACATGGGTTCGTCCAAATGCAGCTGACGGTACGCGTAGACGCCGATAATCGCAAGGCCAGCAACAATAAGCCCGCAGGTCACACCAATGTTTTGCGTGGAACTAATCGAGGAAAGCCCGTACAGCAGGCTTACCAGGCCCGCCGTGGACAGCATAACGGATAGCGCGTCGAAGCGCGTGCGGCGGAACTGTCCAAACGGCTTCAGCTCCTTTGCGGCCAGCGCAACAATAACGAAAGCAAGCACGGTGACAATGCCGAAAATGGCACGCCAACCCACCGTGTCAACCAGCACGCCGGACAGCGACGGGCCGATGGTGGGGGCAAACCCGATGATCAGCCCCACAATGCCCATAGCCGAGCCACGCTTTTCGCGCGGAATCATCAGCAGCACGATGCTGAACACCATGGGCATCACAAACCCGGTGGCTGCCGCCTGCATAACGCGGCCGGCAAGCAGCACGGGAAACGCCGGCGCCAGCGCCGCTACCAGGCTTCCGCAGCCGAACAGCGCAAGGCCGCCGATGAACAAGCGCCGGGTGGAAAAGCGCCCCATCAAATATGCGGCAAGCGGGATAACCACGGCTTCGGTAAGAGCATATCCCGAGGTCAGCCACTGCACGGTGGTGGAGCTGACGGCAAGATCGCCCATAATAGTGGGCAGCGCAGGCGTGAGCAACGTGGCGTTGAGTACGGCCAAAAACGCGCCCGACAGCAAAACCGCCATCATTCTGAATTGGCTTTTCGATAATCCTAAACCCATACAACCTCCTAGATGGAACACGCCTGCGACGGGTGCATCGCAGGCGTGCGTTCGATTGATAATAATCGAATGACAAATATCAAACGGAAGTATACCAGTTGCATGTTGACAATTATCAAGCGTAAACACACAATGGGCACAGTAAGAATACGGTGACAGCATCATGCGCAGCACGATGCAGAACGGGGCGGGCGGCATGTGCAACGTTGCCATGAACATAAGAAAAACCGAACGCATCGCACGCGAGGAAGCTGTTCTTGACGCCATGGGCGCTTACGAGGCGCTTGCTCGCATGGCGCTGATGGCAAGTCGCGACGACTTGACGAAAACCCAGGTCGACATCATCATGCGTCTGGCGCTGCACGGTCAGGCAGGCATGTCGCAAATGGCCGATGAGCTGGCTGTTTCCAAGGAGCACATCACGCGCGCGGTCAATTCGCTCACCGAGCGCGGGCTGGTGGTGAAGGCGCGCAGCAAAGAAAACTTCCGCATGGTGGAGGCATCGCTTACCGACGATGGTCGCACGCTGGCGCGTTCCATCCGCATGGCATCCATCGAACGGCTGAACAAGCGGCTGGCCGGCATTACGCCCGAGGACCGCGACGCTCTCATTGACGCATCCGAAGCGGCCACTGCCATTATCTACAAAATCGTGAAAGACCAGGCCTCGGCAGGGGAAGGCTCCGACAACAAGGAATAACATGAGCAGCAACAAAAACGTGAGCGCGTGGCTTGAAGCCGCGCCCGACACCGTGCGCGAAACCACGCAGCGCTTGCTTGACCAGGTGGCGGGCATGCGCAACGAGCAAACTATTTACCCGCCGCAAGACGACATCCTCAATGCGCTGGCGTTTACTGCGCCGCAAGACGTGCGCGTGGTTATTTTGGGCCAGGATCCCTACCATGGGCCGGGGCAGGCCATGGGGCTGTCGTTTTCCGTGCCAAACGGTTGCAAGTTGCCGCCAAGCTTGCGCAACATGTACAAGGAAATGGCCGCTGACCTGGGGTGCGCCGTGCCTGAAAACGGCGATTTGACATCGTGGGCCGAACAGGGCGTGCTGCTGCTCAATACCACGCTCACCGTGGCCGAACACGCGGCGGCTTCGCATGCAAAGCTAGGTTGGCAGGTGCTCACAGACTACGTGGTGCGCCGTTGCTTGGAATTGCCGCAGTCAATCGTGTTTCTAACCTGGGGAAAGCACGCCATCGACCTGGTGGGGAAGGCTCGCGCCAGCGTTGCCGCCGCGCAAGCTGCAACGCCCGCGGCCGCCGCAAACACGCTTGCCAACAAGCACGTGCTTGCATCCACGCACCCCTCGCCGCTTTCGGCCAATCGCGCCACGGCTACGTTGCCGGCGTTTATGGGTTCGCGTCCGTATTCCCAGGTCAACCGCATACTCGAGCAAGCAGGAGAGCAACCCATCAACTGGGAGAGCGTGCTGTGATCCTTACTGGCAAAACCGCTCGACTGCGTCAAGGAGCGCCTTCATGTCAAGCGGTTTTGCCAGGTGGGCGTTCATGCCGGCAGCCTTAGTTTTCTCGCGGTCTTCGTCGAAAGCGTTGGCGGTCATGGCAACAATGGGCACGGTTCTCGCATCGGGCCGGTCAAGCGCGCGAATGGCGCGCGTGGCATCTAAGCCGTCCATCACCGGCATCATCAGGTCCATCAAAATCAGGGAAATGCTCCCGGGTTTCGATGCCGTAAACGACTCAACGGCCTCTTTGCCGTTCCAGGCCTTCACCACGGCGGCCCCGGCGCTGTCCAGGTAAAACTCGGCTATCTCCATGTTCAGGTCGTTGTCCTCTACCAGCAGCACGCGTTTGCCGGAAAGCGAAACGATGCTTGCTTCGGGCGCGGCGCTATCCGGCAAAGCGGCGCTCGCGGCGGCATGCTTGTTAACTTTAAACGAAAGCCTGAACGCAATAGCGGTTCCCACGTCCGGCGTGCTCTGTACGTCAATAGTGCCGCCGAGGGCATCAACAAGCGTTTTGACAATCGACATCCCCAGCCCAGTGCCGCGGTACTGGGTGCGCGCGCCGGTTTGTTCTTGCGTGAACGGCTTGAATAGCTGCTGCTCCACAAACTCGGCGCTCATGCCAATGCCGGTATCAACAATCTTGAACTCGAACAGCGCGCGCTCGCCGTCGTAGGAAAGCTCGGTGGCGTAGGTGTCAACCCTGCCTCCGGGCTTGTTGTACTTCACGGCGTTGCTGAACAGGTTGAGCATGATTTGACGCAGCCGCAAATCGCTGCCGATAAGCTGGGTATGTTGCAGCCCTTCGCGGTGGCTTTCGTGCACAATACCGCTTTCCAGCATTTGCGCATCAACCAGGGAATGCACTTCGGCCATCAGCTCTATCAGGTCGAATTCGTCCTGCTCAAGCACCGCCTGACCCGAGCTTAGCTTGTTCATGTCAAGCACGTCGTTCACCAAGTCAAGCAAATGGTTTGCCGACAGCTGAATCTTGCCCAAACACTCGCGCGTTTTCTCAGCATCCCCGTTGCTCATGCCGATAATTTCCAGCATGCCCAAAATGCCGTTGATGGGCGTGCGGAAATCGTGGCTCATGCGGTTCATGAATTCGGTTTTTGCCTTGTTTTCCGAATCAACGTCCCGCAGTTCCTTCTCCAGGCGCTCCTTTTCCTGCTGGTCGTGCTCATGGAACGCAGATGTGTCCCTGAACAGAATGATGCCGCGTACCACAAGCTGCTCGTGGCCCGTTTCGCTGTCAAGCACCGTGTCGCGCGACATCAGCACAATCTTTTGCAGCCACATCATGCCGCCGCCGCGCGTGCGCTCCCGGTACTCGATGGTCACCTCATTCGCGCCGCCTTCAAAGCGTTTCAACAGCTTTTCCGATGAGTCAACAAGCCGGTAGCTCTCCAGCGTGTCATCGATTACGAATTCGCTGCGTCGCTGGCAATAGACATCGTAAGAGCATGGCGGTTCTAGGCCCAAATCAAATCGGCCTTCCGAATGCTGCGCGAACACCTTCTCAAGGGTGTCGTTGGTCAAGTCCACCGAATAGGCGGTCCGTGCGGAGTCAAGCAGCGCCTCCACGTAGTTGCCGTTTTCCAGCACCGAATGCCTCATCTGGTCGTAATAGCGCGACAGCTGCTGCTTCTCGTCGGCGTTGGTTTCGCGGAAGGGCTTAAACCCAAGGGCAAAGTGATGCAGCGCGCCATCTGAGCTGTCCAGGTAAAGGATGGTCAGCTTGCCACGATGGCCATCACGCTTGTACATGAGCGAAATAGCCGGCGTTTGCGCACTCAGCTTGCGGCTCAGATAATCAAGCTGCAGCGCGCGACGGAACTTCGCGCGATCATCCTGCGAGGCCAGCACATCGACAATTTGCTCGCCGGCGCCCGTGAAGCTGCCGTTTTCGGCCAAAAACGCATGGGAAGACGCACGCAGCATGCGGTACTGGTCAAGCAGCGCATCGCAGTACAGGCAATCGGAAAAATGGTAGCCCAGCTTTTCTATTTGTTTGAGAATGCGGCGGTTTTGCCGTTGCTGCTCGGCGGCTTCCGCCATCTTCGCGCGGTTCTTATCTATGTACATGTTCTTGTCGGCCTGGCGGAACAAATCGCGCATCGTGCAGGAATCGAAATCGGTGGACAGCGCCCAGCCTGCTGCATAGCTGATGGGCATTGCGGGGTTGGCCTGCGAATACTCGTCCGCATACGCTCGAATGCTAGCCAGGCATGCCTCAACGGCGCCTCGGTCGGCCCCGCGCAGCACGGCAATGAACTCATCGCCGCCATCGCGCCCCACAAAGCACGTGTCGCTTGCTACTTTCGCCAGCTGCTGCGCAAACGAGCGGATGTACTCGTCGCCCTTCTCGTGCCCTAAGTTGTTGTTGATGGTACGCAGGTTGTTCAGGTCGAACACGCACAGGGCAACGGGCTCGTCAGCGTCAATGGGGCCGCTGCGCCCTAACACCTCTTCGCACTTGTTTTTGTTGGGAAGCCCTGTTGCTTCGTCCAAATACACCTTTTTCTGCAGTGCGCGGTTCAGCGCGGCGGTGCGCAGCGCCCGTGCCAGTTCAAAGGCGAACAACACAAGCAGTCCTACAATATCGGCAATCACCACGTTTTCCAGGCGGTTGAGTGCCGTCGCCTTCCTTTGCGAATAGTCTTCCGCCAGCTTTGTTGCCTTGTCGCAAATGCCGAAGAACTCCTCGCTTTTCGCGATGATGTCGGTGTTCTCGTAACCCACTTCGCGCACCTGTAGTATCTCGTCGCGCAGGTTGTCGAAGTAATCGTTCAGCTCGGTCATTTTCGCCTGGTACTCGTCATCGTCCAGGCGCACAAGGTTCAACTCATCGCTGCCATGCCGCAGGCCGTCGATATACGAATCCACGGCTTCTAGCAGTTTGTCCTGCGGAAGCCCTGCATCTTCCAGCTTCACGATGCGTTGCGTGGTACCGCGCACAAGCCCTGCGTAATTCACCACGCGTGCCGTGCCCTGGATGTCGGCAACCAGCGACATGATGTCGAAGAACAGGAAAATAAGCACAACGGTAAGCGCCATCATCAAAATGCGCGTAACGCGGTTGCTTTTCTTTTTGGCCCGCTTGTCCATGCTCGTCCTTTGAGAACGCAAAAGTGCAGCTTGCTGCACGGATTTCCGTTAATCACGTAATTTTAGCATGCGCGGTTGAAGGCCTTGTGCATCCATCCCTCAGCGGGTCGAGGTGCCCGCGTGCCTTGGCCGAGAACTAGCCAAGCGCGTCCCTTCGTTCGCCCTATCACCGCCCACGTTAAAAGCGCAGGCGCAATCATGAATATCAATTGACAGATATTTGCTTCCCCCTACAATTGAACAAAGGCGAAAGCAATGCCCGACCACTTGTGGGTCGTGTTTGTTTTCGCGCACAAACGCATAGTGGGTAAACCCGTCGAAAGGCGGGGACACAAAGCCAGATGGGTCTAAGGTCCAAAAGGTGAGTTGGACTATGACAGCCGGTTGCATCGGGAAGCCGATTACCAGCGAGTTTTGCTCGTGCACGCCGTCTGCAAGGTAAAACGTGCAGACGGTTTTTCGTGTAGCAGGCGCCATACGGGTTTTGCCAGCAATGGCGCATATGCGGCTACCAAAGGGGGTGCACGATGTGGCACGTTGAAACGGACTTCTTCGCACTGGCTATATTCTTGATCATGCTCATCAAGGAACGCCCAATCCACCGTCTCGAGCAAGACGTGCAAGGACGCGCGTTCTTCGTTGTCCTTGTCATCAGCATCATCAACGTTATCGTCGACATCGTTGCGTCCATCGCCCAAAACGACATCACGCAATGGTGGCCCTACGAAATCCTCATGACCATATACGTTGCAACCATGCCGTTGCTTGCGGCGGTTTGGGTCGGATACACCTACGTGCTCACGCATCGGGACCAACCGTTCGCAACATTACACCGCGGCGTCCGCCTTCTTACAATTCCCTACGTTGCGTTTGCCCTCTTAGCGCTTACCAACCCCGCCACCGAGCTGTTTTTCCATCTGTCGTCGGCCATGAGCTACGAACGCGGCACCCTGTTCATGTCGGTGGGTGTCGGCATGATCATGCTGTATTCGGTTTTGGGCTTGTACCTGGTCATACGCCACCGCAAAAGCATCTTGCCAAAATCGAACGTGTATCTGCTTGCGGTGTTTTTCGTGGTAACCGCTGTGCTCACCTGGGTGCAGCTGCTCAATCCCGGTTGGCTTATCATCAACGCCAGCTACGCCATCGTGTACGTGTGGTGCGATTTCACGGTTGAGGAGCAGCGCCGCGAAAGGCTGTCGGCAGAAGTTGCCCGCAAAAACGAAGAGCTGCAGGCCGCGCTTGAAAAGGCGGAATCGGCGGCTCGCGCAAAATCCGAGTTCCTCTCGCGCATGAGCCACGACATCCGCACGCCCATGAACGCCATCATCGGCCTGACGCACTTAGCGCGTAACGAGGAAGATCCGCGCATCATGCACGACTATCTCACGAAAATCGCTTCGTCAAGCGATTTTCTGCTGGGGCTCATCAACGACATTCTCGACATGAGCAAAATCGAGAACGGCGATTTAGTGCTCAACCCCGAGCCGCTCACGCAAGACGAGTTCGCCACCTCAATCAGCACGGTCATCCGCCCGCTCATGGACCAACGCCGCATCACCTTCACCACGCGCCTTACCGACGGGCCGCAGTGCGTTTCGGTCGATAAGCTGCGTTTCAACCAGATATTCTTCAACTTGCTGTCGAACGCGGCAAAGTTCACGCCCGAAGGCGGTGCCGTATCGTTCGAAATGGTGTCGCTTACCGCACCCGATGGCATGGCCAACCTGCGCTTTTACGTGCGCGACAACGGTGTTGGCATGAGCCGGGAATACCTAGAGCACCTTTACGACCCCTTCGTGCAGGAGCATTCGCAGCTCAGCGACACCTCAGATAGCACCGGCTTGGGCCTTCCTATTGTGAAAAGCCTGGTAGATGCCATGGGAGGCACCATAACGGTAAAAAGTACGTTGGGCTGCGGGACGGAATTTTGCGTTCAGCTGTGCGTCCCGCTTGCTTGCGCCCAAGAATGCAGCGCCAAGGCGGCTTCCACTCATGCGAACCTGCGCGGTGCACGCATATTGCTGGTTGAGGATAACGAAATCAACACCGACGTGGCAAAGCTCATCCTTGAAGAGGCCGGCTGCATGGTGTCCACGGCGTCAAACGGGCAAGACGCAATCGATGCGTTCTCGAGTTCTGAGCCGGAGTGGTTCGACGCGGTGCTCATGGATGTGCGCATGCCGGTGATGGACGGCATAGAGGCCACGCGCGTCATCCGCTCGCTTAGTCGCGCCGATGCCGCTTCGGTACCCATCATCGCCATGACGGCCGATGCGTTCGCCGAAGAACGCAAGCGCACGTTGGAAGCTGGTATGAACTGCCATCTTTCCAAACCTATCGATCCGCCCGCTCTCTATGATGCGCTGACGAAATACATCGGCAATCACGTTATGGCACGTCAAACGCCGTAAAACAGCCCAGCGTCCAGCCTTCCGACGTCGCGCACCCCGCACTGCCTGCTTAGCAAGGCACCTGCACGTGGTATCGTTGAGATAATATGTTAGTATTTTGGCAACACAATTTGCCATGGGGGGAGAACATGACCGCAGAACACGTCTACAAAAAAGAGCAAATCGAACAGGTTATCGCTTCGGCGTCGGACCTCTTCGACGTGGTGCGTCTTGTCGACCCCATCACCATGACGGTATACACGTTCGAAAACGGCAAGCTGTGCGCGCAGCCGGGTGGGTGCCATCGCGTGTGGGGCAAAGAAGACCGCTGCGAAAACTGCATCTCGGCAAAGTGCTTCATGGACGAGCGCCGCTATTCGAAGTTCGAGTTCATTGACCAGGACATCTACCACGTGGTGGCGCAGTGCGTGGAAATCGACGGACAAAAATACGTGCTCGAGGTGGTCACGGCGTCAAACGACGACGTACTGCTTTCCGCTTTCGGCAACAACGATTTCGTTGATCGCATTACCAGCTTTAATCGCAAAGTGTACGCCGACGAGCTCACGGGCCTTTCAAACCGTCGCTGCATGAACGACCGTTTCGCCATCCTGGCCGACAACTGCACGCGCAAAGGCGCACCGCTTGCGGTGGTCATGGTGGACATCGATGATTTCAAGCGCGTCAACGACACGTACGGTCACTTGGTCGGCGACGAAGCGCTGAAGTTCGCGGCAGGCGCACTGCACAAAGGCGTGCGCCCCAGTTCCGATGACATTGTGGCACGCTACGGCGGCGACGAGTTCTTCGTGGCTTTGAAAGACGTTTCCCGAGAAGACCTACAGCAGCGCCTTGACGACGTATGCAGTCGCATTTCCACCAATCCGTACGGCATCACGTTAAGCATCGGCGCGTTTTACCAGGCGGCCTCGCGTATTTCGGATACCGAGAAGCTCATCCACAAAGCCGACGAGGCCATGTACGAAATCAAATCGCGCAGCAAAAACGGCTGCCGCATCAGGGAATAGGGCGCTTCCACCGCGCGTGCGGTAAAAACTGTAGTTGCGACACGCAAACGCCGGCAAGAATAACGGCCACGCCTGCCCACTCAATGGCTCCAATCGGTTCACCAAGCACAAGCATGGCAACCAGCAGCCCGCACGGCAGCTCGGATGCGGCCAGCACCGACGTTAACCCTGTGGGTAAATAAGGCGCGCCCAAGCTGAACAGCAGCACGGGCAAAAAGAACCCGCACGCACCCGCCACCAGGCCAAGCGGCGCAATACCTTGCACAAGCACACCGGACACAATAAAGTCCGGGCAAATAACGTGCGACATGATCACTGCGCCGCCGCAAATCAGAAAACCGCGCTGTGCATGCGAACACGCGGGCTGGATGCGCCCGGACAGCGCCAAGAACAGCGCACAGCACACGGCTGCAACTAAGCCGGCGGCAATGCCCCAAGGGTTGCAGTTCGAAAGGTCGGTAGCATACAAGCCGCTGGCATACACCGTGCCTAACATAATGATCGCGGCTGATGCAATCTGGCTTTTCGCCGGTGCCTTGCGCGTCATGATCACTTGGATAACCGTGCCAATCCACGTAAACTGGAACAGCAACGTCAGCGCCAACGGCACTGGCAGCACGCTCATGGCAAAGGTGTAGAAAATGGACGTGGCGCACGTTACCGCGCCAATTCCTATCAGCTTCAACGTGTTGGTGCGCCCTAGCCGCGTCCATTTGCGTCCACGCACGCGTTCCACAACAACCAAGGCGGCGAAAAGGGCAAACGCAAACCACATCTGTGCCGCCGCAATCTGCGCCGAGCTAAACCCCAGTGCATAGGAAATTTTGTAACAGGTGGCGTTAAAGCCGTAGCAGGCCCCGCCGAAAAACACCAGCAACACCGCGCGCGCTCGCGCGCCGGACGAAACATCGCTCGACATGCAATCTCCTTTATGCAATCGGAAAGCCGTGCGGCCCTAAGGCGGCCGGCAAAGCGGTTGCGTGGCGAAAAGAGACGGCACTGTCTAGAAAAGTCCACGCGCAGTTATTCGGACCCTCATTGTACCAACCGCGTCAAGCGGCTACTGCTTGCGGTACAAAACCATAACCACCAGCGAAATCAGGCAGAATCCCGCCGCGCACACCAACATCTGGAAAAACCCACCTGCTCCCGGTTGCGCCGCCACAAAACCCAACAAAATAGCCGGCGCCACGGTGGTGCCAATCTGGCGCACCAGCGCAATGGTTGCAATGGCCGAACCGCTCTCGGTAGGGTCGGTGTTCTCCAGAATCATATAGTTCGTCGGCGCGCCCATCGCAAAGCCCATGCCTAGGCCCATGATGGCAAGCCCCGCAACCAGCAGCGCGGCGTTCGCATGGTTCAGGCTTGCAAACGCAAGGAACAAAAAGCCCGCCGCCGCAATGCCAAGTCCGCTCATCAGCACCGGCTTAGGCCCGAATCGGTCAATCAGTTTGCCGCCAAGCGGCGGCCCGAACATGCACATCACGCCCACCGGCAAAATATACAAGCCGCCCGATCCCACCGGAGCGCCCATAATGAACTCGGCCACCTCGGGAATCAGTGTCATGGTGATGGTCATGCATCCAACAAAAAAGCTCACCACCATGGTAATCACAATAGGGCGTCGCCGCAGGTATTCCAGGTGGAACACGGGGCTTGCCGCACGCCGCTCAATCAGCACGAACGCAATCAAAAACGCTACAAACCCAGCAGCGGGTGCCACAACGTCAAGCGAGGCCAGCGATGCACCCAGGTTGCTCACGTCGATGCTTTGCAGCGCTAACAGCAGCAACAACACGGTAATAACCAGCAGCACCGACCCAGGCACGTCAAGCGCGCCACTGTTATCGTTTTTGCGGTTCGGCAGCACTCGCGCACCCGCAATCACCAGCGCAATGCTCACAGGGATGGCAAAGTAGAACAGCGCCGACCACTGCTCGTTTCCTACCAGGCCAATCACCAAGCTGCCCAAAGCCGCGCCCAGCACATTGGCAATGCCCGCCACGGCAGCGGCAATTCCCAGTGCCATGCCTTTCTTTTCCTGCGGAAACGTCGCGCCAATTTCCGCATTGGCCACGGGAATCACGCCGCAGGCGCCCACCGCCTGCACCAGTCGGCCTGCCAGCAGCAGCGCAAAGCCGCCAGCTGCTTGCGACAGCCCGCACACCAGCGACCCAACCGCAAACGTCGTCAAGCAACCCAAAAACACGGGTTTGCGCCCGCGCACGTCGGCCAGCTTGCCAACCACGGGGATGCACGCTGCATAAAACAGCGTGTAAATGTTGATCATCCAAATGCCCGTGGCGTCGTTTAAGCCAAATTGCTCCTGAATCACCAGGCGTACTGGCGCCACCATGCCCACGTACAAGCCGCCCAGCAACAGCCCCAGCAAATACACAGCGAACACGGCTTTAATGCTATTCGTTCGTCCCAAAATCCCTCAACACGCTCCCATGGCGAAATTTACAACCCAGCCATGGTACCGCGCAAATCGCCCCTCCGCGCAATCAACACCCGTAACCCAGCCGCAACAGCAAGCTGCGCAATACGTCGGGGCGGCATTCAAAAAAGCGTCAGAGGAAAACGCTCGAAGTAGGGAGCGGCCAAGGAGTATCGATGCATGCTTTTGCTGCGTGCGCATTTGCTTACGTGCCACGTACTTTGCCTTCTACGTAGAAGTTTGCGTGTTGCAGTTGCGTCTCTTCGCTCCGCAAGCAAAGTAAAGGCGGGTGCGTGGGTCGTCCCATATTGCCTGTTTAAAATCCAAAACTGCGGAAATGCTTTGCTACAAGGAAGCTGCAGTCGAGTTTGTGGAAGCGCAAGCGTTGTCCGCATGTTCGCGCACTCGAAGACGACGCAAGCCGCCCGACCTTCCGATGTGCTTGATGCATGTCGCAATAGCCACATACAGTGGATACGCAATCACGGCAAAGCCAGTCAAGAAATCCGAAATAGCAAACAAGACGCCAGAATAAGAACCGGCCACTGTCGCGCTGAGTGTTTGACCGGCGTCGCCTCCTGCAGCCTGCCAAAGCAAAAAGCTCACAAACATAAGCGCCGTATACGTTGCCATATATTTTGCAAAGTGAAGCTGAAAACGTCCCATACCAAACGCCTCCAATCGCAAGCCAACGGCACAGCGGCCGATAAAGGCCCACTGCTCCTGCATAAGAAAGCTACCAGCGCAATGTAATAAAGGCGTATGGCAAACGTAATAAGAAAGTCAGCAGGTTCTAAAAAGCAGCTTTGCGAAAAGCAACCTCGAGCTGCCGCCGCGCGCCATGCCGCCTTTGAACCGCAACATGCAGCGGTCGGGGAGCGCCCGGGGCGCA
>ERZ808240.3287-NODE-3287-length-16026-cov-37.387077_pt1 | contig 16026 bp, 13 predicted proteins | sample MGYA00521084_ERZ808240 | MGnify/ENA primary metagenome ERZ808240 (study PRJEB31516, sample SAMN03275571) | gut metagenome | biome: mammalia-associated habitat; material: feces | host: Papio cynocephalus | place: Kenya | collected 2012-08-06 ... | reverse complement strand
GCGCAAAGTCCGCACCTCCGGCAAAATCAAGCCTTTGATGGGCAGACACTAATTACCGTGCGGGCTGCAGGGGACTGCCGCCCCTACCGTAGGGAGGGTAGCGCCGTCTCCCAATCCTGTCCATCCTGTAAATCCTGTCTAAGACCCCTTCTTCCCGTTCTCCCGATCTCCACGGCTGATATCGATAGCCCTCTCCCTCTGCGTTCTCTGCGTCTCTGCGTGAGGTGAATTTAGCCGTGTAGAGTTGTAGAATTGCAGATTAGTGGCAGAGGGCCTAACGGGTTTCAACTTTTGGACAGGATTTACAGGATGGGCAGGATTGGGGGACCTCCCGGCAAAAGTTGGGGCGGGGCGTGCGAAGCCTTGGGCGGAACGTTAGTGCAGCCTTTTGCCGCCCCTCGGAGTTTACTCCATCGGCGAGACGGCTACCCCGTTCCGGCGCAACGGCATCGCCGTTCCGGCGCAACGGCATAGGCGTTCCGGCGCAACGGCATCGCCGTTTCAAGGCAATTGAACACCCGTTTCGGGCGTTCCGGGCGGGCGAAAAAGGGGCACTCGCCCGGGGCACCCCGAATTTTTAGGGGATATCTGACTGTTTCATGATGCATTTCAAGCGAAAACGCAAACTAACGGACATTTTCGCGCCTACAGGCGATCCGTTCTCATGCCCATGAGAATTTTTTCTCATCGGCATGAGAATCTTTTCTCATGGGCACGAGAATTCCGTCTGTTCGTGACGCCACGCGGCCGGATTCGTCCCCGCCATGGGGGATCGTTTGGGAGAGGGGGAGGGGGCTGTCTCCTCTCTACTCCTCTATAATAGGCAAGATCCAACACACAACACCCCTTCTTCCCGTTCTCCCGATCTCCACGGCCCATTCTCCCATGCGGGCCGCAGGGGACGGCCGCCCCTACCGTTGTTTTGGAGGATGCTGCACGGTTTATATCCTGCGCCGCGGCGGACCTCAAACCGCATGAGGGGGAGGTGTTTTGGGGACTAAAAACAGGCGATTTTGGAGGCGAAAAACGGCCAAAACGCCGCGGAAAACAGACGCGGAGGAATATCGAGACGCAAGGAACAAACTCCGAGGAGCAACAAAAGGCTACGCTAACGCTCCGCCTCGGGCTGCGCAGGTTCCGCTCCCGGACAAAGGCGGGCCGGTTTCGGGATTGCCCTCCTTCATCTCCTTTATGTGCCAGGGGACTGCGCCCCTGCCATTGGGAGAGGAATGGAGGGACTCCTGCCATTTTCTGCACGGTCAAGAATCGCATCCGTGCCGGCTGTATCTCCGCACGGGATATTTGGCCGCAGAAACGGGGACAGCGCTTGGTCTTTCCTTGAAACAGTCGCGATACTTGGCAAATTGCGCTAAAAACCATCTCCAAATTCCGCCCGCAATATGGTATAATAGAGGGCATGATGAAGAAGTCGAATAATCCGTGGAGATCATGGCTCGTAATCGCGCTGATTGCGGTCGTGTTCTTCTCAATGTACCGGATGAACCCCAACCGGGAAGAAACGCGCGTTCTCACGCAGCGGGAGTTCTACACGGCCCTTGAAAACCGCACGGTCGTCGACCCTGTCACCCGCGTCATCGACCGCGACGACGGCGAAACCTTCCTCTCCGGCCACTTGCTGAAGACCCTTCCCGCAAGCCCGGCGTCCGGCGCGGCGGAAACCGCGACGCCCGCGAGCGCGGAGGCCGCCGCGAACAGGCCCAACCGGGTGGCGTTTCGCGTGCCGCTCGTCCCGGGCGAAAACGACGCGCTGATGGCGGACCTTTTCCGCCGCGGACTGAACGTGCGGGTCGAGACGCGGCAGAGCGCGTTTTCGCCCTTTGTCGCCCAACTGCTCTTCTTTTTCGGATTTCTCGCCCTCTTCTACTGGTTCATGGGACGGCGTGCGGGCGGCACGGGCGGCGGCATCTTCGGCATGGGCAAGTCGCGCGCCAAGATGCTGACCGGCAAGGAGGAGCGCAAGCGCGTCACGTTCGCCGACGTCGCGGGCGTGGACGAAGCCAAGAGCGAAGTCCAGGAAGTCGTGGAATTCCTGAAAAAGCCGGACAAGTTCCGCAAGATCGGTGCGCGCATTCCGAAAGGCGTGCTGCTCGTGGGGCCGCCCGGAACGGGCAAGACGCTTCTGGCGCGCGCGATCGCGGGCGAGGCGGGCGTGCCCTTCTTCGCGATTTCCGGCAGCGATTTCGAAGAGATGTTCGTGGGCGTGGGCGCCTCGCGCATGCGGGACATGTTCGCGGAAGCGAAGAAGCGCGCGCCCTGCATCATCTTCATCGACGAAATCGACTCCATCGGCATGAAGCGCACGGGGGCCGGGGCGCTCGGCGGCAACCACGCCTACGAACAGACCCTCAACACCCTGCTCGTCGAGATGGACGGGTTTGACGCGAACGAGGGCGTGATCGTCATCGCCGCGACGAACCGTCCGGACACGCTGGACGCGGCGCTGTTGCGGCCGGGCCGCTTCGACCGCCAGGTCATCGTGGACCTTCCCACGCTCAAGGGACGCGAAGAGATCCTGCGTCTGCACGGCAAGAAGATCAAATTCGCCAAGGACGCCGACCTCAACCGCATCGCCCGCGGCACGCCGGGCTTCTCGGGGGCGGATCTGGCGAACCTGCTGAACGAGGCGGCGCTTCTGGCCGTGCGCAAGGGGCTCGAGGCCGTAGACCAGGCGACGCTCGACGAGGCGCGCGACAAGGTCATCTGGGGCAGCGAGCGCAAGAGCGCGGGCTATTCGCGCCACGACCGCGAAATCACCGCCTGGCACGAGAGCGGCCACGCGCTTCTGCAGCTCCTGCTGGAACACACGGATCCGCTCCACAAGGTGACGATCATCCCGCGCGGGCGGGCCCTCGGCGCGACGATGTCCCTCCCCGAACAGGACGTCCTCAACCGCACGCGCGCGCAGTTCCTGGACGAGATCGCGGTCATGTGCGGCGGTCGCATAGCCGAGGAGATGTTCACGGGCGACATTTCGACCGGCGCGGCGCAAGACCTGGCCATGGCGACGGACACCGCCCTCAAAATGGTCTGCACCTACGGCATGTGCGACAAGTTCGGCTTCCGCACCTTCCGCGGCGCGAGCCCCTTCGCGAGCGACAATCTGCCGCCCGCCTTCAGCGACGAAACGCGCCGCGCCGTGGACGCCGAAGTTTCGGATCTCGTCCACAAAGCCTATGCGCGCGCAGACGAACTCCTGAAAGCCAACCGCGAAAAACTGGCGAAGCTGGCGGAAACCTTGCTGGACAAAGAGTCCATGGACGGGCGCGACGTGGCGACGCTCCTGGGGCTGCCCTTCCGGGAAAGCGCCGCGGAAGCCGCCGCCCCGGCGGACAAACCCGCCGAAACCGGTCCGGCACGCCAAACGACCGCCGGCGAAGACGCCGCCGCGGAGACGGACGGGCCCGCGCAATCGGAGGATTCGCCCGAATGATTTCGGTCACGGCGATACTGCAGATAGCGATCCTGTATTTCGTCATCTACGCCATCTTGAAAGGCGCCAAGGGGTCGCGCTTCGGGCAGGCGCTCGCGGGAATCGGCATTCTCGCCGCCTTGCTCGCGGCGTTCTCGTACGTGCTCCATTTCGACGTGCTGTCGACGATCCTGAAGTTCCTGCTCGCCTATCTCGCCATTTCGACCGTGGTCATCTTCCAGCCCGAAATCCGCCGCATTCTCGCGACCGTGGGCGCGTTCGGGTATCTCGAAAAGCCCAAACATTATGCCAATGGAGCCGTCACGCCGGAGTCGATGTTCGAGATAATAAAGGGTCTTTCGTCCACGAAGACCGGAGCGCTTTTCGCCTTCGAAGCCGGCATTTCGCTTCGCGGCTACGAAAATACCGGCATCGCGCTGGACGCGATCGTTTCCCGCGAATTGGTGCGCACCATTCTCACGCCCCCCCTGCCGTTGCACGACGGCGGGATCATCATCCGGAACGGGCGCCTCGCCGCGGCGCACTGCCTTTTCCCCGTCTCGAACAATCCCGGCCTCGTCGCGCATGGCATGCGCCACCGGGCGGCCGTCGGGCTTTCGGAAGAGACGGATGCGCTCGTGATCGTCGTTTCGGAAGAGACAGGCGCCATTTCGCTCGCGCACAACGGCCGTCTCGTCCGTTTCATCGGCGAAGGCGCGAACTCGTCCTTGCGGCGGTGGCTCAACCGGGCGCTCGAATCGGACGAACATGCGGGCGGACTCCTTGTGCGCCTCTCCGATTTCCTGCAGAAGCGCATGCAAGCCTCGCCCGCCCGGCGCAAGGAGGACGCCGGATCCCAAGAATCCAGGAAGGCGAACAATGAAGAACGTTGACGTCAAATCCGTGCTGGCCGCGCTCGGCGGGGCGCTGACGCGAAATTGGGGGCTCAAGCTCGTTGCCCTCGTCTTGGCCATTGTCATCTACTACGTGCTCGCCCCGGCGAGCCTGGACCGGGAAAGCCATCGCAATGACGACACGCACTTCATCGGCCGCTAATTCCATGGACCGCACAGGGCGGCACAACCCGCTGTGCTGGGTGCTGTTTCCGCTCGCCCTGTTCGCGTTCGTCGCCCTGCTGACGTACGATTGGCGGGCCATAGCATGCTTGCAGACGCCCGCGCGCCTGCCTACCGCCAATTTGATCGGCCCTCTCGGCAACTATTCCGCCTACTACGGATACATGTTTCTGGGGCTCGCGATATGGGCGCTCCCCGTCCTGTGTCTTGCGCTTGGCGTCGGGCTTGCGTCCGGCCGGCTGCTCCGGCTCGGGCGTCGCGAACTGTGGCTCGCCGTCGTTCTTCTCGCGACGGCGTGCCTGCTCCAGCTTTTGCAGTCTCGCCTGCCGCTGTTGCGGAGCCGCGTGGAGGCGCTCAACATTCCGGCGGCGGGCGGGTGCGTCGGGTATCTGGTCGTGACCTGCGCCCTCGCGCCCTTGCTGTCCGATTTCGGCGCCGGGGTCGCCATTTTGATCGTCCTTCTCTCCGCGCTTGTCGCGGCCGTCGGATTCCCGGCGCTCGCCGGCGGATTCAGAGGTCTCGTGCATTGGGCGTTCAACCCCGCCTTGCGCAAGCGAGCGGCGGAGCCTGCGGACGAAGAACGCACGGCGCTCGAAGCCGCCCAGGCCGCCAAAGAAGAAGCCCGTCGCGAACGGGAGGAAGAAAAGGCGCGCATGCGCGCCGCAAAGGAAGCGGCCCGCGTGGAAAAAGAGGCGGCCAAAGCCGAGAAGGAAGCCGCGCGCCTGAGGCGCGAAACCCCGCCGGAAGATCGACCGGCGCCGGTCCCCGCCGCGCGCTCCGCCGTTCCCCCTTCGCCCGCGCCGGACACGTCGGGCGGACGCGAAAACGACGCGGCGGACTCCTCCGGCGCGACGGACGCGGCCCCGGAGGCGACAGGTCCCTACGTCCTGCCGCCCTTGGACTTGCTCCACCCCCTCCGGGCGTCGAACGCCGACCACAGCGATGTGGAGGAGATGAGCCGCCGCCTGATCGATACGCTCAAGCTTTTCAACGTCGACGCCAAACTCGGCTACACCGTCAAGGGGCCCGTCGTGACCAAATACGCCCTTTTGCTGGCGCCGGGCATCCGCTATTCGGCCGTCACCAACATTTCGGACAATATCAAAGGCGCCCTTCACGCCAAGTCGTTGCGCATCGAAGCCCCCATCCCGGGAGACGAATGCATCGGCATCGAGGTGCCGAACCGCAAGCCGGCGGGCATCAGTTTCCGCGAAATCATCGAATCGGACACATGGCGGTCCGCCAAAATGGAGCTTCCCCTTCTCTTCGGCAAGGACGCATCGGGGAAGGAACTGGTCGCGGATCTCGCGAGCATGCCCCACATGCTGGTTGCGGGCGCCACGGGACAAGGCAAATCCGTGTGTCTGAACTCCATCATCTGCGGCCTTCTCATGACGCGCACGCCCGAACAGCTCAAGCTTATCATGGTGGACCCCAAGAGCGTGGAATTCACCCCCTACTCCAACATCCCGCATTTGCTCGTGCCTGTCATCACCGACAACCGAAAGGTCGTCTTCTCCCTGCATTGGGCGGTCGCCGAAATGGAGAAACGGCTGAAGCTGTTTGCGCGCAACCGCGTGCGCAACATCTACGACTACAACCACCGCAAGGTCGTCGTCCAGACAGACATGTTCGGGGAATCGCCCGACGGCGCGACGGACGACCCGCGCTCCATTCCCTATATCGTCATTATCATCGACGAGGTTGCCGATTTGATGATGGCCGCCGGCAAGGAAGTGACGCCCGACATCTCGCGCCTCACCGCCAAGGCGCGCGCGGCAGGCATCCATCTCATTCTGGCGACCCAGCGTCCGGACGCGAAGATCATCACGGGCACCATCAAGGCGAACATCCCGGGACGCGTCGCATTCAAGACCTCACAGGCCATCGACTCGCGCACGATTCTCGACGACGCCGGCGCGGAAAACCTCATCGGCCGCGGCGACATGCTTTTCAAGGGCAAGGACGGAATCCTCGTCCGCGCGCAGGGAGCATGGATAAGCGACGAGGAAATCGCCAATATCACCGCATTCATCGAAGAGCATTCGCACGTCCAATTCGACAAGCACTTCGCGACGAAACTGGGGCGCGTGAAGGAAGCGACAATCGACGATCCGTTCGCCGGAAACGAAGACGACCCCGACAACCAGCCCAAACCCGAGGCTTCGCCGGCCGCACAGCGCCAGCTGGCGCGTGCGAGCGCGGACGCCGACCTCTTCACAAAGGCGATCGAGGTCATCATCAACACAAACCGCGCGTCGGTCTCGCACTTCCAGCGCAAACTCGGCATCGGCTACAATCATGCGGCGAAACTCTGCGACGAACTGGAAGAGCGCGGCGTCGTGGCGCCCCACAGCGGAGCGGGGCCGCGCACCATCCTGCTCGACCAAAACCAATTGGAAGCCATCCTGCGCGGCGAAGCCTCCGCCGGCGCGGTCGCGCACCCTGCGGAGGCTTCCGGCGATCCACCGCTATCCGCCCCGGAGAACGACACATTCGCCGAATACGTCGACGGAGACGGGGCCGCGGCGAGTTCGGATGAACCTTCTACCACATCGGAGGAAACCGTATGATTGAATTCGGCAAAACCTTGCGCGAAGCGCGCGAGGCGAAAGGTCTCGGCATAGACGACATCGCCAAGGCCACCCACATGATGGCACGCCAGATAGACGCTCTGGAGCACGAGGACTTCTCCTCGTTCGCCGCGCCCATCTACGGCAGAGGATTCGTCAAGCTTTATTGCGAAGCCGTCGGACTCGACCCAAAGATAATGGTCGCGGAATTCATGGACATCTTCAACGGCAACCGCGAACCGACGATACGCGTCCGCGTGGAGACGCCGGCCGAACCTGTCCGCGCAGACGAAGCGCAAGCTCCGACCGCCGCCGAACCCGCCAGGCAGCAATCCGTCGTCGTGCAGCCGACATTCGACAATCCCGATCCGCCGGAACCCGCGCGCACGCCTTCGCGCTATGCCGCGCCGTCTCCGCTTGACGAATCGCCACTTGACGGCTGCGCATCCTTCTTCTGGATTTGGCGCCCTCTCGTCTTGCTGTTGCTGGCACTGTCCGTGCTCGGTCTTGTGTTCACCGGCGTTCGGGCGCTGTATCGCGCGACCCGCACATCCGCCCCCGCCGCCCGGGAAAGCGCAACGGCGACAACCGCGGAAGAATCGTCCGGCAAACCAAAACCGGCAGACGGCCCCAAGCACTCGAATGTGCCGCCACGCGGGAAAATAACGGTCGACCCTCTCTACATCGACTAACGCGCAAAGGGTATGCGAACAATGGACAAATCGCCTCTTTCTTTCACAAGCTTCCTCTGTCCGGTGTGCCATACGGAGATTGAAGCCACAACCGATCTTTCCGGGCAAAACGCCGAATGTCCGGCCTGCGGCGCAAAATTAACCGTCCCGCCTGCGGCAGACGATAAAATCCTGCGCCATGGCGCAGATGACTTGGACAAAAGCCATACGCAAGCGTTGAAAAACCGTACCATTCGCATAGAATTGGAAGATTTATGAGCGCGAAACGCCCCAAGCGGAATTTAAGCGCCCGCACGCGCAAGAAACGCGGAACGCGGAAACGCACTTCCTCGCGCCGCGCGGCGCGCTGGGCGAGTCTGCTGGGCTTCGCCGGTTTGCTGATGTGGGCCGCGGCCGGCGTATGGTTTGTCCACCATCCTCCGCGGTGGATCGAGTCCAAAGCGCAAACATCGCCTCTGCTGACGCACATTCTCTGCGCCATCGGCAACCCCCTGGGCGATTTGACCGATTCACTGGCTTGGACGGGGCATGACGCCGTTTATGAATACGACGAAGAAGCCCCCGCCGGACAGGTTCTGTTTGCGGGCGCCCCCGTCCGCACGGGCGCACCCGCGCCTGACGACATCCAGATTCTGGACCGCGGCGAATTCCTGGTGGGGTGGTCCCCGAAACTTCGCCACCCGGTCTGGGTGGCTTATCACGTTCCTCGCGAAGCACGCTACGAAGTAGGCAAGCGGCCGAGCTTCCTGCGCGACAAGAGCGTCCCCAACTGTCCGCTTTCCGGCGCATACGACCACTCCGGCTACGACCGCGGGCATATGGCGCCGAACTACGCCATCGCGACCCGTTTCGGCCCGCAGGCGCAGCGCAAAACTTTTCTGATGTCGAATATCTCGCCGCAATCGCCGCCGCTGAACCGCGGCGTCTGGCGCGAGGTCGAACACCGCATTGCGGACTTCTGGACGGCGCGCTGGGGAGAAATCTGGGTTGTCGTTGGGAGTGTTTCGGATTCATACGAGAAGCTGCCCGGAACGGACATCGACGTACCTTCCCAGTACTATGCCGTCGTCGTCTGCCAGGAAGGTTTGAACATACGCGCGTTTGCGCTTCTGTTCGGTCAGCATGTCCCCTGGCGTTGCTGGCCGACGCGAAATCTGATAACAATCGACGAACTGGAAGAACGCACGGGGCTTGACTTCCTGCCGGACTTGCCGGATTTCATCCAGCGTCCGCTTGAAGCCGAACTTCCGTCGCGGCTGCTGCCCATGCGCCCGTTGGACGCCTTAAAGACGATCGGGCTGCGACTGAAGTGCTACTAGATCCGCTTGCGGATCAATCAAGGATCTTGACGGTCGGTCCCGCTCCTGAATAGGAATCGAGCCCCGCCGAGGCGTTGTCTTCCTCGGGAAGAGCGGCGCGCACCGCCTTGATTTTCGGACGCTCGCCAAAGAGAACCGTGCCCAACCTCACCCATGTCGCGCCTTCCTCGACGGCGACTTCGTAATCGCCGCTCATCCCCATGGAAAGGCGCGGCAGGCCGATGGAAAGCTTCTGCTCCAGTGCATCCCTCAATTCGCGCAATTTTCTGAAGTAGGGCCGCGCATCCTCTTTGTTCTCCGAGAATGGAGCCATCGTCATCAGACCCTCCAGCGTAATGCGCGGACATTCCGACACAATGTGAGAGACAATGTCTTCCGCCTCCTCCGGCTTCAAGCCGCTCTTGGATTTTTCGCCAGAGACGTTCACTTCCAGCAAAATCCGCGGGTGCGCGCCGATCGCATCCGCGACCGTGTTGATGCGTTCGGCAAGTTTCAGCGAATCGACGGAGTGGATCACGTCAAAGAGTTCCAATGCCGGTCGCACCTTGTTGCTTTGGAGATGTCCGATCAAATGCCACGACGGGCCCGCCTTGGATGCGGGCTTCTTCCACGCAGCCTCCTGCACTTTGTTCTCGCCGATCATGGTCAAGCCAGCCTCCCACGCTTCGTCAACCGTTTCGGCGCCATGGGTCTTGGTCACGGCGACGATCTCGACGTTTCTTGGGTCGCGCCCGGCACGTGCGCACGCCGCGGCGATTTTTCCGCGCACTTCGCGCAGAATCTCCTTCAGGTCTCTCATTTCTCCGTCTCCTTCGCCGCTGATGCGGCAGACCAACCGTTATAGGCGTTCATCGCCCTGTCGACACCGTCCGTCAAAACAAGCTCGACTGCCTTCACGCTCGCCGGCAGCGTCACGTCCATAATCCGCCGCGTCGCCGGATTGAACTTGCCGAGCACGTGCCCGATCACATTGTCCTTGTCTTTTCCGACACCGATCTTGACACGGATGAAATCGCTCGAACCCAGGCGCTCGATGATATTCCGGACGCCATTGTGTCCACCGCACGAACCGCCTTTCTTGATGCGCAGCCTGCCGACCGGAAGATCGATGTCGTCTTGGACGACGATAAGATCCCGCGCCGTCGCATTGGCGTATTTGACAAGCGGCGCGACGGCCTGTCCGGACAGGTTCATGTAGGTCTGGGGCTTGACCAGCAAAACGCGTGCGCCCCCGAAAACGCCGCGCGCGAGGAAAGCGTTCTCCGCCTTCTTGAACTCCCAATCCACGCCCATCTGGCGCGCAATCAGATCCGCCGCCTCGAATCCGATCGAGTGCGGCGTACCCGCATATTGCGCGCCCGGGTTGCCCAACCCCACAATAATCTTCATTGTGGGCGGGGCGTTATTCGTGGTTGAAGAGATCGTTGATCGACTCGTTGCCGTGAATGCGCTTGATCGCCTCGCCGATCAACGGCGCCACGGAGAGTTGCGTAAGCTTGAACGGCAACTTGGACGGATCGAATCCCGCGCGGAGCGGAATCGTATCCGTCACGACGAGTTCGTCGAGCTGCGTCTCTTTCATGAGCCGCTCTTCGCCCTTCGAGGTCAGCGGGAAATGCGAGACGAACGCATGCACGCTGCGCGCGCCCGAATCGCGGCACATCTTCGCCGCGGCGGAAAGCGTGCCACCCGTCGCCGTCATGTCGTCGATCATGATGACGTCGCAGTCCTTGACGTCGCCCACCACGCTGAAGGCGTCGACCGTGGAGTCGCCCGTACGCTGCTTGGCGACGATCGCAAGACCCGTCTTGAGCTTGCGGCTGTAGCCGTAGGCCGTCTTGGCCCCACCCGTGTCGGGCGACACGACAATCGGCTTCTGGAAGTGCATGTCGCGGATGTACTTCAAAATAACCGGTTCGGCGTGAAGCTGGTCGAGCGGGATGTTGAAGAAGCCCTGGATCTGGTTCGCGTGCAAATCAAGCGTCAACACGCGGTCCGCACCCGCCGCGGTGAGCAGATTGGCGATGAGGCGCGCGGTAATCGGCACGCGCGGCTGATCCTTGCGGTCCTGGCGCGCATAGCCGTAGTACGGGAGAACGGCCGTGATGCGCGCCGCAGAGCCGCGCTTGAGCGCGTCCATGATGATGAACAGCTCCATGTACGCCTCGTTCGGCTCGGGAGACCCCGACTGTATCACGAAAACATCGCGTCCGCGCACGCCTTCCATCACCTGGCAGAACGTCTCCCCGTCCGGGAAGTGCTTTATGTCGATCTTGTTGAGCGGCTTGCCCAGATAGGAAGCGACCTTTTCGGCCAACGGCAGGTTGGCCGTGCCCGAGAACACCATGAAGTCATCATTCATATGAATTTCCTTTTTAAAATCCGTTCGCATTGCATATCCTGTCGCGGAACCGGCGTCTTCAGTCGGCTTTCGCCATCGTCGTCAACGCCCGGGCGAGCATGTCCATGCCCGCCTTGCCCGCATCGAAGTCCGCCTTCACGCGTTCGTAGCGCCGGACGCATTCCTCGCGGCTCGCCGCGCGCACGACCACGTCATTCACTATGCCGCGCGAGAGCCTGTTGACGCCCATGTCGGTCGGACTCTTGTACGGGCAGGGTCCGTCCATCATCCGTTCCCAGATTGCGCGCAGGATGGGGTAGGCCTCGACGTCGCGATTGTAGTTGACGCGCATCTCCCCGTAGGCCAGGAAGTGGTGCGGGTCTATCTGGTTCTCGTCCTTCAGCTCGAGCGTGGCAGCCTCATAGGCGACGTTCAGCGGATGCATCAGCGGCAAGTCCCACACCGGGAAAGTCTCGAACTTGGCATACCCCGCCCGCTGTCCGCGCTTGACCTCGTGGTACAGCATCGTCAGGCACGTCGCGAACTTCCCGGAACAGGGACCCGGCCCCGTCACGACGACAATCGGTTTCTCCGTCGGTATGTAATCGTTCCGTCCATATCCCGAATCGCTGACGATCGTCTCCAGGTCGTTCGGATAGCCCTTGATGGGATAGTGGTAGAAGACGTTCACGCCCGCCGTCTCGAGCGTCTTCGCGAATGCGCGCGCCGCCGGATGGCCGTCGAACCGTGTGATGACGACGCCCCGCACCGAAATGCCGTACTCCTTCATCGCGGCGACCAGCTTGAGCGTCTCCTCCTCGTAGGTCGTGCCGTAGTCGGCGCGCTTTTTCTTCGTCTCAATATCGCCCGCATACACGCACAGGACGATCTCCGCCCGGTCGGCCAGATTCTGCAGAAGGCGCAGCTTGACGTTGCGATCGTACCCCGGCAGACAGCGCGCGGCATGATTGTCGTTCATCAATTTCCCGCCGAATTCAAGGTAGAGCTTGTCGTACTTCCGGGCCCGGCGGAGAATCTCGGCCGACTGTTCGCGCAAGTAGCGGTCATTGTCGAATCCGAGCTTCACTTCGCCACTCCGTTGATTTCGTCGAGAATCGCCTGGATCTTGCCCTTGCACCGTCCGCAGCCTCCGCCGGCCTTCGTGTAATTCGTCACTTCCTCCACGGTCGTAAGCCCGTTTTCCGCAATGACGCGGCGCACTTCGTTCTCGCTCACATTGTAGCAGGTGCACAAAACCGTGTCTTCAAGATTGCGGTCCGTGTTCTTTCCCGTCTCGTAATTCTTGATGGCCGCCTCCATGGCCTCCCGGCCCATGACCGAACAATGCATCTTCTGCGGCGGCAGACCGCCCAAATAGTCCGCTATATCCTTGTTTGTGATCTTCTTCGCCTCTTCAAGCGTTTTGCCGATGACCATCTCGGTCAACGCCGAACTGGAAGCAATGGCGCTCGCGCAGCCGAAAGTCTGGAATTTGGCTTCGCTGATGCGTCCGTCCGGCCCCAGCTTGAACTGGAATTGCAAAGCATCGCCGCACGCAAGCGAGCCCACGGTCGCAGTGCCGTCCGGCTTGTCAATCTTGCCCACGTTCCGCGGATTCCGGAAGTGTTCTAGGACTTTATCTGAATAGTTCCACATGGCGCGGTATATTATAGCATATTTTGACTTCTTGTGGGGGCAAAAACTGAAAGTGCGGTTTGCCTCAAGGCCGGGTTTGTTTTCCGTCGCTGCCACCGCGGTTTTTCGAAACTGGCGTTGGCTCCCCTGGATACAGGAACAGCCGCGCGATGCAGAAAGGATGCGGCTGTCTCGCCTGCCGGGCGCACAGGCGGATTCAAACGGAATACGCCTCATGCCCGGACAGACCATTTATATCTTGAGGCAATCGCCCCATATTGCCCCATACTATAGAGGAGTAGAGAGGAGGATAGCCCCGTCCCCCTTTCCCAAACGGTCCACCTAAGACGGGGGCGAATCCGGCCGCGCGGCGCCACGAACAGACGGGATTCTCGTGCCCATGAGAAAAGATTCTCGTGCCGATGAGAAAAAATTCTCATGGGCACGAGAATGGATCGCCTGCAGACGGGAAATTGCCCGTTAGTTTGCGTTTTCAATCAAGATTAGTCGCAAAACTGGAAGATATCTCCTGAAAACCGGGACTCCCCGGTCTATCCGCCCCGCTTCACTCGCCGGGAACGCCCCGGCGTTCTTGACGCGTTCGCGCACGGTGTCGGCGGCGGACTACGCCCGGCGGAGGACTTCGGCGGGATTCTCCTGGACAAAGCCGAGGTTGCCGAGGATGTCCTTCGCCTGCTGCGGGGTTATCGTCTTGCCGCCGAGGAGGCGGCGCGCGAGGTAGCCGGTCGCGATGTCCAGCGCGGGCACGGCGTCCTCGCGGCGTCCGCGGCGGACACTGTGGCGTCCACTTTCCTCTTGCGCGGGGGCGGGAGAATATGGTACAATATCCTCGCCTTCGCGATTCGGGGAAAGGATTCCAGAGCCCCCCTGTCTGTCTCCGTCTTTGATTAGATGGTCAGTAAGCGAGGGCTTTTCTTTTATGTTCACGAGGTCGTAAAGTTGTTCTACGCCGCTTTCCGTGTATGTCACCAACTCTGCCGAATAGCCCCGTACGGCTTCATGTCCGACTACGCCGAAGTTCACCTCGCGCTTGTAGTAGACACCGCCCTCGCGCTTCTTGTGATTGCTCGTCTCGGCGTTCCTCTCGCCCGACACGACGATGAGTTCGTCCAGATGCTGGGCAGTCTTTCCGCGCAGTTTGCGCAGGCGCTTGTTCTTGAACACTTTCTGCGCATATTTCGAGCGAACATACTCCTTCGGGAGTTCGCTGCCGATTTCAATCCTGCGCCCGTCGGCAAGCGAGACCGCACCAGAGCCAACCATCGCGGAGAGATATTCTTTTACGGCTTCGCGGTCGTTCCAGTCGAGCGTATTCGGACGGTCCAACAGCACATACTTCACGCCATCCTTTGTTTGCCTCACGGAATGACGAGCCCCGGATCCGCCCCACAGCAATTCGTTCGCCCTGCGCAGAAACTCGTACCTTGCCTTCGCATCGACGATATTCTCGGAGTGTTCGGCGGCATGCTCGTCTTCGCTCTCGCCGAAGAACGCCACCATCGACGTGTCGCCCCTGTCCGCGTCCAGCGACTCGTATTTCTGCCGGGCGTTTTCGACCTCCGCGTCCGTCCACCTGCGGAGGATGGCGTCGTTTCTGCCGAGAAGCCGCGCGAACTCGTGCAGAGCCATTGTGGCCGCGACATTCCCGGATTCCTCTTCGGAGGCTTCAAGATCTCCCGACTGCACGTTCAGTTCGCCTATCAGGAAGTTTTCGTCGAGGGTCTGTCTGCCGTCCAGAACGAACTTTGCGAAGATGCGCCCGGCCTTGTCGACAAGTTTTTCAAAGTCCGCACCGTCGCCGAGTTTGTATGCGTCAGACTCGGGGTCGATCTGCATGTATTCGTCCACTATCGGATTCCACACCTTCTCCGGGACGGGATTCCGGGCGCACCATTTGTCAAGAGCGTCCGCCAACGCCACGATTCTCGCCGTCGGATGCATGCCGTAAGCGGCGACTGACGCGGCGGCTATCGCGTCGTGCGGGTTGCTTTGCAGCGCGAGTTCGTCGCTCCGCGCTTCGCGCCGGACGGAGTAGCGTTGCTCGCCGTCGACCCAGTGGTGGTCGATGCGCATGTTGTCGTCGCGGAACGAGATGTAGTTCCAGCCGCGCGGGGCGGCGGGATACTTCATGCCGTCGATGCCCGCGCGGGCGAGAAACTCCGAGGTCGCCTTCGCCTTTGCGTCCAGGTCCGGCGCGTCAATCGCAAGCATCAGCCCTTCGTAGAGGCTCTGCCCCTGTCCCTTGCCCTTCAATTCGAGGAACTTGCGGATGTTCTTCGCATCCGACCACCACTCCCAGTTGATGAGGTTTCGTTCCTTTGCCGCCTCTTGAGCGACCCGGGCGAGGTTCTTCTCGCTTACCGTGTCGCTCCACGAAAGCAGGCGGCTCTCGTCGCCTTCGGGGCGGTCGGCAAACCATGTCTGCTCGTAGAGGTGCGCGCCCCCGGCCCTACTGGCGTATCTTTCGGCGATGTCGCGCTGGTCGCTCGCGTAGAGCCCCCAGCCATAGGCCTGATTGCCTTCTCCCGTGCCTATGGCGCGGAGGGAGGGCTGGTCGTAGTCCGCCGCGCTACCCGTGTAGAGGCGGGAGATGGAGTGTCGGGCGATGTCGTCGGCGATTACGGCTCTTGCGAGGGCGCGTTCTCCGGCGGTGGGTTCTCCGCCCGCGCGTCCTCCGCTTCCGCCAGTCGCACGAGCGGGCCTATTTTGTCCCGCATCGCCTGCGTCCACAGGCTGGACGGCCCCTGTATGAGATCCAGTTCCCCGTCCGTCAGCGGTTCGCGCAGGCTCAGCAGAATCGCCACCCGCGCGGGGGATCCAAACGCGCCGGAACGGCAACCCGTCTCTCCGATGGAGACGCGGAGAGGCCTCCCAATCCTGCCCCTCCTGTCTGGAATTCCTTCTCCACGTTCTCCTGATCTCCACGGCCAATATCTGAC